>Ga0256839_1001391_pt1 | contig 29337 bp, 24 predicted proteins | sample 354166metaG_FD_185968 | JGI IMG/M metagenome (GOLD analysis project Ga0256839, IMG submission 185968) | Hydrothermal vent microbial communities from Mid Atlantic Ridge, Atlantic Ocean - 354-166 | ecosystem: Environmental > Aquatic > Marine > Hydrothermal vents | place: Atlantic Ocean: Mid... | reverse complement strand
TATAGCATCTATAGTCATTCATGCTATGGATAAATAGGATGGGGGTTTTGACATTCTTAGCATAATAGACTGGGGATTTTTCTTTTAGCTTTTCATTCTCATCTAAAAAGGTTCCTCCGATCTGGTCAGGTACAAAATAGAATCCTATATCGGTTGTTCCATACATTGCTTCCCAATCAGATATTCCATTTTGTGATATTGCAGCTTTAAACATATCTGTTTGGGTAACTATCCAATTAGTCATAAAGCCTCCATAACTTATCCCAGTAATTCCCATTCTTTCTGGATCAATATCCCTAAAATTTTTAATTATATATTCAACCCCCTCTATTATGTCTTGATAGTCTCTAGTGCCATATCTTAATCTTATATCTGCGAAATCCTCTGTGTAACCATCGCTTCCTCTCGGGTTAAGATATAATACGGCAAATCCATTGTTAGCATATAACTGATGCTCAAACATAAACGAATATCCGAACTTACTTTTCGGACCTCCATGTATGTTTATAATCAAAGGGACGCTTGGTCTTTCCCTTCTTCTTTTCGGCAAGATTACCCATCCTTCAATCTCTACACCATCAGAGGCTTTAAATAACACCCTCCGGGGTCTATAGAAATTATACTTTTCAGCTAATCTCTCGTTAAATCGTGTAATTCTTATCTCCTTCCCATCTCTATACCTATAAAGTTCTATGGGTATAGTGGGTTCTACCTTAGTATAAACTACTGTCTCATCGTTGTGTGAGACGTCAAATTCATCTATAACAAAATCTCCATCTATAAACGGCTTGATATCCCCTGTATCTAATTCATATCTGTATAAGGAATATCTACCCCCAACACTGAGTAAGAAATACAAGTATTTACAAGAAATTTTGGGCTTAGGTAGTTGTGAATATGGTCCTCTGAGATCATGATAAACTCTCCGTGACAATCCATATCCAAAGGGCGCTCCATAGTATATAACTTCCTCCTTATCCCAATCGAAGAGGAGTAGCTTTACATGAGAAGAGAATCCCCGCTCCAATTTATGGGCCATCGATGCCACGAATTTCCCCTTTATATCCAAGGCAATAACGGAAAATTTTTCTCCTTCAAATACACACTTCTCCTTGTATGACTTCTTTATATCATATATTACAAACTGTGAGAGATAGGGTTTATACATGTCCTCGTTTAGCGAAGCTACGATTCTTTTTCTTTCTTCATCTATGGAGAAAAGAGATACATTTGTGTATTCAGGAGATATTCGAGTTATTTCTCCATCTTCTAGATCTAACTCGTATAATATACTTCTTATTTTTCCGAGAAATCCAAATCCATTAAACCACACCGGTATCTCATCTGATATGAAATAGTCTTCGTCATACTCTCCGAACCCTTTCCATATAAGGGCTACAAGCTTATACATACTTACAGGTGCGAATTGACCGACAACTTCATCGATTTCGGCTTTGTAAATCTCGTTTCCAGGGTATCTCCATATCTTGAAAATTGTTTTTCTTTTTTCTGGATCAACTGTCTTATATATTAAAGTTTTATCATCTATCCAATGATGTTCGTCGATGCCCTTATCAGATGAAACCTTGAATTTTTCACTTGTATTGATGTCGATTACAAGTAAGTCTGTCTTATAGCTATTATCCTTTATGTTGGGCTTTACCTTTAATAGGCTACATAGTCTTCCTGATTTGTTTAATTCAATTTTAGAGATTGAGGTGAACTCCTCAAAGGATTTCGGTGTTAATTTCTTCTTTTTCACAAAGATTTGTTTTGTTTGTCTTTCTATAAAAACAGTTCTTTATCATGTTTTGAAATCTATTTTTAAAGAGATTATGGTTATAGGAGTCGTTTGCTTAAATGATTTAATCAAGAAAATCTTTTAATATTGGCTGATAAATAATTAAATTTTTTAGGTCATAATGACTTCTCTACTTCGGGTAGAGGATCTAGTAGTTGCGTACAATCTGGAGAGTGGAGCAAAATTAAGAGCGATTGACAACATAAGCTTCACCCTTGATAAAGGTGAAGTTTTAGGATTAGTTGGAGAGTCTGGCTGTGGAAAATCTACTCTCGCCCTTACTATAATGCGGCTCCTACCACCCGAAGGCACAATTGAAAAAGGAAAAATATGGTTTGATGGAATTGACCTGGCTAGAATACGAGAAGAAGAGATGAGGAGAATTAGGTGGAAAAGAATATCTATCGTTTTCCAAGGCTCGATGAACGCCTTAAATCCATTACATAAAGTTGGAGATCAGATCGCTGAAGCTATTCTCCTTCATAAGCCAAATGTCTCAAGAGAGGAGGCCCTTAGGATGGCTGGAGATCTCCTTGAGCATGTAGGAATTCCTAGGGAGAGAATTAAGAACTATCCATTCGAGTTTAGTGGCGGTATGAGACAAAGGGTCATGATTGCGATGGCTTTAGCTCTGAATCCGGATTTAATAATTGCTGATGAGCCAACTACCGCACTTGATGTTATTGTGGAGTCACAAATATTATCACTATTGAAAAGGATTAAGCAGGAATTTGGATTAAGTATGATTGTAATTAGTCATGACCTATCTATCGTTTCAGAATTGGCTAATAAAATAGCTATTATGTATGCTGGTAAAATTGTAGAGATGGGGTCTATAAGAGATGTATATAAAACACCTAAACATCCCTATACAAAGGCCTTGTTAGATGCCTTCCCAAGAGTTGATGAGCCGAGACGTAGGTTATATGCCATCCCAGGAACTCCACCAAACCTTATAAATCCACCGTCTGGATGTAGATTCCATCCTAGATGTCCGTTTGCAGAACCTATCTGTAGGGAGAAAGAGCCTGAGCCGTATCAGGTGGGTGATGGACACTACTCCATGTGTCATTTAGTTAAGGAGGGGATTTTATGAGTAAAACAATTCGGAAGCCATTAGTACGTTTAGAAAAATTGTCTAAATTTTTCCCACTTAGGACTTCTGTTTTAAGCATATTTGGAGGCAGAGGTAGATTCATTAGGGCTGTTGATAATGTAACGATGGATATACTTGAAGGTGAAATTCTTGCTTTAGTCGGAGAGTCAGGAAGCGGTAAAACCACATTAGGAAAATTGCTCGTGAAGCTTCATGAGCCAACTGCTGGAAAGATATTCTTTGATGGAAAAGATGTAACATATATCAAGGATAAAGAAGAGCTAAAATGGTTTAGAAGGAATGTTCAGATGGTTTTCCAAGATCCCTTTGAGTCATTAAATCCGAGGATGACTGTTTATGACTTGATAGCTGAACCACTTAAAATTCATAAGTTGATAAAGACAGATGATGAAGCATCCGATATGGTAAATGAAGTCCTTGAAGCTGTCGGTCTAACACCACCCAGCGAGTTTATTATGAGATATCCGCACCAGTTAAGTGGTGGTCAGAGGCAGAGAGTTGCTATAGCAAGAGCCTTAATTTTAAATCCCAAGTTTATAGTTGCTGATGAGCCGATTTCGATGTTAGATGCCTCAATAAGAGCGGGGATTCTAAACCTCATTCTTGACTTAAGGGAGCAAAGGAATATTACGATCCTATATATCACTCATGATATAGCGACGGCAAGACATGTTAGTGATAGAATCGCCGTTATGTACCGAGGCCAGATAGTCGAATTTGGAGATACAGACAATGTTATCAGCGAGCCTCTTCATCCATATACAGAGGCATTGATAGCGGCGGTTCCGAACCCCGATCCAGATGTAAAGAGAAGTGAGATTCCGATTAAGGAACCCCAGACTCAACTGTTATATGAGGGATGTAGATTTAGAGATAGGTGTCCTAAAGCTACGGATAAATGTGCCGGTGATATTCCTGAAGTAAAGGTTGGAGAACGTTTGGTAAGGTGTATTCTCTATTCATAGATTGTTTTAATTCCACAACAATAGAAAAAGGAGAGAAAGAGAAAAAGAATTATGATTTGCGGACCGCCATCCTTAAGGCGAAGAAGAATACAGTTAAAGTTGCTATTATTATAGCGATTCCCATAACAACCGTACTTGAGGAAATGTTCTCTTTCAAATCCAGATACCTAATCTCTTCCATTGCTAGGTTTAGCCATCTAATTGCTGAGACATAATCTCCCTTATCTATACTATCTTGGGCGTAGTTAAGTAATTCTTTGGCTGTAGTTACATCTGGAGCCATAAATCTCCCTGAAACGTCATTCAGTGAGTTCTTAACTACTGTCAGTAATGTGTTTACATACTCTGAAGCGACATCGTTAGCCATTGATACAGCGTCATCGATATCATTGGATAGTGAATCTAATAGTTGCATGGCTGAGGAGGCTGTCTCAGGTGATAACTGACTCTCTATTGTATCTAGTGAGTCAAATACATATTGTAGGAGTGTTATTGACGATGTAACATCTATTCCTAGAGAGTTTAGTGACATTACATATGAATACGCTTTATCAGCTTTTGCTCTTACCAATCCCAATTTCTCGTATACTTGTGACATCATCTTCATATTGTCAACTTCTGCTGATACTACTGATTTCACTATGTCAATTGCATATTCAGCTAGAGCCTTTGCAGTCGTGAAGAATGTCTGAGCTCCAGGCGCGCCTTCAAGCTCCATGGCTTTAACTCCTTCTGTAAAGTTTCCAATAGCCTGATCCAACATATTCTTTGCTTGAGTTACATCATAGCCCTGAGCCTCAAAGCTTGAAATAACAGCCTTCGCCGCCTCTATAGCGACCATGGCCTCAGATTTAGCATTCAAGGTCTGCGAATATACTTTTATGAGTGTCTGGAGAGATGAATCGACGTCTGATATAATTGCCAATGTATCTTCATATAAGGCTACAGCTCCGTCAACATCTCCAGCTGAGAGAAGGAGAGTATCAGCAGTCTTAATCTGCTCTTCAATTTGAGTAACTTTCTCCTCAACACTTGAAAGGTTAAATCCTTGTGAGATCCACTGCATAACACTAGCTTTGACTAAAGAGAATTTGTCTTTAACCTCAGCTCTCAATTCCTCTATCTGGGTGTGATCTAAAATTACAATTTCAATTGTCGTGGAATTAGAGAGGCCTTCGGGATCTGTTACTGTAATTGTTAGGGTTGCCGGTCCGGCTGGAACACCAGCCGTAAGAGGCTGGTTAATTAAATAATATTGTCTACGTGAGTAATATGTCGGCTCAAATGACACGGACAATCCTCCACTATATGTTATAGTCACCATCACATCTAGATCTCCAGGGTTGGTGGTTTCATTATCGCCAACATAGATCTTACCTGTAATAGTCTGATATACTCTATAGAAGGCGGTGCTATCCATTTCAACCGATGCTATGTATGGAGGGGTGTTCGCCACTACAGACACTCCAGCCATGGAGCCTACAGTGCTTAGGAGTAGGAGTGCTATTAAAATAGGGGTGAACACCCTATTCATAAAGCATCATAATTAATATAACTTCCCGACTGTTATAAAGCTTTTAAAGAAATACATTAATTTATTTAAATGTATCTAGTCACACTATATTTTAACTATATTTTATCAAAACACGATATATTTTGAATTACCTTTCCTTCAAAATATTATTTAATCATATCGTTAATGTAAGATTTATAATTAACGATACCAAAAAATTATATTTGATACCGATTCATTTGAGGTGTGCGGTGGCATGCCCAATTCAATTTTAAGTAGGCTTCTTTTCACCGCGGTGATAGTTTTACTACTTATGTCAGTGTTTGTCCACGTTGCTCCTCCCAAGGCTGCCGCCCAGACAGGTCAGTATATCTACAAGGGACCTAAGCTGGATGGCATGAGATATACCTTTATAGGTGACTACAGCCTTAGAATCCTGGCTTTTGAAGCGGGAGAAATAGATATAGTCGGGGTTCTCCCCAAAGATCTAGATAGAATAATGCAAAGTAAACCGATTGCCGAATGGGGTGGGGAAGTATATAGGACCATTGACTACACCACTCTTGGCGTCCTTCAAATGAATGTAAGAGATAGGATAGGTAATCCCGAGGATCCAAACGCTCCATATAATGTTCTAAGTGATATTAATGTAAGGAAAGCCTTAGCCCACCTCTTCGATAGAGATAGGATTATAAACGGCCCCAACTTGAAGGGTCATGCGATAAAGACTACTACAATAGTCCCATCGATGTATGGTGATTGGGTACACCCTGATAAGTCAAAGGTAGATTATGAAATTCTATATCCATATAGCATTGAGAAGGCAAATCAGATATTGGATGCGGCTGGATATATTTGGCCAGATGGTAGCGAGTATCGTGTCTATACCGTACCAGAGGGATATCCGGGAGCCGGAGAAACAAGGATTCTTGAGATAGAGGTTATGACTTTCCCCGAGGAGAGGTCTCCAGTATATGTTGAGATACTTAATATGTTAATTGAAAATGCTAAGCAGGTGGGTATAAAGATAACACCTAAATTTGTAACTCCAGCAGCATACTCAGTTGCTGTGTATTCAAGAAACTTCCAGGCATATATTATGGGCTGGCTTTTAGGAATGTACCCAACCTATGTGTACTATTTCTGGCATAGTAGTGAAGATAGGTGGGTTGATGGTAAGCCGGAAGGATGGAATAGATGGGGTGTAAGGCATCCAGAGCTTGATCAGGCATTAGACCAGTTTATGTTCACGAGTGATATGGAGGAGGCCAAGAGAGCGCTCTGGAGAGCACAAGAGATCCTAACTCAAGAGATAATACCTTGGGTTCCAACATACAGTAGGATATCCTATACAGCTGTTTCTGGTAAAGTTAAGAATGTAATCCTCGACTATGCACCGCCAAATACAGTCCCTGTAGGAATTAGTTGGGTATCCTACGCCGAGATGGCATTGGAGGATCCAGGAACGGCTACCCCCATTATAGGAGGAGAAATTAAGCAAGCTATATTCAACATAAGGGTACTGAATCCGATGACATATAACTGGGCTGACGAGAGTGCAGCATTAAATAAGATATATCAATGGCTCATCACTACGAATCCAAACAACATCTATGACTTAAATAATTCTGTAAAGCTACTGATCACAGGTTGGAAGGTTGAGGATGTAGATATTGAGGGAGAACCAGGTACTAAAATAACATTATACCTTCGTAAAGGTGTTAAGTGGCATGATGGCACGGAGTTTACAGCATATGACATAAAGTTCAGCATTGAAGTAGCAGGTAAAGAGTGGAGAACACTTAGATATTACACTGCGTATGTAAGGCAACTATACAAGATTGAGGTTGAAGATCTATATACAGTATCTTTATATCTGAAAGGTAAGAGCTGGTACAACCTAATATCACTGCTTTTCCTCAGGCCATTGCCTGCACATATCATATCAAAGCTTGCAAATCCATTTGGAGATCTAGGTCAAACACCACATCCATCAAACCCAGAGCTAACAGCTCTTGTAGGAAATGGAATCTTCCTACTAGAGGATTACATACCTGGAAGGGAGATAATTTATAAGTGGTACCCAGAGTTCTATTCATTGCCTGAGGAGAAATTACCGGTATTAGACGGCGAGGTTCCCTCACTTCTTGAGGAAGGAAGTACATTAGACCTTCAGTTTACAGTTCTAGATCATCATAGAGAACCCGCTACAAATGCTACAGTTGTTGCAGAGTTATCTGGTCCAGTAACTTCCTCGGTAAGGCTTGACCATCAAGGTGGTGGCGTGTTCTCAGGTGCAATTTCAAATCTAGCACCTGGAGACTATGTTTTGACTGTTACAGTAGAGATTCCATTGAAGTATGGTACGTTGAAGGCCTCATACACATTTGATATACAAGTATATCCAAAGGGTGTTCCACCACCTCCTGAGGTTACACAGCCTCCGACAGAGGTTCCGACAGAGGGTATTACATTACCTGAAAAACCCTCATTGCCAGAGCCGGTGAAGCCTCCTGCTGAAGGTGTTGTAGGTGTTTCACAGATTGTAACTATGCCTATAATAACTGTGGTTCTGGTAGTTGTTCTAAGCTTCTTGGTAGCTAGGAGACTGGCATCCTAATCTTTTTAACCCTTCCTCCCCTTTTTTTGTTGAATTTTATATAAATGTCTTATACTTGATGTTTGAAGTATCAGATTATAAAATTTAAAGACTTTTTTAGAGTTATTATTTTATAATCATCTCTTAGAGGGTGTTCCCGTTTGACCAGCCTCAAATACGCCCTCATAAAGAGAGCAATTGACCGAATTATCATAGTAGTCGTAACAACAATTCTCCTATTCCTAATAATGAGAGTTTTCCCGATCATGATCTTTGGGGAAGACCCGTTTCTAATATATCTCCAAGCTCAGCTAAACCCTGGAGAAATCGATGCATTACAAGATATCATTAACTCGTTCAAGGAGAGCTATGGGCTGGATGACCCGCTATTTCCAGATCAATTTATAAGGTATATGATAAGTCTCTTTACATTGAACTTTGGATATAGCTTTTTGACAAGGAAATACATTATCGAAGAGATAATGGAACGTCTACCAAACACACTTGCCTTAAATATTCCGGCACTTATTCTAATTACCCTTATAGGGCTTTTCTTAGGCTGGTATTCCGCGAGTAAAAGAGGTAAGAATATAGAGACAGTAATCATGAGTGTGAGTATATGGTCATATATAATGCCTGGATGGCTGCTCGGTATTCTACTTATTATAGCATTAGCTTATCTTCCGAAATATTTATGGGATACAACTATCTTCCCTCTCCCACCATACACACCTCCTAGACTGCCTGTCTTTGAGATCAATCTAGGTTTCATACAGTTTGGAATTCCAATCATCACCTTAGAATACCTATGGGTCCTATCACTTCCCATTATTTCAATTGTAGTTGCGGGGTTCGGTAGTTGGGCTTATTACATAAGGCAGTTAACAGTATCCGAGTTAGGTCAAGATTATATCTTAACAGCCAAAGCAAAGGGTCTAAATGAACAAGAGATAATGAGAAAGCATGTATTTATAAATGTTGTCCCTCCAGTTCTCACAAGCCTTGCATTTGCTATTCCAGGCGTATTTACTGGAGGTATCTTGGTGGAAACTGTGTTCAGTTATTATGGTATGGGGCTTTATCTATGGGACGCTATCCTCCAGAATGACTATCCAGCTATTCAAGCAATAATATTCATCTATGCAGTTCTCATCTCGATTAGTCTCTATGTAGCGGATCTAATACTTATAATTCTCGATCCTAGGGTGAGGCTTAGATGAGCTTCATTTTCTCCAGGTCTGAAGTAGCTAAGAGGCGGAGACAGCTTATTATCCAATCTACAAAAGACTTCATACGCCGCTACATGAGGCGTAAAATAGGGGTGTTTGGCCTCCTCGTCATGATAATGTTTGTTGGTCTTGCCCTATCAGCCCCTGTAACTGCGCCTCATGACCCCGTATCTGACACCTATCTAGCTGAGCCATATGCACCTCCAGAATGGTATAGCTTTATCTCAAGGCAGTATGCTAATCTCCCAAAGACGACCTTTTACGGATTGGAAGTTGGGGAGTGGAAGATAAATACTCTTGGGAATGTAAAGAATTATGCCGATATATCAAAAGATGTTGAGGAAAATGCTTTTATAATCAAATATGTAAATCCAACCGATTCCGAAGGTAATTTCACCTTTGTAGCTGAGTATACATTTGACTATCCTTATGAGACTCTTAAGACCTTCATTTACAGGATTAAAATGCAGATTCAGAACTTTTATGAATATGATTATATCGCAGATAACGGATTGGAGGCTAAGCTCGCAATGTATGTTTCTAAGGTGGGTAAGAAACAGTTTATCCTATATGACTCGAGTTTCTTTGGAAATGTTACATACATGGAGAATCCAATTACTATATATTCAACGAATGTAGAGGTTCTACAATTGAATAACTTGACTACATTTGATAATCTTGCAGAGAGAATATTTAGAGGGCCAGGAAGATATCGAATTGTATTGTCTCTAACTATATTTGATCACGGAGGAGAGCCGGGTAGAGAGAGAAAGATGGAGGTGTATCTCCAACCAATAAACTTTGAGGTTAAGGGGATGTTATTCGGTCTTCTCGGTACAGATTATCTAGGCCGTGATGTATGGTCACAATTTGTGTGGGGATCTAGAGTATCTCTCTCCGTAGGCCTATTAGTAGCTGTTATAGTTCTGTTTATCGCGATCCCTTTGGGAATGGTGGCCGGATATAAAGGCGGTGTTACAGACAGACTTTTAATATCTATATTCGATATCATATACATCCTCCCGGTACTACCCATCATATTACTGGTAACCATGATGTTGAGAAGACCTAGTCTATTCGCAATTATCGCTCTAATCGCTATATTCAGCTGGACAGGTCTTGCTAGGCAGATCCGGGCTTGGACTCTATCTCTACGAGAAAGGCCATTCGTAGAATCTATCAAAGTTATTGGCGCTTCAGACGCTTATATCATGTTCAGATACATACTACCTCAGATGGCTCCATTACTCGTATATTACATAACAGTTATAATTCCAGGAGCAATCCTTACAGAGGCTGGAATAAGTCTCCTTGGCCTTGGAGATCCAACTACAACTTCTTGGGGTATGATGATACAAGAAGCACAGGCTGGAGCAGCTATTTTGAAGGGTGCATGGTGGTGGGTCATGCCTCCTATTGCTGGAATTATTTTACTATGTATGGCGTTTATATTTATTGGATTCACCTTAGATGAGTTGGTGAATCCAAGGCTTAGAAGGAGATGAATGTAAAAGAGAGATACGCTTATGCGAGTCTCTATACAGGGATATTCATGTATATCGCATTTAACTTAGTCCTTTCTAAACCCCCATTATCCATATTGATAATCGGATTAAGCATAATATTAATGATACTTCTTTTAGGCGTTGTGGAACCTCTTCTTGTGTTGATGAGGGATGAATATACTGAGGAATATACGAACAGGACATCTTGGTATGGGAGGAGAACCCCTGTATTCCTGAGGAGTATACCAGCGAATTATGCGGGTATGTCAATAGGTTTTCTCCCAAAGCTCAAATTTATAGTGTTAAATAGAGAGGCACTGGAAAAGATGGATGAAAAATGTAAAAAGGCGTTACTAGCCCATGAAATGGGCCATATAATGTATAATCACATGGCGAAACATGTTTTACTGGGAATCTTCCTAATATCCCTTTCTGTTGTAATTCCAGTATTGCTAGGGTTAATTCCATCCATAATCTACATTCTATTGATACCTGTAATCTTGATAAGGAGTGTACGGAAGCATGAACAGGAAGCAACGGGATACGCCATCCTCTATGTCGGTCATGAAAGCTACGATACTTTTATCGTTAGATTAAGAGAGCTTATAGAGGTAAGAGGAATAACAGGTTTTCTATATATGCTTACCCACGACCATCCAGAGTAACAGCTCTTAATCTTCAACAAGAGGAGCTATATATACATAAAGCTTCTTCTTAGGACTGTCTATAAACATAATCTTCATTGGTCTAGCCTCAGCCAAATGAATATCAACATAACTATTGGATGGAAATGTTGTGAATGCTTTCAAAACCCATTTTAAAGGATATTTAAAATCAGCCTCTACATATTTCAAAGGCCTTATATATCTAGAAAACTCAATAAACCCTCCTTTTCCCTCTGAAGACCTTAAATAGACTTGATAACCTCTTATCTTCAGTTCTAAGGTATATGTTCTATCTTTTAAAACCCTTAAAAGCTCCGCGATTTTACTAGGAATGATTCTTAGAGTTATCTTAAGCTCCCTATCTATATCTGATAAATTTATCACATATTTTGAGTCACATCTATTCAATGGCAAGTCTGAATCTATCCTATCTCTATAGATATAGAGATAGTTAGTGGTAAGATAGTCATCAATTTCCATTAAGTAACATATATCCTTAATTACCTGAAATGGAAGCCTATAAACAAATTTAGCTAGCGATACTTTATCTCTAGATATCCCCTCAACGATAAATATATCAGTATTTGATCTTAGGTATATTCTGATACCCTCCTCACAATACCTGTGTATTAGCTTTACAGATTTTATGATGAGATCATCCTTGACACCTATCTCATTATATTTCCCAGATGATATGTCACCAATATCCCTCCACATAACCCTCCATTAACTATGGAACATGTATGCCTTTAAGGAGGTAGGGTACAGTGAATGTATTCATCATCCAGAGATGGGCTATATCGATTGTTTTTAGTCTTATGGACAAGTTTTTACGTATCTTATATTCTTTGAAGATGGCAAGATAAATATATATAGAGATCACTTCATAATATGTAAGTAGGAAGTGGGGTGTTGAGATATGGGTACTCATGGAAGTCTTACAAAAGCCGGTAAGGTAAGGTCCCTAACTCCAAAGCTAGAGGGTAAACCCAGGCCTCCAACTAATCCCAAGAGACGTAATAGAAGCAATTTCAGGAAGAGGATAATTCTGGGGAGGCCTCCAGGACAGTTCAGGCCTAGAATCTAAGTCCTAGGTAAACTATTTCTCTAACTCATCCATTTAAAATGTCTTTTGATTTTGATTCCTTCCTTTCACTATGGGATAAAATAAAAGATTTGCATCCTTCGCTTCAAAGCCTATATCCTATCGCAATTGTTGATGAGGAAAAGATTTATCTCTATGAACCATATGGATATAAATACCGATTTAAGAAATCTTGGGAGAGACCTGATCATATACCCAAAAATATTGCCGCTGCGTTTCCCTTAGAAGAAAATGATTTTAAGGTTACATGTTTAGTGGGTCTGAATGCTATTCAGGATTTGGAGGGTATGGTCTCTTTGCTTCATGAATTTGTACATTGTTATCAATTTAAACTCTTGTGAATTAGAACTTAAGAATAAACTAAAAATAAGCCAATACTATATGAAGAGAAGAGTATATGATTGGGAATTATCCCACCATTTCCGTATGATAATGAGACAGTTAAGACACTTTATTTCAACTTTGTTGAAGCTGCATCCTCAGGTCGATATAACAAAAAGAACGAAGTTACAAGAGATACTTTCTGAAATGGACTATGAATACATGATTTGGGAGGAATGGAAGAGGGTTTTGCTAGATATATAGAAAACCTGATAAGAGATGCAGTTGGTTTAAAAAGGATCGTGTATTGGGGGTCGGAATTTAACAGGATAACTTTCTATTCAGGGGGCGAAGAGCTGATCAAATATCTTGTCAAATTAGATCCATCTCTAGAGAGTGATTTAACCAGGTTATTCGAAGAGATGTATAATATCGGATTTCCCTAAAAGTATAATTGTTATTTGAATGTGCTTCAGAACCCTCCCATTTACATGGTCGAAAACCTTTCTCTTTGTTTACTGATGTAAATAGGGTGTAAATCCATAGTTTACACCTTAAAAGTTTCTATTCACTCAGGGATTGTTCACTTTGCAGTAATTGTTTCTTAGAAAGAATAGAGCTAACGGGGGCTATCAATATGAATTGTAGGAAAAAGAATTATAGGGTTATAAGGAATACTCTATCCTTCATGTATATCCCAATATCGTCTAAGGCTGCATACCAGTTATACATTGTGTTCAATGAGAAAATCTCCATTTCATATCCCCACAGCTGATAGGCTCTATATTCACTAAAACAACCCTCAAAGAGGTCATTAGTTAAACCTTATACTCTTTATGTTTTCCCACCGTTATATTTAGAACATCTCTATATCGTAAATATCTCAGGGCTTGTTTCACCCTCCCCCTATGTTCGAATCATTATATATACATCTATTGTTAACTATCCCTTTAATTTATATCATTGGATTTATAACACCGTTATAATCCTTATCAATGGTGATCTCGATGTCGGGATGTCTAAAACACTATATCTGAACGTCTTTGAATCAGTTCTTGAACTTATAGGTGCCACTCCTTTACTAAGGCTTAGACGTATCGAAGAATATTTTCAGTTGGATTGCAAACTCTACGCGAAGCTCGAATTCTATAATCCAGGTGGAAGCGTCAAAGACAGGATTGGTCTCTACATGTTGAGAGAGGCTGTCGATAAAGGGCTTATAAAGCCTGGCGGAGTGGTAATCGAGCCTACCTCTGGTAATACAGGTATTGGGTTAGCTATTGTTTCTAGAATCTATGGGTTCAAGACTGTTTTCACGATGCCAAGAAAAATGAGCCTAGAGAAAGAGCTGATTCTAAGAGCTTATGGAGGTTATGTCATTAGAACACCGACAGAGGTATCTCCAGATAACCCACTTTCATACTACAAAGTTGCTGAAGCCATAAGGAATTATATATCTTCCCTAAATCGTCCGATAGAAGATCGTGAGCTAAGGGACTTTCTTGATTATATACAGTCCATTATAAATCGTGAAGATACTTCATCTATGAAGAAGCTTCTCAACATCAAACCCAGAGATAATGGATATGCATATATCCCCAATCAATATTTTAATCTTGCTAATCCAAAAGCTCATTATGAGACGACGGGCCCCGAGATATGGTATCAGACAAACGGTGAACTAGATATATTCGTAGCTGGGATGGGTACTGGAGGTACAATATCAGGATCTTCAAGATACTTAAAGTCGAAGAATCCCTCTATACGGGTTGTGGGGGTAGATCCCATAGGAAGTGTATATCACCATCTAAAGCGAGGACTCTCTCTTGAGGAGGCCATGAAGTATGTAAAGACCTATAAGGTCGAGGGTATAGGTGAAGATATTTTGCCACGGACCATATATCTAGACTTGATTGATGATGTAGTCGTAGTTGACGATCAAAGTTCCTTCTCCATGGCTAGATTAACGGCTAAACTTGAGGGTCTATTGATAGGAGGGTCTTCAGGCTCTGCGTTATATGGAGCAATAAAATATATTATTGAAAACGATTTATCAAGAAAGACTGTTGTAATAGTCTTTCCCGACACAGGCAGGAATTACCTGAGTAGGTTCTATAGCGATGAATGGATGATAAAGAATGGGTTCAGTGCGGATGATGAATCGGTGCTTAGAGATCTAAAGAGGATTTAAGGTGGTCTCTATGAAATATGAAGTTATACTGGTTGAGATTGATAAACTCAGGCTTCATGAATATACTGACTTAGAGAATTTAAGTAGGTTATTTCGTAATATCGTTGAAAAGGGGGTCCTAGAGCATCCCATAGTCGCCGATAAAGATACGAATGTCGTGTTAGATGGAAATCATAGGGTAACAGTACTGAAATTATTGGGATGTCGATATGTTCCGACGATATTTGTTGAATACAAATCTCCTGATATCATCGTCGAGAGCTGGAAAGACGGTAGGAGATTTGACAAGGAGGATGTAATACGGGCTGGTCTAAGCAATGAGAAATTGCCTCCAAAGAGTACCCGGCATATGATTCGGGTTAACGGTGAATACTACCATATTTCACATATCCAAAGAAGAATCGACTTTCCACTTAGAAATCTATTTTCAGGTGAGATATCTCCATATCTTAAAATATAATTTGGGGGAGGGAGAAGCTTCCATAATCCTTTTTACGACAATATATTTTTATTATCTTAGCTGGATATTTTGATGGAGGTACTTAGTAAAGATGTCTAGAGAGACTATTGAAGAGAGTATACTAGAGTTGGTTGCTAAGCATGTTGAGGAGAGTCTACTCTCTATATTGCAGGTTAGGGGCTCCATATCTAGGGATGATGTCCAGAGGGTTAAATTGGATGCTGCTAGGAAGTTTAAGTTAAGCTATACTCCATCAAATGCAGATCTTCTTCAATATATAGATTCTCAGGAAGTTAGAGACGTTCTCTTAATGAAACCCGTAAGAAGTATATCGGGTATAGTAATCCTGGCGGTAATGACAGCGCCATTTGAATGTCCACATGGTAGATGTATCTACTGTCCACATTTCCCCGGTGCACCTATTTCATATACTGGTAGAGAGCCTAGTGCCATGAGAGGTATAAATTTCCAGTTTGATCCATATAAACAAATTGAGAGCCGAATTAGACAGTTGGAAGCTATGGGTCATTATACTGACAAGGTAGATATAGTTATCCAAGGTGGGACCTTCAATCAGGCCCCAGAGTGGTATCGAGAGTCTTATATGAAAAGACTTTTTGAGTTCTTCATAGGTGAGTCTCCAACAAAATTCCCGGATGATTTGGTAAAGGCTGAGAGAAGTCGCTATAGGATAGTGGGGCTTGCATTTGAGACTAAACCGGATGCATCTAAGGAAGAGGATATAGATTGGATGCTTGAACATGGTGGTACAAGAGTTGAGTTGGGTGTCCAAACACTATATGACGACGTATATAAGTTTGTGAATAGAGGTCATAATTTAAATGATGTTATTGAGGCTACTACTCTGCTGAAGGATGCAGGTTTCAAAGTTACTTACCATCTTATGCCCGGTCTCCCCCTAACCTCTATAAAGGAGGATCTACAAGTGTTCGATAAGGTATTTAATAGTAGCAATTATCTGCCAGACCATCTAAAGATATATCCAACACTTGTTCTGGAACATACTGGCTTGATAAAACTGTGGGAGAGGGGGGAGTATAAGCCGTTAGAGACTGATGATGCATTGAATTTGGTTATGGTTGCTAAATCTACATTTATACCTCCTTGGAACAGGATTATGAGAGTTAATAGGGATATCCCATCTACTGAGGTTGTAGCGGGAGTTAAAAAGCCAAATCTCAGGCAGTTGGTTCACCAAGCTATGGATGGACATGGTCTGAGATGTAGATGTATTAGATGTAGAGAGGTAGGCCACAACCTAGTTAAGAAGGGTATAGATGCTATTGAGCCAGTGGTTATGATGAGAATGTATAATGCAAACGATGGAATCGAGTTTTTCATAAGCGTAGAAGACCCATATAACGATTTGATTCTAGGTTTCATTAGGCTTAGGAAGCCGTCTCCAAAGGCTTGGAGGCCGGAGATAGTCTCCAGCGAAACTTTCTTGGTTAGAGAGCTCCATGTATATGGTAGAAGTCTTCCAATAGGCTCCTCGGAGCCTGCATATTCATGGCAGCATCGAGGCATCGGTTCGCTACTTCTAAGTAAAGCTGAGGAGATAGCTTCTTCAATGGGTGGAGAGAAGATAGTTGTTATAAGTGGTGTAGGTGTCCGTGAATACTACTATCGCTTGGGGTATCATCGTGACGGACCTTATGTAAGTAAATTTATTCAGTGATAGGAACACCTTGGAAATATATTATATTCTCAGATTTGTAATATGATTTTAGAATGAAGACTCTCGCCGAACTATTTTTAGAAAAATTTGGGGTTAAATATGGAGATTACGTGATTATTCATCAGACCGACGGATCCAAACTTGAGGGTGTATTGATGCCTAAACATATGTTCTCTCATGATGAGACTATAATTCTGAAGCTTAAGAGTGGTTATAACATAGGTATACATGTCTCTAAAATTGATAATATTGAGAAGGCCGATTACATTGAGGAGAGCGCCCTACAACAAGTTATTAGGAAGAGCCGCACAAGGAGGTCTAATTTACCTAAGGTAAAGATCCTAGCTGTGGGAGGAACCATATTAAGTAAGGTTGACTATAGAACCGGTGGTGTGAGATCGGCAGTAGACCCGGAGGAACTCATTGATATCATTCCAGAAGTACTGGACATAGCGGACATAGATACTGAGATTATTATGAGTAAATATAGTGAACACCTTACTCAAGAAGATTGGAGGATTATTGCTGAGAAGGTATCCAAGGCATATAGGGAAAAGTGGGATGGGATAGTCGTCCTTCATGGAACCGATACTTTAGGGTACACTAGTGCAGCGTTAAGCTTTGCATTGAAAGGTATAGGCATTCCGGTGATATTAATTGGGTCGCAAAGATCTAGTGATAGACCGAGTTCCGACGCCGCTATGAATCTATTGTCAGCGCTGTATTTAGCTGGGAATTTCAGGTATTCTGGTGTGTTCGTTTCTATGCATAACAGTTCCTCCGACGACTTAGTTGCTGTCCACCTAGGGACAAGGGTGAGGAAGAATCATACAAGCATTAGATCAGCTTTTCAATCAATAGATGTACCTCCAATTGCGTATGTTCGAAACTTCACAGAGATCCTATATGAAGACTTCTTGGATGAACTGATTCTAAAGGAGAGAGGGGAAGATGCGTTGGACTTTAAACCCCTCTTTTCAAAGAAGGTCGCCTTAATAAAATTTTATCCAGGAATGTCTCCTGAGATCTTCAAATTCTTTATGAATGATTATAAGGCAATCATAGTGGAGGGAACCGGCCTTGGACATGTATCTGATAGGGTCATTGATACTTTAAAAGAAGTCATTAGATCTGGTGTCTATGTGTTTATGACATCCCAATGTATATGGGGGCGTGTAAACCTAAATGTATATGACACTGGTAGGGAACTCTTGAGAATAGGTGTAATCCCACTAGAGGATATGTTACCTGAGACGGCATATGTTAAGGCATGTTGGGTTTTAGGTAACTATGGAGAGGAGGCTTTGCCTGAGTTGATGCCAGTCAACATAGCTAATGAGATTATCCCAAGAAGCTTCGTGAGGTCGAGATAATGAGTATATATGAAAGGTATAACTTAAAAGTAGGCCTAGAGATCCATTTCCAATTGGATACGGGTAGGAAGCTTTTCTGTAGATGTCCTCCAGAATTCTCTGAATCTCCAGAAGGGATTAGACTTATACGTAGGCTACGCCCGACTCAGAGTGAGTTAGGCCAGATAGACCCCGCAGCATTATTCGAATTTGAGAAGGGGCTCTTAATTGAATATATTGCTCCTCCTAAATATACATGCCTAGTGGAGACTGATGAAGAACCCCCTCATTACCCAGATGTAAAATCGATCGAAGTTGCTCTTAGACTTGCAAAGTTCTTCAGTATGAAGATTGTGGACGAGATACAGTTTATGAGGAAGATAGTGGTAGATGGATCTAATACCACAGGTTTTCAACGTACAGCTGTAGTGGCATATGACGGTGCATTTATGCTCGATGGTAAAAAATATGGGATTCAGACCATTACCGTGGAGGAGGAGGCAGCCCGACTGATTGAACGCACACAGAATAAGGTAGTCTACAGCCTAGACCGACTTGGAATCCCTTTGATTGAGGTCGCAACGGCACCTGATATAAGCTCTCCTCAAGAAGCTGTTAAGGTGGCTAAGTATATAGGTAGGCTTGTGAAGTCCACAGGTTATAAGAGGCCTGGACTAGGAAGTATACGGCAGGATGTTAATATATCAATATCAGGAGGTGAGATAGTAGAGATAAAGGGTATTCAACGTCTAGACACTCTAGAGAAGGTTGTTGAATATGAGTTTAACCGCCACATTAAATTGTTAGAGTTAAAGGATTTGCTAGCTAAGTCTGGTTTATCACAGGATTCAATTGAAATATCAGATTTTATGGATGTCTCTGAAGCTTTGAAAACATCTCAATCGAAGATTGTGAATAAAATCTTGAGGGATGGCGGACGTTTTTACGCTCTAAAGATTTCAGGATTCAAAGGATTCCTAGGATATAAGGTTGTAGATAAGACTTTCGCCTGGGAGATTCTAGAGAGAATAAGATTCTGGACGGGTGTAACCGGCTTATTCCATAGTGACGAGCTTCCTAAATACGGGATTTCATCTGATGAAGTAGGGAGAATCAGCGACTTATTAGGCCTAGGCAGTAAGGATGCGTTTATAATGATAGGTCTATTTGATGAGGAACAGCTAACCCTTATACGGGATAAGATAATCGAAAGAATTAGAGAGGCATTTAATGGAGTCCCATATGAGACAAGGGGAGCTACAGAGGATGGAAAAACCTTCTATATGCGTCCCAGACCTGGAATGGCTAGGATGTACCCTGAAACCGATATACCACCTATCATTGTTGATAAAACCTTTCTTGAAAATGTATCTAAGATAAGGATTGTAGACCCCGAGGAGACTAAATCACGTTTGAAGAGAGAATTTGGATTGTCTGATGAGATGGCGGAAGAACTTCTAGATAATGATTTAACTGAATTATTTGCTGAACTTTTTGAAGGATATGGCAATACAATTGGGGGTGGATATATTTATCACGTTTTAATAAGTATTCCCAAAGCATTGGAACGTGAAGGATATGATATATCAAGACTTAATGATGAGACGTATAGAAAGATATTTAAAGCCTTGGGTAATGGTGATATCGTAAAAGAATCTATAGAGGAGATTCTAAAGAATGTTTGTAGAGGTGTTGAAGTAGATGATGCAATAGAAAGGTTTAAATCGGCTAAGGTCTCGGTTAATGAGGTAAGAAACTTCCTTAAAGAGGTTTTGAATATGAGAAGTGACTTATCAACACTTCCTCCAAAGATCAAGAAGAAACGATTAATAGGAATGGCCATGGAGAAGTATAGGGGCTTAATAGATGCAAAGATTGTAGTTAATATTGTGGAGGAGTTGATTGATGAGTAACGTCTCTCTAAGGCTTGTATACAAATATGGAAACAGATCTCTGGAGCTCGAGATATCAGGTGAGAAGGAGGTAGTAGAGGAATTTCTCGACAAAATCTTGGATAGATTCCAGGTATTACAGCAAGTTTCTATATATAAAGAACCCGCAGAGACGAAGCGGGAACCAAAAAAGGTTGAGGAGATCTCCTTAGACAACCTACCCAATATAAAGATCTCATCTTCTGACAGCCTAACAGATATTCTAAATAAGATGTTTTATAGTGGCTGGGGTAGGACGCCTAGGAGTCTCCGTGAGGTTATGGATACTCTCACTACATTCGGCTTATATTATCCAAAGAGCACAATAGCGGTTACTCTTAAAAGGATGGTTGAAAAAGGTGTTTTGAGAAGAATTAAAGGTAAGGATGGTATATTCAAATATGTAACATCTACACCGGTTGTAGGTGAGAAGTAGTTGAAGGATTTGGAAGTTAAAATAAGATATGCAGATCTGGAGGTCGAGTTTAAAGGAGACCCAAAAGATGTATCGAGGAAGGTGTTTGAATGGCTTAATCGTAATATACCCGGTTTTGATGTGGCTGTACAGCTTTTTCAAGACCCTGACTATCTAGAGCTTTCCGAGACAATCTCTGAGTATATAAAGAGTACGAACTCAGGCGACATATACCTGCTGGGTAAGGCATCCTCATTATCTATGCATTTAAAGATACTTGTCACCCTCTCTTTAATGAAGATACTTTATGATGCTGGCCACAGGGATAGTGATGCATCAACTCTAGATGAGTTATCGAAGATCTTGTCATCGTCCCAGAAATCCGTGTCATCTAGGTTAAGTGAGTTGAGGAGCCAAGGATATATCGAGAAGATGCGTGAGAATAAACATACAAAATATAGGATAACCGTAAGAGGCCTCCTCTATATAATGAATAAATTAGGGTAGTTACAATCCCTATTCTCTAACAACTTGTTTATATGGGTATTTCTGGATATATCTATATCTCCTCTCTCTACCAACTCTTCTTAAAACCCCCTCTCTGGTAAGAGATGAAAGTGCATGTGAAATAGCGCTTTTATCAAAATTATATCCCCGGCTAGCCAACTCCCTATATACATCGGCCAATTTACGTTCTTGGGAGAACCAACCCTCTCTCCAAAGATCTTCAATTATTTCCTTACAAGATTTTCCAGGCACCTTGTCCACAACCTTCTTTTCACCCGATACTCCTACATTGCCCATAATCTGGGATATGACTTGAGTTATCTTTTCTGGAGGCCCCTCTATCTCAAGCTCCATATCCCCAACCTTCATCTTAACCTTTACATTATCCTCTCCACTCATCCCAACATAAAATTTATCAAAAGAAATATTTAAATATCAGTATTATTCAATAATATTCATGAAGAGTAATGAAATTTCAAAAAACAAAAGAGCAACTACCGACCTTTGAGGATGTAGCAGAACTGTCATTAGATTATGTACGGGAAAGTGAGTTCATAACAAGGCTACCTAGAAGGTTAATGTCATATTTCCCTCTCTTTGATGTAAATTCGCTGGATGTAGACTTTAACCTTGATGTTATAAAGCTGGAGAAGATTGACCTAAACGGTGTTAAAGTTATGGGAGTGGATACATCAATCGTACCTATAGCTGAATCTGTAAAAGGTGTGCTATACGCTGTTAGGGGAGCTGCAGTAACATACGATGCATCATATGGAAGCTATTCAATCAAGATATATGGACCTACATTAGTTTACTACACCCCAGAAGTTGTAAAATATCTACATAGATATGTTAGGTTAGGTCTAAATAGTATGCTCTCTTCGATCTATGATACATATATAGCCAAGAAGATCCTCGTAACGATATACGAATTCAATATCTTATATGAATTGGTGAATAGAGGTGAACATAGTCTCATAATCTTAGATGGTTCTATCGAATCTCCAATTGTTAGGAGGCACCTATATAACGAACTTCTAGACAACCTCTATGAACAATCGGTTGGGGTTATAGGAGTCTCTAAAAGGAGTAGACTAATCAAAAGGTATTTCGAGACGATGATATACCTCAAAAAGTTTGGTGTGGATGGCTTTGTAAAAGTGGATAAGCTAAACCAGATATCAACAACCTATATAGGTTACTTTAATGTTAGGAGTGGCATGCCCTTTAGGGTAGATATATCTAATAACATATCCCCATCTGATCTAAACATTGTATATTCTCTTCCCTCTAATGGATTCGGATATCCAAGTGTCTTAATTGAGGCCCATACAGTATCGAAGTTGAAGTACAGAGATGTCCTCGGTCTCTATAGAGTAATCATGGAGATGGGAGGCTCGATAAAGTCCTCGATAACTCATAGGTCAGCCATCATAGGCCCTCTTGAGGGTGGTACGTATGAAACTTTTTAGAAAGGATGGGGAGCTTATAGAGGTTGTGGCTTATCCAGGTGAGACTGTCCATAAAGGAGACTACCTTATGGTCATGGATGAGACAAAGGAACTTGGGCTCATCGTTCAAGTCATTGATTTTGAGTATATCGAAGTTCCAGGTCTACTTGAGGATGTAATTAGGGAGGGGCTATTTAGAGACAGTATCTATATCGATGGAGGGGGTAAGTACGACCGAGTAACGACATTAATCAATGACATAAAGATATTGAAGTGCAAAATTAGGGGAGCCACTAAAAATGGTAGGCTTATAAATTTTATTGATGACTTACCCTCAAGGCTCTCCTCGGAAATCTATAAAGTATCACCCAATCAACTTCTAAATATGGTTAGGGGAGAGGTTAAATATCCGGTTAAGCTTGGTAGGGACATGTCCAGTAATGATTTTATTGTGGATGCTTTTCACCTTGATGGTTCCCTCACCTTAATTACCGGTATGAAAGGTAGTGGTAAGTCGCATCTCGCTAAGCTTCTTGCATATCACTTCTCAAGGCTAGGAGCAAGATTCATAATCTTAGATATAAATAGTGAATATGTTGGTCTGTCTGAAGAAGAGGGTATCATTGTTCTAGAGCCGGGCAAAAATCTCATCTTCGATGTTGAGTACCTAGGGAAAGACACTTTAATCAATGTCTTCACAAATATTTTAGGTCTACCAAGTGTCTCCGTGAATCTCTTTGGAGAAATCTGGGATATTGCTGAGAATAGGAAGGAGAAGATAACGCTTGATATGCTCGATAAGATAGCAAATCTATACATAAAGAACTTGATGGTCAAGGACGCAATTATTCACAGGCTGAATGCTTTAAAGTCATGTAGGTTCATAGGTGAAGAGACAACTTTGGACTTAAACACGATCTTTAAAGAAGGTGTTAGAGGATATGTTATAAATCTGAGAGACCTCTCATCCGTAGAGAAGAAGATCCTCGTAGAGATACTCCTAAGTAAGCTCTCAAAATTGTTGGAGAAGAATGTGATTCCCCCCTTCTTCCTCTTTGCTGAAGAGGCCCATCTATATGTGAGAGATACTTATTGGGAAGATGTAGTTACTAGAATGAGGCATTTTGGCCTTTTTATGATATTCATTACTAATCAGCCTGATTCGCTGGGGCATATGATTTTCCGACAGCTAGATAATATATTTATCTTCCGCTTCCTCAATGATAAGGACCTCGAGGTATTATCTAGGATATCTGCAGTCGATAGTGACACTGTTAAGTCGATTGTGAAGGATATAAATAGAGGTTCATGCCTTATCTTGGGGAATGTTGTATCTGATATGCCTGTGGTGATAAAGGTGGATAAGTTGAGCTTTAAAGCACTTGGAGAGACAAAAAGGATTTTCCAATTTACATATTCCTGAGGGTATAATATATCCTCTGCCCAACTGTGATGGTGTTAAGTATAACAAGTAGCCATAGCAATATCTCGATATCAATCAGCTTCAAGATTTTCGAGATAATTATTGATGCTAGTATGAAGATTATGCGTTCTGCCCTCTCCATTATACCGATTCCTTGCATATTAAGTCCTAAAGCCTCCGCCCTAGCTCTGGTATATGAAATCAGTATTGAGGTTGAAATGAGCAGTATAAGTAAGAGTGTGTCATATGTAATCCCACCTAAGTAGAGATATGTAATGATTATTACATCAGTGATCCTATCTAATGTGGAATCTGTAAATGCCCCCTTCTTTGATACTTGGCCAGTGTATCTGGCCAACGCGCCATCAAGCATATCCATATAGCCTGACAGAAGTATCATTGCAACGAATACGAAGTAGTTTACCGGCTCTGATAGATAGAGTAGAGGAATGATTGATGATGCAGTTATAAGTAGGCCGAGGAGGGTTATAATGGATGGGGATAACCCGGTTTTTTCAAGCTTCTGAGCTGATATCTCATTATATTTAGATATTTTCTTCCTGAGTTTGTTTAACATCCTCTCACTGTAAAATATCCTAGTCATATGATTATGAATGTTTAGGATGTTGTCTACCTCTATATCCTTGTCTCACCCTTCATAAGCTTTATTTCACGAGAGATATTAAATATGATTTAGGTGGACGTTCTTGTCAAACAAAGATATATGTAGTATAAAGGATTGTAGTGAGCCTGGATATAAATCTCTATCTTTTGAAGACGCGTCAAAAGTATTCGGGGGCCAGTTAACTGGTAAGAGAAGAGTTAAACTCTGTAAGAAACATTGGAAAGAATATAAGAAGGCAACTAAAAAGGAGAGGAAGCTAGAGAGGTGGAGGTGGGGCTGATGTCAATCAGTCTCTCAGATGTATTTGAAAACGAGTTTTATGTGCTGGACTATGGTGGGAACCTCTTCTTTGCAGATGAGTTTAAAGGTGGTGACGAGAATTTCCAGAAGCTGATGGATAGAGAGGTCTTCTCTAGATCCATGGTAAGAGAGAAGTCTCCTCATATAAAGTATTTGACTAAACTAAGAATTGCCGATAATGAGCCGCTAAGCGATGCTGGCCATCTCTCCTATTTACCTAATGGAGCTTTGATGATGGATCTTCTGAAGAGGTATTCGACAAATGTGGTTCTGAATCTAGGTGCCTACCCTGTTGTGACGTCAATTATGTATGACCTTGGAAGTCCTCCTATTAAGAAGCATGCTTCTTTATTTGGTCAAAGAATGTATAAAGTAAAGCCAGGTAAAAGAGAGTTCGTCCTTAGATATGCAGCATGTTTTGGCCAGTTCGCTATGCTAAGTAGAAAATATATATCATATAAGGATCTTCCCCTTAGAGTCTTTGAATTAGCTGATAGCTATAGATATGAACAGAGAGGAGAGTTGACGGGCCTTACAAGGGTTAGGAGGTTCTTCATGCCTGATATGCATGTTTTAACTCGGGATATTGAGATGGCTAAAGAAGAGTTCTATAGGATATATAAATTGATTCTTGATGAGGGTAGAAAATTTGGTTGGGAATATTACAGCTTATATAACATTGATCCTGAGTTTCTAAAAAACAACTTTGAATTTGTGAAGTCGTTGGTTGAGTTAGAGAAAAAACCCATCCTTATTCATACTGTTGAAAGCGGTAAATATTATTGGGTTTTGAATGTAGAGTTTCACTATATAGATTCGACTGGCAGACCTGTAGAGACGGCAACCGTCCAGATTGACGTAGGTAATGGGGAGCGTTTCAACATCACATTTGTTGATGAGGATGGGTCGAAGAGGCACCCCATAATATTGCATACAGCCATTCATGGTAGTTTAGAGCGTTTCCTCTTTGAATTTCTGGAAGAAGCCGCAAAGATGGAGAGAAGGGGTGAGAAGCCGCGGCTTCCCACATGGTTATCGCCGATACAAGTTAGGATTATCCCAGTTAATATAGAGAGGAATATGGACTATGTGGTTCAGGTTCTTGATGCTCTAGAGTCTAAAATGATACGTGTAGATATCGACGATAGAGATGCGACTGTTGGGAGAAAGATTAAAGATGCTGAATCATTCTGGATTCCATATATCGTTGTCATTGGAGATAAGGAGGTTTCTGAAAAGAAGTTAAGCGTTAGAACTAGAGATGGGAAAAACATGGTATTAGGTATAGATGAATTTATCCAAATTTTAGAAAGGGAATTGGATGGCTATCCTAGGGAGAGGCTCTACATTGAAAAATTTTTGTCTAAGAGAGCCAGCTTTGTATGAACCTTAGAATTTGAAGAACTTGTCTAGACTAACTTTTCGCTCATCTATCATTACAACTTTCTTTCCCTTATTAACCTTGATATCAAGCACCTCGAGAATCTGCTCAAGAGTAGAATGAAGGAGTTCAATATACTTTTTGCTATCTATCTGGTCAACAGACCTTACAAGTTCTATTGGCGCTACACCATCATTATTTCTAGTCTTCACGATCTTTATCATATGCCCAGGCTGTAATCTGATTCCAAAGGCCTTCTCAAGCTTTCTAGCAGCTTTAACATGTTGAGGAGTGGTCTTAGTATACTGGTCGGTGTATTTAGAAAGGGTGATTGTAATGACAAGCTCTTCAAGTGGCACCTCTTTATTGATGAGTTTGGTCTCTGCATCTCTAATTATCTCGATTATATCTTTTCTAACCATCTTGAACTGCTCGATATCTTCTACAGTCCTCAACTTATCTAAGATCTCGTAGAAGACGTTTCTTATGAAGGGTGGAGTATTGCTTTTCTTACCCATCAAGCCTTTGATATCGATTATACCCTCTGATGTTAGGCCGAAGTAGTTCTTCTTTCGGCTGCTTAAAACAGCATATTTATAGATTTTATCTATCTCCAACTGAAGCCTATATTCTTTTTTGATATCCTCGATCAGCAGTTCCAACTTATCCATGTCTGGATCCTTAATGAATAGGCTATCTGTATCTCCATATATAACTTCTAATCCAAGTTCTCCAGCCTTTTCAATCGCCTTTTTGATTACATATCTTCCATATGCAGTAACCGCCTCAGCAGCTGGGAGGTAGTAGAATTGGAATGTATCCGCGCCTATGACGCCATATAGGGCGTTTATAATGACTTTAAGGGCTCTCTGTATAACTCCATAAAACTCTCTATTGTCTCTAGATACATTCTTATCTTTGCTGAGTTTCTTGAATACATTTACCCTTATATCTCTAATTATACCTGCGAATTCACTTATTAATCCCTTTTTCTTAGTACAAATCCAGGTAGTTGTCTCTGGAACGAGATTGGTCTTACACTCGTCATGTGGGCAGTTGACAGTCTCATATGAAATGTTATATTCTTTGAGGATAGAGGGATATAGACTTGCAAAGTCTACAACTATTACATTGAAGTGTACACCAGGCTTTGGATCTATAACCAATGCTCCAACATATTTTTTACCTTTTGTAACGGGCTGGAAATGTCTACCCCATTTCTTCTCCCTTATCTCGTCTGACCTGGGTATGAGGTAGTTCTTATTTCTATGTAGATAGAACATCCTATTCCTAATCCAATTTGATACAGACAGTCGGGTGACATCATCAATAGTCATATTTGAAATCCTAGCTATGATAGTTATCAGCCTCATAACTAGGTTATTGTTAAATTGTGTGAGTTCTAATGTGAGTTCTGCATCGGTAAATCCATACTCAATTATTTCCTGTATGGACATCTCATCAAAATGTCCCGGTGTCTCCATCTTACCCTTATTGATCAAAGCTCTAGCTATGGAGTCTAGGCTTATGATGTCGTACGCTCCTGAGAAGGCGTATGTCTTAATTGATACATTTTTGAAGAATTTGTAGAGGTCAATGTGTATTCCCCATGTTATTCTGATCTCATTTCTACCTCTCTCTATAAAATCTCTAACTTCTTTGAAGCCCAGCTTTGCAGATCTTGTTAGGATGTAGGGTAGGTCGAATGTGTCCCCGTTGAATGTTATGAGTATTGGGTATTCACGTATTATGTCTAGGGCTCTCTTGATTAATTCGATCTCATTTTTAAAGACTTCAACATCGAATTTATCATTTTTTATACCTTCATTGGAGATGTCCCCCCTCAAATCATATACGAGGACTTTCTTCAAACCGTCAGAGCTACATAGAGATATTATGAATATTGGATGTTCAGGATTGTCGGGCTGGGGCATGACTCCCCTTGGATTATATACCTCGATGTCAAGTGCAATACGTTTAAAGTCTACCACAGGTTCAGCAAGTCTTTCAAGCCACTTTCTCTCTTCATCGCTAAGTTTCTCCATAGCTTTTCTTATCTCTTTTGATGGTTGGAAGATATACCTACGAGGTAGACCTTGTGGGTCGAAGAAGTAATATGAACCTACCTCTAAACCTAAGTCCATTATATAGTTGACATAGTATTTGATGTCGGCCTCCCACAGTTTAATCTGCTCTCTTAATGAGTCAGCTCTACCACCTATAATTAATGGGTCTCTAACTATTATCTTGGTGACTTGTATTTTCTTATCAGATAGAGGGTCTATCTTCTCCTCTGTTCTGAGGCCTAATATCTGCTGTTTATTCATTCTCTCTACTATTAATGGGAGACTTTCCAAACTCTCAATAGGTTCTTTAGAATAAGCATATGGGTGATGATCTGTGACATCCATCCACTTAATTATTCTGTGATTTTTAATGTCGTAGAAGAGTAGATATGGTTTGTTATCTGAAGAGCTATAGTTTGCTGATACAAGCATGTATATCCCATCTTCAGCCTCGATAGGGATTTCATCGATTCTTTTCTCCTCAATCTTTGGCTGTTCTCGTATTGAATCTTCTAAGAGTTCCTCTTGTATTTGTGTGGAGGCAATAGGCTTCTTCTCCAAATCTCTATCCATTTTTGGTTTTCTGCTCTTGTTGATGAATCGATCTAGTGTCATACCTTCCTAATCGTAATATATAGGTCGTCTCAAGCTATATGCCTTTCTACATGTGATATGCTGCTTGATGCACTGTCCTAAGGATTAGAGTTAATTCTGAC
>Ga0256839_1001390_pt1 | contig 29337 bp, 24 predicted proteins | sample 354166metaG_FD_185968 | JGI IMG/M metagenome (GOLD analysis project Ga0256839, IMG submission 185968) | Hydrothermal vent microbial communities from Mid Atlantic Ridge, Atlantic Ocean - 354-166 | ecosystem: Environmental > Aquatic > Marine > Hydrothermal vents | place: Atlantic Ocean: Mid... | reverse complement strand
GAAAGATTTCTCCCTTCGGTCGAAATGACATGGAAGTGTGGTCGAAATGACATGGAAGTGTGGTCGAAATGACACTTCTTTGTCATTCCGAGCACAGCGAGGAATCTGAAGCCGCTGGCACAGGATTTCTCCCTTCGGTCCAAATAATGACAAGAAAGAGGTGTCGAAATAACAAAGAAGTGTGGCGGAAACAGCAAAGGAGGGGGTGGCAAGGCAAAGGAGCCGCCGGTTATTGTGGTTTCCTGAATGCATGACATGAGCAGCCTGGATGGAGCGAGGCGGACTCCAGGTTGATAATGTAAATCTCAATAATGCAGGCCTCAACAGTGCTGACGCCGGGCCATGCAGGGAAATGGTATAATCAATCATCACTTCCTTGTATGGCTGGCCTTTGCTGCATGTATCCAGGGCTGTTTCATCCCCGAACCCCGGGCACCCTTTCGACGCGCCGGGAAGCGTTCCTGGCATGCATCACCTGGGGGTTCCTGGCAACAGCCTTGATGCTGGCCTGTACCTCGTCTGGTGCTGCTGTACGGGATGCGCTGTGGGTCACCGACGGGCCGGTGTATACCATGGCCGTGTTCGGGACCCATACCGGGGGGGCAACGGGCGGCGGCGTGGTGATCGACACCGCCACCGTGCTCCTGGACCGGGCCTATCCGCGCATCGAAGGCACCGTCCATGCCGTGGTGGCCGACGGTCGCGGCGGCTGGTTCGTGGGCGGGCAGTTTGCCACGGTCGATGGCCAGCCGCGCGCCAATCTGCTCCACATACGCCCCGACCGCAGCGTTGATGTCCTCTGGGATCCCGCACCCGATGGTGCGGTGCGGGCCCTGGCCCTGTCTCCGGATGGCGCGACCCTCTACGTGGGCGGCGACTTCACCCTGATCGCGGGCGCCGCCCGCACGCGGATCGCCGCCCTGGATGCCGTCACGGGCGCGGCGCGCGACTGGGCGGCGGGTGCCGATGCCACCGTGCGGGTTCTGGCGCTGTCCCCGGATGGCGCGACCCTCTACGTGGGCGGCGACTTCACGGCCATCGGGGGCCTGGCGCGCGGCCGCCTGGCGGCGCTCGGGACGGCGAACGGCACTGTGCTGGCGGGCTGGCAGGCGGACGCGGATGCCGCTGTCCATGCCTTGCGCCTGGCCGGTGACACCCTCTACGTGGGCGGGGCGTTTGCAACTGTCGGGGGGATGCCCCGCGGACGCCTGACGGCGGTGAAAGCCGCCGATGGCGCGGTGCTGGACTGGGATGCCGAGGCGGACGCGACGGTGCGCGCCCTGGCCTATGACGCGGGAAGCGGACTGCTCTATGCGGGCGGGGATTTCACCGTCATCGGCGGGGCGGCGCGCGATCATGTCGCCGCGCTGGATACGTCCGCCATCGAGCCGGACCGAGCGACGAACTGGAATCCCGGCGCCGATGCGCCCGTCCATGCCCTCCTGCTGGTGCAGGGAACCCTGTACGCCGGGGGTGACTTCACGCGCATCGGCGGGGCGGCGCGCGATCGTATCGCGGCCCTCGAGACGGATACGGCCGGTGCCGGCGCAACGGACTGGGATCCGGGCCTCGACGGGACCGTGGAGGTGCTGGCCGACAACGGCGGCCGGCTTTTCGTGGGCGGCGCCTTCAACGGCGCCACGGACCGTGCGACGCTCTACATCGGCGGCGATTTCGGTTATGTGGGGCCGGCCACGGGCGGCGGGGTGGCACTGCCCGCCGATCCGGTTCAACCCGGTGATGACCGGCCCCTGGCGGGGTATCCCGCCATCAATGGTCCCGTTTATGCCGTGGTGGCCGACGGCAGTGGCGGCTGGTATGTGGGGGGGGATTTCAGCCGGGCGGGAGGACTGGCCCGCCGCCACCTGGTTCATATCCTGGCGGATCGCTCCGTGGACCCCGGCTGGGATCCGGCGCCTGACGCACCCGTGTACGCCCTGGCCCGCGATGGCGCTACCTTGTACGTGGGCGGTGATTTCACGGTGATCGGGGGCCAGGCGCGCGCGCGGATTGCGGCGCTGGACGGGGCGGGCGCGGCGACGGCCTGGGATCCCGGCGCCGACGGGACGGTGCGGGCCCTGCTGGCCATGGGGGGGACGGTCTACGCGGGGGGGGATTTCACGGTGATCGGCGGCCAGGCGCGCGGCCGCATCGCGGCGCTGGACGGAGCGGGCGCGGCGACGGCCTGGGATCCCGGCGCCGACGGGACGGTGCGGGCCATGGTGTTGGGCAGCGACGGGACGACCCTGTACGTGGGCGGCGATTTCCGGTCCTTCGATGGCGGCAACATTCCGCGGGCCTATCTGGCGGCCCTGGATACCACCACCACCGTGCGCGCAGACATCCCCGGCGCCTGGGATCCCGCGCCGGATGCCCCTGTCCATGCCCTGGCCCTGGCGGGGACGACCCTGTACGTGGGCGGCGATTTCGGCCGCATCGACGCCCGGTTCCGCTATCGCCTGGCGGCGGTGACGGCCGATCCCGCCACGCCCGCAGTCACCACGGCAAGTGTCTGGAATCCCCGTGCCGGCGGGACGGTGAGGGCCCTGGCCCTGGCGGGGACCACGCTCTATGCAGGTGGCGATTTCGGTTCCGTGGGCGGCGAGCGTCGCAGCCGCATCGCCGCGCTGAGCCTCAACGACGGCCGCGCGACGGCCTGGGATCCCGCAGCGGACGGCGTGGTGCGTGTCTTGAGCTTTTCCCCCGGCGGCACCTCGCTCTACGTCGGAGGCGAATTCACATCCATCGGCGGTCTGGTGCGCAACCGGGTGGCTGAGCTGGACCGCCGCACGGGGCTGGCCCGCTTCTGGAATCCCAGTGCCGACGGCCCCGTCTACGCCATCGAGCCGGCGCCGGATCTGGGTGTGATCTACGTGGGCGGCGCCTTCGGGATCATCGGGGGACAGCAGCGTCCCCTGCTCGCCGAGCTGCGGGGCAATGGCACCGCCACGCCCTGGACGGCGGATTTGAGCGGTTCCAGCGCCAGCCCCGCCACCGGCGGCGCGGTGCATGCCCTGCTCGTGGCCGGGGAGACCCTCTACGTGGGCGGGGACTTCGCCCGCGCGGGCAGCGCGGACCACAAGGGGCTGGTCGCCCTGGAGGCCGCCACGGGCGCGCCCCTGTCCTGGGCTCCCCAGGTGGCGGGGGTGGTGCGGACGCTGGCACTGCACCCGGACCGCAACGCGCTCTACATCGGGGGCGAATTCGTTGCGGTGAACAACGACGACCGGGGCAACATGGCGGCAGTGGACCTGGACAGCGGCCTGGCCACGGCCTGGCATCCCGATGCCGACGGACCGGTCCGGGGGCTGGCCCTGTCCCGCGATCTCACCACCGTCTATGCCGGGGGGGCGTTCGCCCGTGCCGGCGGCATCGCCGCCGCCGGCCTGGCGGCGCTGGACGTGGCCGCCGGCACGGCGCAGGGCGGCTGGTCCCATGACACCGATGACGGGGTCCATGTACTGCAGGTGGCGGCGGACGGCCGCACGGTCTATGCCGGCGGTGCCTTCACCCGCCTGGACGATGCCCCGCGGGCGCGCCTCGCAGCACTCGACGCCCTGGCCCTGGAGACCACGCCCCCTGTCACCACGCCGGATCCCCCGCCCGGTTCCTACAATGGCGGGAATTTCGATACCGTGGCGCTGAACTGCGATGACGGTCAGGGTGCCGGCTGCGCGGTCACTTACTATACGCTGGACGGATCGCCACCCACGACCCGCTCCCGCGTGTACGACGGTCCCATCGAGCTGCGGGACGACACCACGCTGCGTTATTTTTCCATCGACCGCCTGGGCAATACGGAGTCGCCCGGCAGCGCGCGCTATGTCCTGGATCTGCAGCCGCCCCGGACCACGGTCTCGCCGCCCTCCCGGGTCTTCAGCAAGCGCCGCATCCGGGTGACGCTCACTTGCAGCGACAGCAAGTCGGGGTGTGCCGGCACCTTCTATTCCAAGAACGAAGACGATCCACCCGACGCCTTCCTGCCCTATGGGTCGCCCATCACCATCGCCGACAATACCGTGCTGCGCTTCTTTTCCGTGGACCAGGCCGGCAACCGGGAAGTGGTGCGCCGTGCCGACTATGTGAGCAACTACGGCGGCCCGGGCACTGTCCATCCCCTCTTGCTGGGGGGGCTCGTGCTGCTGGGGCTCGCGCGCCGGAGGCGACGGTGATGATGCGCCGGCTCGTCTTCTGCCTGCTGCTCATGATCGCCGCCGTGCGGGTGGATGCGGCTGCCATTCCCGGCACCGGCATCGGCGATGTGGACGGCCCCGTCCATGCCATGGCGGTCTTCAACCGCGTGCTCTACCTCGGAGGAAGCTTCACTACCGTCTATCACCGCAACGGTACCGCGAATGTGCGCAACGGGCTGGCCGCCATCAATCTCGTCACCGGCGAGGTCACTGGCTGGGATCCGGGGGTGACGGGCACGGTCCATGCCCTCGCCATCTCGCCCGACGGGCGGACGGTCTACGTGGGTGGGAACTTCTCCCAGATCGGCGCCACGGCCCGCAGCCATCTCGCGGCGGTGGAGGCGGCTGGCAATGGCACGCTTCTCAACTGGGCGCCCGAGCCCGACGGCCCCGTTCGTGCCCTGGCCCTCGCGCCCGACGGCCAGACCCTCTACGTGGGCGGCAGTTTCACGACGCTTGCCGCCGGCACGGTGGCGCGGCGCAACCTGGCGGCGGTGGATGCGGTGACCGGTGTTGCCCACCCCTGGGTGGCCGATGCCGACGATGCCGTGGAGGCGCTGCTCCTGGCCGGCGATGAGCGCCTCTACGTCGGCGGTGCCTTTTCCCTCATCGCCGGGCAGCTCCGTCCTTATCTCGCCCGCCTCAACCGGGCCAGCGGCCAGGCCGATGCCTGGAACCCGGCGCCCGACGGCGTGGTGCGGGCAATGGCCGCCGGCCAGGGGCGGCTCTACATCGGCGGCGATTTCACCGCGGTGGATGGCGGCCCACCGGGCAGTCGCAACTTTGCGGCGGCCCTGGATCCCGCCGCTGCCACACCGGGCAGCGTGTTGACTGCCTGGAATCCCGATTTCAATGGCACGGTGCGGGCGCTTGCCCTCTCCGCCGACGGTGCGGTGCTCTACGCCGGCGGCGATTTCTCCGCGGTCAACGGCGGCACGTCCCGGAATCGCCTGGCGGCGGTGCTCACCGGTCCCGCCAGCGCCGACCTCACGGCCTGGGACCCCGGCGCCGACCAGACGGTGCGCGTCATGCTGGCCGAAGACGCAGGGGGGCAGCTCCTCGTCGGCGGCGATTTCACCGACATCGCCAGCGATCCCTCCCCGGATCCCCGCACCGGCCTGGCGATGTTTGCCATCGGCCCGCCCGTGACCCGTGCCGATCCGCCGCCCGGCGGTTATCAGAGTGCACAGAGCGTGACCCTGAGCTGCGAGGACAATGGCGGCGGGGCGTGCAGCGCCATCTATTTCACCACGGACGGCAGCGCGCCCCAGGCCGTCCCCGCCCAGCTCTACAGCGGGCCCATCACCATCGGCGCGGACACCCTGCTCAAGTTCTTCGGCGTGGACGGTGAGGGCAATGTCGAAGTGGTGCGCACGGCGGCCTATTTCATCGACAACACCCCGCCCGTGGTGAGTGCCTCCCTGCCCGGCGGGGCCTACGGCAGCGCCGACCTCCAGCCGGTGACCCTCCAATGCGACGACGGTGGCGGCTCGGGCTGCGACAGGATCTATTTCACCGACGACGGCACACCGCCCACGACGGCCTCCCTGGTCTATGCCGTGCCGCTGGAACTGGATCTTCTCCTGGGCAGCGGCGCGGGGCAGCTCACGCTGCGTTTTTTCGCCGTGGACAATGCCGGCAATCAGAGTGCGGAGGAACAGGTGGTCTATGATCTGGATCTGGCCCCGCCGCTGGTCTTTTCCTCACTGCCCGATGGCACCTATCCGGCGCCGCAGACGGTGAGCCTGCGCTGCGACGACGGGCCGGGGACGGGCTGCGCCGTCATGTACTACACCACCGACGGCAGTGCGCCCTCGGACGGGACGGTGCGCGACGTGCAGGGCAATCTCATCCCCCCCTCGCCCGTCTACACGGAACCGCTGGTCCTGAGCAGCGCCACCATGCTCAATGTCCTGGTCATCGACAATGCCGGCAACCGCAACACCGTCATCGCCGGGATCTATGCCTTCACCCGCGAAGAGGATCGCGAGCGCACCGCCGGCGCGGTGCCGTTGTGGTTTTCGGGTGTGCTGTTGCTGTGGTACGCGGGGCGCCGCTTCAGATACCGGTTCAGTGCCGGAAGTGGCGCATGGCGGTGAAGACCATGGCGATGCCGTGTTCGTCGGCGGCGGCGATGACCTCTTCGTCGCGTACCGAGCCGCCCGGCTGGATGACGGCCGTCACCCCTGCTTCGGCGGCACTGTCCAGGCCGTCGCGGAAAGGAAAGAAGGCATCGGAGGCCATGACCGAGCCGGCCACTTCCAGGCCGGCCTCGGCGGCCTTGAGGGCGGCGATGCGGGCACTGTAGACCCGGCTCATCTGTCCCGCCCCGACACCGATGGTCATGCCGTCGCGGCAATAGACGATGGCGTTGGACTTGACGAACTTGGCCACCTTCCATGCAAACAGCAGATCTTCCAGCTCCTGCGGGGTGGGCGCGCGGCGCGAGACCACCTGGAGTTCGTCGCTGGTCACCATGCCGCCGTCGCGCGTCTGGATCAGGAGCCCGCCCACCACGCGCTTGTAGTCCAGCCCGCGGGTGGTGGGGGCGGACCACGCGCCGCACAGCAGGAGGCGTACGTTGGGTTTGGCCGCCAGTGCCTCGCGGGCCTCGCCATGGGCCTCGGGGGCGACGATCACCTCCACGAACTGCCGGGCGAGGATGGCGCGGGCGGTGGCGCCGTCCAGGGGCTGGTTGAAGGCGATGATGCCGCCGAAGGCGGAGGTGGGGTCGGTGCGGTAGGCGCGCTCGTAGGCCGCCTCCAGGCTTTCTCCCAGGGCCACGCCACAGGGATTGGCATGCTTGACGATGACACAGGCGGGCTGGCCGGAGAAGTGCTTGACGCACTCCAGCGCCGTGTCGGCATCGGCGATGTTGTTGAAGGAGAGCGCCTTGCCCTGGACCTGGCGTGCCGTGGCCACGCAGGGCTCTTCGACATCGTGCTCCCGATAGAAGGCGGCCTGCTGGTGGGGGTTCTCGCCGTAGCGCAGGTCCTGGACCTTGAGGTACTGGCAGTTGTGGGTGCGCGGGAAGGCCTGGCGTTTGCCGTGGGCGTCCAGGCTGCCCAGGTAAGCGGCGATGGCGCCGTCGTAGCGTGCGGTGTGTTCGAAGGCCTTGACCGCCAGCTCGAAGCGGGTGGCATCGCTCAGCAGCCCGTCGTGGGCGTCCATTTCCGAGAGAATGCGCCGGTAGTCATTGCAGTCCACCACCACGGCCACGGCAGCGTGATTCTTGGCCGCGGCCCGCACCATGGCGGGACCGCCGATGTCGATGTTTTCGATGGCCGTGGCCAGGTCGCAACGGGGATCCGCCACGGTACGCTCGAAGGGGTAGAGGTTGACCACCACGAGGTCGATGGGCGCGATGCCGCTGGCGGCCATGACGGCGTCATCCTCGCCGCGCCGTCCCAGGATGCCGCCGTGTATCCGGGGGTGCAGGGTCTTGAGCCGGCCCGCCATCATCTCCGGGAAGCCGGTGTAGTCCGAGACCTCCCGGACGGCAATGCCGGCCTCCTGCAGCAGGCGCGCGGTGCCCCCGGTGGAGAGGATCTCCACGCCCCGCTCCGCCAGGGCCCGGGCAAAATCCACGATGCCCGTCTTGTCCGAGACGCTGATCAGCGCCCGGCGGATGCGCCATGGATGGCCGCTGGCGTGTTCGTCACCCATGTTTCGCCTTTCCGGTTCCGCCAAAATTTGATGGTCTCATATGCAAAATGTGCAGCTCGGATGGACTGGAACGTAATCCGGGTGCAGGGGTTTTACTGCCTGGTTTCCTGGATTCCGCGCTTGCAGCGCTTCATCCAGGCCGCCTAACCGGCGCACCAACAACAGCCAGGCCGTGTCCATTCGACTACGAGACCGTCTGTATTTACAACAGGTTTACAGCAGGCCATGTTTTTCCAGGCGCTTGCGCAAGGTGCCGCGATTGATGCCCAGCATGGCGGCGGCCTTGCTCTGGTTGCCGCGGGCCTGCTGCATCACGATCTTGAGAAGGGGGTATTCCACCTCGTCCATCACCAGCTCATAGAGATTGCCCGGTGGCGGATGCCCGTCCAGATCATTGAAATAGCGCTCCAGGGCCGTGTGGATGCAGGCGCTCAGGGGCTGCTTGCGCCGCTCCTGGCCCGCGGGGCGTTTGGGATCGGCGGTGATCATGCCGCCAGGCCCACGCGTTCGATGAGCCGGTCGAAGAAATCGCGGGTCAGGGCCAGCTGTTCCGTGACGTCCTCACAGCGGTTGACGGCCTGGCGGAAGGCCGCGCCCCCCGGCTGGCCCTTGCTGTACCAGGAGATGTGCTTGCGTGCGATGCGCACGCCGACGTATTCGCCATAGAAGGCATACAGGCTCTCCAGGTGATCCAGCATCAGGTCCCGGATGACCGTCAGGGGGGGATCCGGCAGGCGTTCCCCGGTCCTGAGATGGCGGTCCACGAGACCGAACAGCCACGGGCGTCCCTGGGCGGCCCGTCCGATCATGATGGCGTCGGCGCCCGTGTAGTCCAGTACCCGGCGCGCCTGGCCGGGGGTGCGGATGTCGCCGTTGGCGATGACGGGAATGCGCACCGCGGCCTTGATGGCGGCGATGGTGTCGTATTCGGCCTCGCCACGAAAACCGCAGGCGCGGGTGCGTCCGTGCACCGCCAGGGCCTGGATGCCGCAGTCCTCGGCGATGCGCGCGATGGTCACGCCGTTGCGGTGGGCGGGATCCCAGCCGGTGCGGATCTTGAGCGTGACGGGTACGTCCACCGCACCCACCACCGCCTCCAGGATGCGGGCCACCAGCCCCTCGTCCCTGAGCAGGGCGGATCCCGCCATGACGTTGCAGATCTTTTTCGCCGGGCAGCCCATGTTGATGTCGATGATCTGGGCCCCGTTGTCCACGTTGTAGCGGGCCGCTTCGGCCATCATGGCGGGGTCGGCGCCGACGATCTGGACCGAGCGGGGTTCGTCCTCTCCTTCGTGATCGGCGCGGCGCCGGGTCTTCTCGCTGCCCCACAACAGGGAATTGGAGGAGACCATCTCCGAGACGGCCAGGCCCGCCCCCAGGCGCCGGCAGAGCTGGCGGAAAGGCCGGTCGGTGACGCCGGCCATGGGTGCCAGCACCAGGTTGTTTTTCAACTGATAAGGACCGATACGCATCGTCTTGTCGGTGCCGGCGGGATCGCGGGCAGGTATGGTTGCTTGAACGTGCTTCAGGCCGTCGGGCCGAAAGCGCCCTATGATACTCTGTCAGGCCAGGAGGATAAAGGGGAGGATAAAGGGGAGGATAAAGGGGAGGATAAAGGGCGCCTTCAGATGAATTCGAAGCGGAAATTGACGGCCTCTTCGCCGGGGTCCACCAGGTCCAGCACAATGGGCAGGGGGGTGTCCGGCGCCAGCCCTTTTTTCAGATCCATCCCCGGGGGCAGATAGATCTGGGGAGGGAAGCGCCGGCCGGCGACCAGGCGTTCCTCCAGATCATAGAAACGCAGATCGAGGGTGGGATAGGGCTGGGGGAAAGGCGCCTCGTTGAGAATGGTGATGGTCACGCGCAGGCCGCGGGGGGTGGCCGGCGTCTCCGGGACCGGGCGCAGGTCGCGCGCCACCACCTTGATCCGGCGCAGGTCCCGCTGCAGAGGCAGTTCACAACGGGTCAGCGCGCACAATTGCTCCAGCCAGGGGCGCAGGGCCGCGCGTTGCGCCAGCGCGTCGCGCTGGAAATAGGCGTACTGAAAGACCAGGAGCAGAATCAGTCCCAGGTTGGCCAGCACCCATGGGAGGGTGCCACGACGGGATGACGCGGCCTGCGGGGCGGCGGAGAGTTCGGCCAGGCCCTGCGGTGTGGCCTTGATCCGGAAGGAGGACGGCTTTTCCACGGTTGATCGAGGCGTGCCTCGTTCCGTGGAGACGGTGTCCAGACGGAGATGGATGGTTGCACGACACTGAAAACAACACAGGGCTTCATCCCCCATCAGGATCTGCCCGTTCAAGGGGATCAGGCTTCCGCAAGCAGGGCATCGGATGTCCATGTTGGGGCAGGGTAAAGAGGGTGCGGCAAAGATACAAGCGCTTCAGTCTCGCCCCGGGCTGCGCCGGGCCACGACGCGCACCCATTCCTCGCGCCGGCAGATTTCGAAATCCCGGTACCAGGGGCGGTAGGCATCGATGACGTTCTGTGCCTGGCCGGCGAGGATGCCGGAGAGCACCAGGGCTGCATCGGCCTTGGCCCGCTGTGCCAGCCGGGGCGCGAGGGCCTGCAGGGGGCCGGCCAGGATGTTGGCCACGATGCAATCCGCCGCCAGCGCCGGCAAGGCTTCCGGCGGGATCGCCTGGATGCGGTCGGCGACGCCGTTGCGCTCGGCGTTGGCACGGGTGGCGGCCAGGGCCTGGGCGTCGATGTCCACCGCCCAGGCGCGCTGCGCGCCCAGGCGCAGGGCGGCGATGGCGAGGATGCCCGAGCCGCAGCCGTAATCGAGAACAGTGGTGCCGGCGAGAGGGGCGGAGTCCAGCCATTCCAGGCACAGGGCGGTGGTGGGATGGGTGCCGGTGCCGAAGGCGAGCCCCGGGTCGAGGAAGAGATTGATCGCGCCGGGATCCGGCGGCGCCTGGTCACCGGGACAGATCCACAGGCGCCGGCCGAAGCGCATGGGACGGAAACGGTCCAGCCATGCCCGTTCCCAGTCCTGGTCCGCGAGGCGGGTCAGGCGATGGGGCGGCACGGTTTCCCGGCGCAGGGTGCGGCGTGCCGCTTCGAGCACCGCCCGGGCGTCGCAGGCGGCGGGAAACAGGCCCACCACCCGGGTCAGGCGCCAGGGGAGGATGCCGTCCCCCGGGCGGATCTCGAAACAGGGCTCGTCGCCCTCGTCTTCCAGGGAGATGGCCAGGGCCCCGGCGCGCTCCAGGCAGGCTTCGACGCTTGCCACCTCATGGGGCTTGACGATGATGGCGAGTTTCAGCCAGTCGTTGCTGTGATCGGCACAAGACACGGTGGGGAAAGCGCGGTCATCGTGATACGGGATGGCGGGAAAGCATCCGGGAAGCGTGAACTCTATCACAAAATCATGGTGTCAGAGGCATTAGGATGAACAATGATGCGTCCCTCCCTTCGATATGTACTCCTTTTCGCCCTGTTCCTGTCCTTCAGCGCGGGGGCGGCCCCCCTGTCCGGGAAAGTGGCCGGGAAAGTATTCGGGAAAGTATCCGGGCAGGTGGCCGGGAAGGGCGGCGAGGCAACGCTCCCCGTGCCAGGGAGCCGGTCGGCGTGGTCCCAGGCATGGTCTGGGGAACGGCAGAACAACGGACTGCTGCTTCCCCCTGACCGCCCTGCCGGGAACCTCCTCAGCCTCGGGGTATTGCATGTCAACAGCGGCCTGCCTTCGGCGGCACGGCCCTTGGAGCGGGCCGCCGAGGCCGGCCTGCATCTCAACCTCTTCCATCTTTTCGGTGTTCTGAACACCAGCCCTGGCGGGCTTGCGCCGCAGTCACGGGACATGGTGCTGCAGCTCAATCTTCCTTTCTGAATATCACCACTTTTTTCAGTGGCGAGAGGTTGATCTCGTCCACCACGCCCGTCGGCGGCGCAGCCACGGCCAGTGCCACGGCCTCGGCCACGTCTTCCGCGCGCAAGGCGTGCTCGGGCTCCGGCCCCGGTGCGAAATCCAGGTCGGCGAAGAAACCGGTACGCACCATGCCCGGGTTGATCACGGTGACGCGCACGCCGCTGCGCGCGCATTCCTCGCGCAGGGCCTGGGCAAAGCCCCGCAGGGCGAATTTGGAGGCGCAATAGATGCTCCCCTTCTGATGCCCGGCCAGGGCGGCCTCCGAGCCGATGAAGACCAGCAGGCCGTCACCCCGGCTTTTCATCGTCGGCAGAAAGGTGCGCACGGCAAAGGCATGGGCAAGGAAATTGATTTCCATGAGCGCGCGGATCTGGTCGCAGGAGAATTCTTCCAGGCAGCCGAAACGGCCGCGTCCTGCGCAGCAGACGAGGGTATCGATACGGGGGTGCTCCCGTTGCAGCGCCAGGAGACGGCGGGGCAGGTTGTCCAGATCCGCGAGATCCAGCGTGACGGGAGTGAAGGCGCTTTCACGAGAGGCATCGGGCAGGCGGTCTGGCGGAAAGTGCCGGGCCACCCCGATCACCTCGTGGCCAGCCGCGGTCAGGCGCCTGCACACGGCGGCTCCGATGCCGCGGCTGGCACCGAGCACGAGGACGGACCGGGACGGTGGCATGCCGTTCATGCGTGGATCAGTACCACAGGCGCAGTCCCGCCACCACGGCCAGCAGACCCGTATCGCCGCCTTCTGCGCGCGCGAGATCGGCGGTGTCGCCCAGTTTGCGTGACCAGCTCACGCCGAGGTAGGGCGCGAACTCCCGGCGGATCTCGTAACGCAGGCGCAGCCCCAGCGTGATGTGGTTGAGGCCCGCGGCGCTCTCGAAGTCCCTGGCGTCGGTGAAGGCCAGCAGGCTTTCCAGGCGTGGCTGGAGGATGAGGCGCTGGGTGAGACGCAGGTCGTATTCCGCCTCCAGGTCGGTCCAGACATCGCCGTCCTCGCTGACACGCAGATTGAGATCCACTTCGTACTGGTAGGGCGCGAGCCCCTGGAGCCCGGCCAGGACATAGAAGCGGTCTTGGTCCGGCCCGTCGCCATAGAGGCGCTGGTAGCCGAGGCCGGTCTGAAAGTCCCAGAAGGGCGCGACGAGCCGGCTGTACTGGATGTCCAGATTCTCGATTTCGCCGCCGTCGCCATTGCGGACGACATCTTCCCCTTCCGTTTCGATCCAGAGGCGCTGGCGGTCGCCGCCGTACCAGAACTGGGCATCCCACACCGCGCGCCCGGCCGCCTCGTCGTCGGCATATTCGAGGCGGTCGAAGAGGAGCTTGGCATAGGGCGTCGTATCGTCCACCGGCAGGGGCCAGCCCGGCCGCAGCGGCTCCATGGCCAGGGCGGGCAGGGCGGCGCACAGCGCCGGGAAGAGGAACAGCAGGATTCGGTGCCTCGTCATGATCTTTTCTCCCTCAAGCAACGGATACGACGCGGAACATGCCGGCCTTCATGTGATAGAGCAGGTGGCAGTGGAAGGCCCAGTCCCCCGGGGCATCGGCCGTGATGAGCGCCGAGAGCATCTCGCCGGGTTTGAGACTGATGGTGTGCTTGCGCGGACGATGTTCGCCGTGGCGGTTTTCCAGCTCCATCCACATGCCGTGGAGGTGAATGGGATGGTCCATCATGGTGTCGTTGACCATGATGAGGCGCAGGCGCTCGCCGTTGCGGAAACGGATGGGGCCGTCCACCTCGCTGAGTTTCCTGCCGTCGAAGGACCACATATAGCGTTCCATGTTGCCGGTGAGATGGAGTTCGATCTCGCGCGCGGGAGGACGACGGTCCGGCCAGGGCGCCAGGCTGCGCAGGTCGTCATAGACCAGCACCTTGTGGTCCGGCGTGCTGGCAAGCCCCACGCCGGGTTCGTGCAGACGGTAGCGCGGGCTGCGCGCCACCATGGCCGCGCCCGGGCCATGGTCGTCGGGACCGTGCCGGACACGGCGTCCCGCCAGCACCCAGTCCTTGCCGGGCAGGCCGCCTTCCATGCCGGCGTCGTGGGCCATGCCGTGTTTCTTCATGGGCATCTCGTGCCCGTTTTTCGCCATGGCCGCCATGCCCTCGTGCCCCTGTTCCATGGGGTGGGGCATCTCTCCTTCCATGTCCATGCCGGGCATGGCCGCTTTGCCGCCACGGTGACCGCGCGCAGCGCCATGCCCCCCGTGTCCCCCATGGCCCCCATGTCCCATGGCCGCCATGTCGCGCTCGACGGGACCGCGGCGCCGGGGCGGCGCCTCGGGCAGCAGGTCTTCCCGGGGGGTCAGGGCGGCATGGACGGCGCCGGAGCGGTCCATGGCCTCGGCGACGATGGCATAGGGCCGGTCCTCCGCGGGAGAGACGATGACGTCATAGGTTTCGGCCACCCCGATACGGAACTCGTCCACCGCCACGGGCGCCACGTCCTGGCCGTCGGCCTGGACCACGGTCATGCGCAGCCCGGGAATGCGCACGTCGAAATAGCTCATGGCCGAGGCATTGATGAAACGGAGGCGGATCTTCTCTCCCGGTGCGAACAGGGCGCGCCAGGGATCGCCGGCAGGCCGGCCGTTGACGAGATAGAGGTATTCCGCGCCGGTGATGTCGAGGATGTCCCGCGGACTCATGCGCATCTTCAGCCACATCGCCCGTTCCCGCCAGGCCGCTCCCCAGCCTTCCGCGCGGACCTCGCGCAGGAAATCGCCCAGCGTCCGCTGCTGGTAGTTGAAATAACCTTCCATCTTCTTCAGGCGGGACAGCACCCAGTGGGGATCGTGGAAGGTCCAGTCGGAGAGCACCACGGCATAGTCGCGATCATAGGCATAGGGTTCCGGTGCAGCCGGTTCGACCACCAGGGGCGCGTAATGTCCCAGCTGTTCCTGCAGGCCGGAGTGGCTGTGATACCAGTAGGTGCCGCTCTGGCGCACGGGAAAACGGTAGACGAAAGTCTCCCCCGGCGGGATGCCGGCGAAACTCACGCCGGGCACGCCGTCCATTTCGTAGGGCAGGAGGATGCCGTGCCAGTGGATGGATGTGTCCTCGTCCAGATGATTGGTGACGCGCAGCTCCACCTGGCGGCCTTCGCGCCAGCGCAACAGGGGGCCCGGAATGGTGCCGTTGATGGTCACGGCCTGGGCCGTGGATCGACCGTCGATGACCTGCGGGGTGCGGGCGATGGTGAGTTCGAAGATGTCGGTGTCGCCCTCGATGCGCGGCGTCGCTTCGAGATTCCCCGTGCTCTGCCAGGCAATGGCCGGTGCCAGCCGGCCCAGGGAGGCAAGTGTGCCCGCGGCAGCCAGGCCTTTCAACAGGCGCCGGCGGCGGTGGTCCGGGCAGGGTCTGTTCTTTTTCACAGCCATGGTATCTCCTCAAGACATATTTTGAACACAGGAGGCCCTGGCTGTGAGAGGGGACATCGGGAGGGTGTAACTCCTGCGCCGGCCCACAGCCGAGAACCCTGATGTCCCCATGCCCCTTTCCTTGTTTTTGTTGTTGTCAGGGGCGCCGCTATTTTAGCCGGCCGGGGCGGGCAGGTCCATGTCTGGTGTCTTCATTGTGCAGGGAAAGAGCTTCCCGGGAGGGCAGTGGTCCTGCAGCAGGCGCAGGCAGTCAGCGTAGAGGCGTGTTTCAATGGCCTGTTCGTAGCACGTCATGCCGTCTTGGGCGGCAAAGGGGCCGGCGAGAAAGGGATCGTCGGGATAGAGGCGGGTGATGCGGTGGAAATAGGACTCGGGCATGCGGAAGGTCCCCAGGCTCACCGAGTGGATGGCCTCGACCGGCAGGGCGGCGAAGATGCGCGAGAAGAGCCCCTCGTAGAGCCGGGCGTGATCCTGCACATGGATGAGGGGGTCGAAACGCAGACCCAGGCGCCAGCCGTGCCGGGCCAGTTTCGTCATGGCCGCCAGGCGCCGGTCCAGCGAGGGGACGCCCCGCTCCAGGCGGGCACGCAGGGCCTCCGGCGTGAAACTGAAGGCCACCACCACGTTGGGCAGGGGCTCACTGCGCAGCAGGGCGCGGATCTGGGTGCTCTTGGTGCGCAGTTCCAGGGTGCAGTGGGGAAGCCTGCGAAACAGCGGCAGGAATTCGCGCGCAAAGCCGGTGACAGGCTCCAGCGCGAGGCTGTCGCAGTCGTAGCCGGAGAAGAAATACTGGGGTTCCCGCGTGCGCCGGGCCCGGGCCTCGATGGCCTGCATGAAATCCTCGTAATTGACGAACAGCACGTAGTGGGCGCTGCGGTACATGCCCTGGAGGAAGCAGTAACGACAGTCGTAGAGGCAGTTGAGCATGTGGGAGAAATAGAAATTGTACCGGCCGCCGATGCCGTATTGCGCTGGTGCGGGCTGGAGCAGCCTGCCTTCCTTGCGCGCGAGGATCAGGGCGGGACGCCTTTTCTGCAGACGGAAATGCTGCCGGGCGCGGTTGAAGATCTCGCCGTAGTGCCCGCAGGTGACGACCGTGGCACGCGGAAAGCGCGCCCGCAGGGCATGGACGCGGGGATGGTCCAGCACCGCCTCTTCTATGTACAGCCTGTCGATCATGATGGGAGCCCCGCGCGCGCGGTGCGGTTCACCTCGGTTTCGACTGCGTCCAGGGCCGCCCTGGCGGTCGTGCAGTAGCGCAGGCGAGCCTGCAGTGCGGCCGTGTCCAGTCCCAGGGCGTGGTGGCGCTGCAGGAGGCGCGCAAGGCGCGCGCGCCGGGTCTGGCTGAATTGCCAGCGCCCCGTCATCCAGTCCAGCAGCGGTGGCGATGTCCATGCGTCGAGGGCCGCGGCGATTGCCTGCAGTGTATCGATCAGCCGCATGATGGTGGCGAGATGGCCGGACATCAGGTCTTCGACCTGTGCCTCGTCCACGGCGTGGACGGGGTGATGGCGGTTGTCAGAGACGACCTTGTAGCAGTGGATCAGCTCCCAGGACGCGAAGTGCGCGGCGGCGGTGCAGAAACCCGCGGCTTCCATGTCGTAGGCCGCGCCATGGCGATAGTCCCGCTCCGGCCTTGTCACGCTCACCACGGTCTCGGTGGAGACGGGCGGATCGAAGGCCAGGCCGGGATACCAGGCCTGGCCGCTCACGGCGTCCACGACCTTGTGCGCCAGCAGGCCTTCCCCCAGGGGGCGCAGGGCATGGCCCGCGGTACCCAGGTTGAGCCAGGCGCAGGTATCTTCGGCGCTGCGGCCGGCGAGCCAGGCCGTGGCCGCCGCTGCGCGGGCCTGGCCGACGCCGCTGATGACGAGGCGCACGGTCCCGGATTCGTAGAGCCGGAAGGGTCTGTGTGCCACGCTGCGCAGCCGCAGGCGATGGCGCAGGGCGCGGGCCTCACAGGGCAGGGCGACGATGAGATGAATCACGGGATGGACCGGGGATGGATGGTGGGGTTGCCGCTGTGTCGGTGGGCGCCAGCCCGTGGCGGCGGAGCAGGGCCGTGCAGCGGGCCACTTCCTCGTGGCGCCCGCGCCGGGCCGCGCCCTGGAGATAGATGGCGGTCTTTTCCTGCAGCATCGCCCGCGCCGCGGCCCGTTGCGGCGCGCTCAAGGGGGCCTCGCGCAACAGCCTGTCCAGGGCCTGGATGCGGAAGCGGTCCATGCCCCAATGGCGCCGCGAGAGCTGGTCGGCATGGCCGCCGTATTTGACGATGAGCGGTTCCTCGATGAAGGCGACGGGGTGACGGCAGCAGATGCGCAGCCACAGGTCGTAGTCCTCGCAGGCGGGCAGGTTCTCGTCGAAGCATCCCACGGCGGCAAAGACCTCGCGATGGATCATCACCGCGGAGGGGGAGATGACGCACAGGGGCAGGCAGCGCTCGAAGATCCATCCGCCCGCCTTGGCATGTTTCTTCATGGGATTGACCCGCCTGCCATGGCGGATCCAGATTTCCTCGCAGTGGACGATGCGCCAGTGGGGTTCGCGTGCCAGCAGTTCCAGCTGCCGTTCGAGCTTGTGGGGCAGCCAGGCATCGTCGGAATCGAGAAAGGCGAGCCAGGTGCCCCGGGCATGCCCGATACCGGCGTTGCGCGCCGCGCTCACGCCGCGGTGCGGCTGACGCAGGCAGGTCACCCCGGGATAGCGCCGCGCCAGGAGCGCCGCGGTATCGTCCCGCGAGCCGTCGTCCACCACGATGACTTCCTCTGGCGCGCGGGTCTGCGCCAGGACGCTGTCCAGGGCCCGCGGCAGCATGGCGGCACGATCGCGGGTGGGAATGATGACGGAAACCGTGTTCATAAGGCATAATCGGGCGCCTGCCCAACTCGATGATTATAATGTCCGGACCATGCGCAGAACCATCCCCATTCACAAGGCCGAGATCACCCCCGAGAACAAGTGTGGTTTCTGCACCAATTCCAAGTGCTGCACCTATCTTACCCAGCAGCTCCCCACGCCGCGTTCCAAGCAGGATTTCGACCATCTCCTGTGGCAGATCTCCCACGAGAACGTCCAGATCTACAAGGACGAGGACGGCTGGTTCCTGCTCGTCAACAATCCCTGCAAGCACCTGCTGCCCGATGGCCGCTGCGGCATCTACGACACGCGGCCCCAGGTGTGCCGGGAACATTCCAACGATTACTGCGAATTCGATGCCCCCGCCGAAGAGGGCTTCGAACTCTTCTTCGACAGCTACGAAAGCCTGCTCGCCTATTGCAGGAAACGCTTCAAGCGCTGGGGTCGCTGAGCGGCAGGGGGGCCTGGAGGCGGAAGTCCGCGAGAAGGGGGAAGTCCGCCCGGGTGCGTGGCGGCTGCCGGCTGTCGGGCGCGGCCACCGCCAGCAGATGACGGATGCCGGCGGCCTGCGCCGACTGCAGCACCGCCAGGTTGTCGTCGATGAGCAGCGTGGCGGCCGGATCGAATGTGAGCCTGCCTTGCAGGCGCTGCCAGAAGGCCGGAACCTCCTTGGGCAGCTTCAGATCGTGGGCGCAGATCACCGCGTCCAGGTGCCTGTCCAGCCGGGTGCGGCGCAGCTTGAGCGCCAGGCTGCCGTGGTGTGCGTTGGTCACCAGCACGGCACGGCGGCCGCTGCGCCGCAGGGCGGCGAGGAACTGCGGCACGTGGGGATGGACGGCGATGAGGTGGGCTACCTCCTCCTTGAGTGCCACGATGTCCAGTGCCAGGTCGCGGGTCCAGTGGTCCAGGCAATACCAGGCCAGCGTGCCCTCGGTGGCGGCGAAGCGTGGCGCAAGCCGTGCCCTGGCCTCCCGGAGGCTGAGGCCGTGGCGCCGGGCATAGCGCCGGGGCAGGTGCTCCTGCCAGAAATGGTTGTCGAAATGCAGGTCCAGGAGCGTGCCGTCCATGTCCAGAAAGACGGTCTCGATGCGCTGCCAGGGCAGTTCGTCCAGTCTCGTGAGATGGCGTGTCGGCATCGTCGGTCGCGATATTCTCCCGCGCGGTTATAATCCAGCGGATATCATGCGCAAGAAACCGCAAATCCTCAACAAGGAGACCCTCGCCCGGACCCGGCTGTTTCACATCGAGCAGCTGGACCTGCGCTTTGCCAACGGGGTCGAGGCCCGTTACGAGCGGCTCCACAGCAGTTCCCGCGGCGCGGTGCTGGTGGTCCCGTTGCTGAACCGGGAAACCGTGCTCATGATACGGGAATACGCCGCCGGCGTGCATCGCTACGAGCTGGCCCTGCCCAAGGGACGCATCGAGGCCGAAGAGAGCATGCTGGAGGCCGCCAACCGGGAATTGATGGAAGAGGTGGGTTACGGGGCCCGGGAGCTGTATCATCTGACCTCCCTGACCCTGGCGCCGGGCTACATCGGCCATGTCACCCATGTGGTGCTGGCGCGCGATCTCTATGCGCAGCGTGCCCAGGGCGACGAGCCCGAGGAGATCGAGGTGGTGCCGTGGCCCCTGGGCGCGCTCCACGAGCTGCTGGGCCAGGAAGACTGCACCGAGGCGCGCAGCATCGCGGCGCTGTACCTGGCACGGGAATGGTTGCAACACAATGGAGAAGAGCCTGCATCATGAGTAAAGCCGTGGACGCGCCTGCCCCGGGCGGGATGCTGACGGACGTGATCCGGATCGCCCGCGAGGCCGGGGACCGCATCCTGTCCATCTATGACAGTGAGTTTGCCGTCCGGGCCAAGGACGACAAGTCGCCCCTCACCGAGGCCGACATGGCGGCGCACAAGGTGATTGTCGCCGGTCTCTCGGCGCTCACGCCGGACATTCCCGTGCTTTCCGAGGAGAGCGCCCGCGTCCCTTTTGCGGAGCGTTCCCGATGGCAACGCTACTGGCTGGTGGATCCCCTGGACGGCACCAAGGAATTCATCAAGCGCAACGGCGAGTTCACCGTCAACATCGCCCTCGTCGAGGATCACGCGCCTGTGCTGGGGGTGATCGTGGTGCCGGTGAGGGGGCTCTGCTATTACGCCGTGGCGGGGGTCGGGGCCTTTCGCCGGTCAGGAGAAGGCCAGGCCGAGGCCATCCATGTGCGCCCCCTGGATCTTCGCCGCCTGGTGGTGGCAGGCAGCCGTTCTCATGCCGGGCCCGGGCTGGCGGCCTTTCTGGAGCGTCTCGCGCGGCACCATGGCAGGCCCGAATTCATCAGCATGGGCAGCTCCCTCAAGTTCTGCCTGGTGGCAGAGGGCCGCGCCGATCTCTATCCCCGTCTCGGCCCCACCTCGGAATGGGATACCGCTGCGGCCCAGTGCATCGTGGAGGCAGCCGGCGGCATCGTCACCGACACCACCATGCAGCCGCTGCGCTACAACACCAGAGATTCCCTGCTCAATCCCCACTTCTTCGTCTCTGCAGACCGGGAATACGACTGGTCGCAGTATCTGGGGAAGGGTGACGGGTAATGGGCGGGGGGCCATGATGCCGGTGTCTTCTCACGCATCACGCATGCTGCCCCGCATTCCCCCCGGCATTACCCGATAAACTGCATCACCAGCTGCCCCCCCATGGCCAGGCCCAGCAGGGCGAGTCCCAGGCTGAAGGCTTTCTGCAGGGGTGCCCGGGGCAGGCGGTGCAGGAGACGGCTGCCCACCAGGCTGCCCAGACCGGCGAGCAGGGCCAGGCTGATGACCAGGCGCGGCGACTGGGGGATCTCGCCCAGGTAGACCAGGCCACCCGCGGTGGCATGGAAGGCGATGAGCACCAGGGAGTGGGTCACGGCGGTGGGCAGGTGGGAGATGCCCAGGAGCAGCAGGGCCGGGACCATGAGAAAGCCGCCGCCCACCCCCAGCAGGCCGGTGGCCAATCCCAGGGCCATGCCGGTGACGAGCGCCACGCCGCACCGGCAGGGCTGCTCCACGTGGACGTCGCTGAGCCGGATGTGGCGCATCCACCAGGCGACCACCAGGAGCAGGACGGCGAACAGGGCCTGCTGGATCCAGGGGGCGATCCAGGTGCCCACCCAGGCACCCACCATGCCGCCCAGCACACCGCCGCCGCCGAAAAAGAGCAGGAGATTGAGGCGGACCACCCGCCAGGCCCGTTGCTGGGTCGCCGCGATGAGGCTGACCACCGCCACGATCCAGAGGCTGGTGGCGATGGCTTCCTTGATGGGCATGCCCGCGGCGTAGGTGAGCAGCGGTACGGTGAGCATGCCGCCGCCCGCGCCGAACAGCCCCAGCATGAGGCCGATGAAGGGGGCGAGCAGCCACAGCCAGAGGCTCATGGCCGGCCGGTTTCCAGGATGCTCATGCCGTGGGGGCAGGGCGGCCGGCCCGGCCGCCCTGCCCTGGTATTACCTGATACGCAGGCCCTGGCCGCCATCATCAGATGTCATCACCGCAATCGCATTTGACCCCCAGCTTTTTCAGGATCTGTTCCATGAGGCACCAGCGGGTGAAACCCGACTGGAAGAGGTTGGCGCCCACGAAGGCGGTGAACCACAGCCAGGTAGGTTCACTGAACAATTCCACGTCGTTGTACAGCCAGGCCAGCAGCAGGGAGAGCAGGATGAAGCTGCCGGCGATGATGCGGATGAGTCGTTCCACGGTCATGGTCGTCTCCTTCTCGTTTCAGTTCTTGCACAGGGGTTAGTTGCCGGGCGCGCCCGCCGCCTCTGCGTACCTGCGTTGCCACAGGTAATAGATGAGCGGGATCACGAACAGGGTCAGCAGGGTGGAGGCGAAGGTGCCGAAGGCCATGGAGACCCCCAGCCCGCCGAACACGGGGTCCGCGATCATGATGGAGGTGCCGGCGATCACCGCCAGGGCGGTGAGCAGGATGGGACGGGTGCGCACCGCGCCGGCCTCCAGCACCGCCTGTTCCAGGGAAACGCCGCGGGCACGGTTTTCCAGGATGAAATCGATGAGCAGCACCGAGTTGCGCACCACGATGCCGGCCAGGGCGATCATGCCGATCATGGAGGTGGCGGTGAAGGGCTGGCCCGTGATGAGGTGGCCGGGAAAGATGCCGATGAGTGTCAGGGGGATGGCCCCCATGACCACGACGGGCAGGGCGAAGCTGCGGTAGTAGGCCACCAGCAGCAGGTAGATGAGCACGATGGCCACCATGAAGGCGGCCCCCAGGTCGCGGAAGACGTCCAGGGTGAGACGCATCTCGCCGTCCCACAGCAGCTGGTAGTCGAAGGCCGGATCCGGCGTGGGGCGCGTGAAGCCCAGGCCGCCGGTGGCGAGGTTCACCCCCGGGAGGATCTCCCTGCCGTCCAGGCGGCGGTCCAGGTCCAGGAGGGGATAGACCTGGGAGCCGGTGGCCGGCTCGCCGCTGACATAGACCACGGGAAAGCCGTCCTTGGTGTAGATGGGGCGGGGGGCGGGCACTTCCTCCACCTTGGCGATGGCGGCCACGGGGATCTGGTTGCCGCCGGCGGTGGTGATGAACAGCCGGTCCAGGTCACGCGGGGCGATGCGGAAGCGCCGCGGCAACTGGACATGGATGACCACCGGGTGGCGTTCCGTCTCCGCATGCAGCTTCCCCAGGGCGAAGCCGGCGACGAAGTCCCGCAGCAGGGTCGCCACGGCCTCGGTGTCCACGCCCGCCGCGGCTGCCTTCTCCTTGTCCACGGTGACCCGGTACTGGATCTGCGCCTCGCCCACGGAGTCGTCCACGTCCACCATGTCCCAGGTGCCTTCGAAGGCGCGGCGTACCTTGCCGGCGATCTGGCGCGCCGTGTCGTAGTCGGGACCGTAGATCTCCGCCAGCAGGGTGGCGCGCACGGGCGGGCCCGGCGGGTCCTCCACCAGTTTGATGTTGGCGCCGGGGTGGTGTTCCACGACGGGACGCAGCCATTCCCGGAGCTGGAGGACGATTTCCTCCGACTTGATGTTGCGTTCGCGCTTGTCCACCAGGTTGACCCGGATCTCGGCCACGTGGGGCCCCTGCTTGACCGTGGCGCCGCGCAGCATGCCGTTGAAGTCCACCGGCCCCGCCATGCCCACGTAGGTCTCGTAGTCGGTGACCATGGGGTGGGTGCGCAGGATCTCGCCGATTTCCCGCGTGACGGCGTCAGTGATCTCCAGGGGCGTGCCCTCGGGCATGTCGATGGTGATGTTGAAGGTGTTCTTGTTGCCCTTGGGGAGCATCTTCAGTTCCACCGTGCCCGGTGTCAGGGGGCCGCCCACCCCCTGCGGGCGGACGAACTGCCAGGCCGGTTGCCACATGACGGCGAGGAACAGGAGCACCAGTACCATGGCGAAGAGCCTGCGTGCCAGGCGTCTTTCGAGCAGTGGCGTGGCGAGGCGGGTGTAGAGCCGGTGCAGCCAGTCCTTCGGCGCCTCGCCGGCCTCCTCCAGGGTGGGGCCTGGGACGCGGCAGGGCAGCCAGCGCTGGGCGATCCAGGGGGTGAACATGTAGGCGATGACCAGGGAGGCCAGCATGGCCACCGGCGTGTTGAAGGGGATGGGCCCCATGTAGGGGCCCATCATGCCCGTGACGAAGGCCATGGGAATGAAGGCCAGGATCACGGCGAAGGTGGCGATGATGGTGGGACGCCCCGTCTCGTTGGTGGCGCGGATGATGGCGGCGGCCTTTTCCTTGAGCGTGGCGGCGCCTTTTTCCAGGTGGCGGTGGATGTTCTCCACCACCACGATGGCGTCGTCCACGAGCAGGCCCAGGGCGAGGATCAGGGCAAAGAGGGTGATGCGGTTGATGGTCTGATCGACCAGGAAGCCCATGGCCAGCACGATGAACAGGATCAGCGGGATGTTGAGGGTGACGATGGCGGCCTCGCGCCAGCCCAGGAACAGGAGCAGGATGAGCACCACCGAGACGATGGCGATGACGAGATGCTCGATGAGCAGATTCACGGCGGCATCGGCGCGTTCGCCGGAATCCCGGCTCACCGTGACACGCACGTCATCGGGAATGAAGTCGCCCTGGAGGGCGGCGAGCTTTTCCTGGACCCGGCGGCTGACCACCACGGCATTGGTGCCGGGCTGCTTGGCCAGGGTCAGGGTGACGGCCACCTGCTCGGGCTCGGCGCCCGGCGGCGCCGCATCGGGATGGCCGGGGCCGAAGCCGATGCGGTGGACGCGCGTGATCTCGCCGCCACCGTCGCTTATCTCCGCGATGTCGCGCAGGTAGACGGGGCGTTCGCCCCGTACCGCGACGACGATGCGGCCCACGTCCTCGGCATTGCGCAGGGCTCCGTCGAGGCGGATCAGCTTGACCTGGTTGTCGTCCACGGCGCTGCCCACGGGCACCTCGAAATTGGCGGCGCGCAGGCTGCGGTAGAGTTGTCCCAGGGGGATGCCGTAGCTTGCCAGGCGCTCCGGGTCGATGTCGATGGTGATGCGCCGGTCGCGTCCCCCGATGACATCCACCACCGACACGCCGGGCAGGGGGCTCAATTGTTCCATGACGCGGTCCACCAGCCGCTTCAGCGCCACGTCGCTGTGGCGGTCGCTGGAGAAGGTCAGGGTGAGAATGGGCACGTCATCCACGTCGGTGGGCTTCACCAGGGGCCGGCTCGCCCCGGGCGGGATACGGTCCAGGTTGTGCATGAGGCGGTCGTAGAGCTTGACCAGGCTGGCCTCCTTGTCCTCGCCCACCTCGAACTGCACCGTGACCATGCCCAGGGAATCACTGGCCAGTCCATAGGTATGGTCCACGCCCGTCATCTCCTGCAGCACCCGTTCCAGGGGGCGCACCACCAGGTTCAGGATCTCCTCCGGCGTCGCGCCGGGCATGCGCACGAAGACATTGGCCGCCGGTACATCGATCTGTGGGTTTTCCTCGCGGGGGGTGACGAACAGTGCCACCAGCCCGAAGAGGGAGATGAGCAGGCAGGCCGTGGGCGTGATGTAGGAGTTCATGGCCGCCCGCCCGAGCCGCCCGGCGATGTTGAGGCGTTCGCTCATGAGCTTGCGGCCTCCTGTGCGCCTGCGGCCACGATGCGGTCACCGGTGTGTACCGGCGCCTCTGCCCGCAGCACGATGCGCTCGCCCCCTTTCAGGCCGGCGAGGACCTCCATGCGCCCGTCCAGGCGGCGCCCCGTGCGCAGCATGCGGAAACGGGCGATGCCCGCCTCGTCCACCACGTACACCCCCGGCAGATCGGCGCGAAAGACCAGCGCTTCTGCCGGCACCAGGATGCCCCACTTGCTGCCGATGAGGAATTCCGCGCGGGCGAACATGCCGATGCGTGCGTTGCCCGTCTGTGCCAGCGTGGCCTTGACCAGGTAGCTGTGGGTGGCCGGATCACCCGCGGGCACCACGCGGGTGACGGTGCCGGTGGTCCTGAGGCTTGCCGCGTCCACCGTCACCCTGAGCCGGTCGCCCACCTGGACGTGACTGACGTGGTCTTCGCGGATGAAGGTGCGCAGCAGGATGTTGTCCGGGTTCTCGATGACCAGGATGGGGGCGCCGGGCGTGGCGATGTCGCCGGCCTGCTTGAGTTTTTCCACCACCACCCCGTCCACCGGCGAGCGGATCTCGGCATACTGGCGCTGGACCTCCACCCGGCGCAGGTTGGCCTGGGCCACGCGCAGCTCCTCGCGTGCCACCTGCAGGGCCAGTTCTTCCTTCTGGAAGCGGCTGGCGGGAATCAGTTTTTGCTCGAAGAGGCGCTTGTAGCGGCGAAAGTCCACCTCGATCTCGTTGACCCTCGCCTGGGCCTGGGCTAGGCGCGCGCGCGCCTCGGAGAGCTGTGCCTCGATCTCGGTGGGGTCGATGGTGAGCAGCAGCTGGCCTTTCCGGACCTCGCTGCCCTCGCGGACCCGCAGGTCGCGGATGAAACCCATGAGGCGCGAGGCGATCTCCACGCGGTCATCCGCGATGAGCGTGCCCGTGGTGGTATAGGTTTCGGGAATCTCCTCCGGCGTGACGGTGAGCAGTGTCGCGACGATTTCGTCACCGCCGGCCTCCACCGGCGCGATGTCCTCTTTCGCGCAGGCGGAAAGCAGCAAGGACATGAGGATCACGATGAAAGGGCGGTTTTTCATCCTTTTCATGGGCGGGACTCCTGGGTTGTCGGGTTTCCAGAGGGGGGCTGGTGTCGCTCCGCGGGTGCCTGCTCCGGGCAATAGACCGCCTTCAGGGCATTGACGATGCCCAGGTAGGCAGGATCGGTGAGGCGGTAGTAGATGTGCTGGCTGCGCCGTTCGCACTGGAGGATGCCCTGCATGCGCAGTCTGGCCAGATGCTGGGAGAGATTGGACTGGGGCGCGTGTGTGCTGGCCTGGAGTTCGCTCACGTTGCGGGGCCCCGCGGCGAGTTCGCAGAGAATGGCCAGGCGCAGTGGATGGGCGATGGCGCGCAAGCCCTCCGCGGCAGACTGGAGTTTGTCGTGATCGAATTCCATAATATCAATATATTCTAATTTTTGAATATATTGATTATAGGGCCTTGAGCCCAAGATGCAAGCGCCCCGTATCGCTCCCGATATGGCTCCTCCTAATCTTCGCGGTGTCGGTCAGCATCTGGCCACAAAATGGACCACCACCCCGCATCCCCGCGCCTGGTTTCCCACCACGACATCGGTGACGGTCTTCTCCAGGTGCAGGGTCTCCAGTGCCGCGAAGTCCCGGCACAGCGCGTCCTCGGTGTAAAGCAGCGCGGGATCGGTGGGTCCGGCGCTGGCTCGATGAATCTGGTCCGTATGGTAGGCCTCGATGAAGAGCAGGCCGCCGGGGCGCAAGGCCGTCTGGATGAGGCGGTGCAGTTGCATTCGCTGAGGGGGCGGCAGGTGGACGAAAATCAGGGTGATGACATCGAAGGCCTGGCGCGGCCACGACCACGCCAGCGCATCGATGCAGCAGGTCTCGAAGGCAAGTCCTTCTTCATCTGCCTGCTGTCGGGCCCGATGCAGGGCAGTGGGTGAGAGATCCAGCGCCAGGACCTGCAGGCCCCGGCGCGCCAGCCAGAGGCCGTTGCGGCCTTCGCCGTCGCCTACCGCCAGGGCCTGCATGCCCGGTTGCAAAAGGCGGCTGTGCCGCACGAGCAGCGGGCTGGGCGTGTTGCCGAAAAGGCATGGGGTGCCGGCGTAACGGTTTTCCCAGTCCCTGCCGGCGTTCAAAACCGCGCGTCTGTTTTCAGGTTGCCATGCGGCGTCTGAGCCAGACCATGCCCAGGCCGAGGAACAGGACAGACGCGGGGAGGGGGTAGGCCACGCCATAGACCACCGGCGTCAGGGCCCAGCGGGTCAGCGTGCGCAGGGCCTCGTGTTCCCGGATGAAGTCGGCAATGGGGGGCGAGTGGCGGTAGTAGAAGGCCACGAGGGCGCGTCCCGGGGCATTGGTGAGCAGGTAGTCATCGCGGAAGCGGCGCAGGACCATGACATGGGGATCCAGGTAACTGCCGTAGGCGGCGGTGGCGATGAAACAGGCGCCGCTGCCCTTGGACAGCCCGCTCTTCTCGTCGTTGACGCCGACGGGACGTTCCTGGACCGTCGTTTCTTCGGTGAAGGTGTTGTTGTCGAGACTGGGATCCTCGCCGCCGGTGACCACGACCCGGGCCGACAGGGTGCCGGTGGCATCGGGGCGCACGTCGATGATAATGCTGGCGCTGGTGTTCCTGATGAGCGTGCCCAGGGCGCAGACCACGGTGTTTTCGGCGCTGAGGGTGCAACCCGTGGTGGCTTCCAGGAAGCTCGCCCTGCCGGGCAGGGTGGTGCTCAGCACGACATTGCTGGCGTCATCGGGCCCGTTGTTGGTCACCGTGGCGGTGTACCTCAGGCGGTCACCGACGATCACCGGATCGGGGTTGTCGTCCAGGGTGACGGTGAGGTCCGCCTGCGGTACCGGCAGGGCAGTGACGAAGGTCGTGGCCGTGGCGCTGTTGTTGGTGCTGTCCGGATCCTCGTCGGCACCGCTGACGGAGGCCGAGGCCGAGAGCGTGGCGCCGTTGCTGCCTTCCTTGGGCGTGACGAATACCGCGATGGTCTGGTCGGTGCCGGGCGCCATGGTGGCCAGCACGCAGGTGAGGGTTGTCGTACCGCTGCAGTTCCACTCCACGGGGCTGGAGATGGACTGCAGGGAGGTGTTGGGATCCAGTTCCAGGGTCAGCGTGACGTCGCTGGCGGGAGACGGCCCCTTGTTGGTGATCTGGGCGGTATAGGCCAGATCCGCGCCTTCGTCCACCTGGGCAGGCGTGGCGGTGAGGTTCAGTGCCAGGTCGGCGAGCGTCTTGACCGTGGTGGTGACAATGCCCTTGGGCGGCGAGGGATCGACACCGGCGAAGTTGACGTAGGTGGTGTTGGTGGCCACACCCGTGGTGGTGGACACGGCAACGAAGGTGATGGTGATGGTGGCGCCCCCCGCCAGGCTGATGGGATTGCCGCTGCTGGTCTTGTCGCAGACGAAACGGTTGGCTGCCGGGATTGTGCAGACGATATTGTCAAAGGGAGGTTGCGGCGTGATGGATTGCAGCTCCATGTTGGAGGGCAGATTGTTGGTGATCACCACATCCTCTGCGGTGCCGCCGCCCGAGTTGGTGATCGTCAATGTATAGGTGACGGGAAACCCAGCAATGACGGTGTCGCCGGGATTGACGGCCACGACGCCGGCCGCAACCGCCTGCTTATGCTTATCGTCCTGGACCGTGGCCGTGGTGGAGAGCCTTAGGTTACTCTCGGCTACCACGCGGGTACTGGTCTGCACGCTGTTGTTGCCTGAGACTTGGTCCGTCTCGGTGGCAGTCACGCTGATGGTATTGGTGAGGATGCCCGGGCTGCCGGGCGCGGTGACAGTGACCGTCAGGGTGGTGAAGGTGCCGGCCGCCAAGTCGCCCAGATTGCAGTCCACTGTGTTGTTGGCGGTGGTACAGACAGGGGGCGCGTCCAGGAAAGTGACACTGCTGGGCAGGGTGGCGCTGATTGTGACGTTGGTGGCATCGCCGGGCCCCAGGTTTTCCACGGTGACGAGGTAGCTTACCGTCCCGCCCTGGAGGACGGGGTCGGGGGTGGCGACGGCGGTCACAGCCAGGTCGGCCCAGCCGCTTGTGTCAGCGGTGCTGAGTTCGAAAGCGCCGATGTCGCAGGCCGGGCCGGTATTGGTGCCGTCGCCCCGGGTGATGCCGCGCTGATCGCTCGCGGCATTGGCGCAGTCCGTTCCGCCGGCATCTTGGGCGGGGCTGCCGCTTTGCAGTGCATGGGTGGGGACTGCGCCACCGTTATTGGCGAGCGGTGCCACCTGTGGCGTGCTTGTGCCGGGTTTGTCTCCGCTGCCCGCGAGATTGCAGGTGT
>Ga0256839_1001389_pt1 | contig 29339 bp, 25 predicted proteins | sample 354166metaG_FD_185968 | JGI IMG/M metagenome (GOLD analysis project Ga0256839, IMG submission 185968) | Hydrothermal vent microbial communities from Mid Atlantic Ridge, Atlantic Ocean - 354-166 | ecosystem: Environmental > Aquatic > Marine > Hydrothermal vents | place: Atlantic Ocean: Mid... | reverse complement strand
CCTCGGGGTTCTCCGGCGGCAATTCCATGAGCGGCGGCTCGGCTAGCGGCACAGACAGCGACTCCGGGGCCTCGAGCGGGATGGCCTCGGGATCGAGCAGCGGAGCGTCGAGCGGCATCGCCAGCGGCGGTGCAACCGGGTCGTCGAGCGGCGGTTCCTCGGGGACGGGGTCGTCGGGCTCTTCGACGAGTACCTCCACGTCCACCAGCAGCACCTCGGGCGGCGGCACCTGCGGCAACGGGCAGATCGATCCATCGGAGCAGTGCGACGGTGCGAACCTCGGCGGGTTCGACTGCACGGGGCTGGGGTACGCGGGAGGTACGCTGTCTTGCGATCCGGTCACCTGCACCTTCGACACCTCCATGTGCATGGCCGGCTCGGGCGGTACCGGCGGCTAGCCAGGCGGCCGCAGGCATCGTGGCCCCCCGCCCCGCGCCGCGGCCCCGGCACTTGTTCGGGCCCTACGTGGTGTTCGTGGGGGCGTTGCTCCTGTGGACGGCCCCGGGGCACCTGCGCTTTCCGGACGAGGAGATCGTCTTTCAGACCACCGAGAGCCTCGCGCGGCGCGGGTCGCTCGCCATCGAAGGGATCCCCAAGCGGACCGGCGAGCCGAAGGGCCGGCCGGCCGGGACGTTCGGCTGGGCGCCCGGAACGGACGGGCGCCGCTACGGGTTCTTCGGCCACGGCCTGTCGCTGGTGGCGCTGCCGGCCTATTTCGCCGGCGTCGCGGCCGCACGGGTCCTCGGCCCGGCGGCGAGCCACCTGCCGCGCTCGGACCACTACGTGTTCCACCGGCGCGGGCACCAGGCCGACCTCACGCGCCTTTCGGCCAGCCTCACGAACGTGGCCGTGACCGCCCTGTTGGGGTGGACGAGCGCGGCGCTGTTCGCTGCCTGCGGCGCCGGCTGGGCGGCGGCCTGCGGCGCATCGCTGCTCGTGATCTTCGGGACCGTGCTGTGGGCCTACGCCGGCACCTTCTTGAGCGAACCCCTGTCGGCGCTGTGCCTGGTCACGGGCGCCCATGCCGCGGTGCGCATGCACGCGGCCCGGGACGACCGGTCGCAGACCCGCTGGGCTGCGCTGTCGGCGCTGGCCGTCGGTGCGAGCGTGCACGTGCACGTGCTCAACCTGGTCGCCGTGCCGTGCTTTCTGGCGTATGCGTGGCTCGGCGGGCCACGGCCCCTCGGCCGCCGGGCGGCCCTCGTCGCGCACCTGCTCGGCGCGGCCCTGCTCGCGCTCGTCGGGCTCGATCACTCCCTTCGGTTCGGTGACCCCTTCGAGACCGGCCGCTACGGCCACTACAGCCATTTTACGTGGCCGTGGCCGGCAGCCGTGGCGTTCGTCGCGGCGCCCGGACGGTCCGTGTTCCTGTTCGCACCGGCACTGACCGTCGGGCTACTCGGGATCCGTAGGGCCCTTCGGCGTGCGCGGGGGCCCATGTGGCTCGCACTGGCCGTCCTCGCCACGCGCTGGGCCTTCGTGTCGTGCCGCAGCGACTGGTGGGGCGGGTGGAGCTACGGGCCACGCTATCTCGTGCCCGCCTTCCCGCTGCTGGGGCTGCCGCTGGCCTTCCTGCTGGAGCGCCTCGGCACGCTGCGCAGGCCGGTCCGCCGTGCGGTGGTCGTGGCCCTGTTCGTCTCGGTGCTGCTGTCGGCCTCGCTCGCCCTGTTCAGCCCCTTCGAGCACATGCACGCCCTGCTCGTGCGGGACGCGCCCGGGCCGCCGTCGTATCTCGACCGATCCCACTGGGCGCCGGCGGCCTCGCCCTACGTCAACGTGTGGACCCTGTCCCACGTGGACGTGCTGCCCCTGGGCGCCCTGCGACTTTGGCGGGCGGGCCACCCGGGCCCCGCGATCGTCCTCGGCGCCGTCGCGGTCCTGGGCCTCGGCGCCCTGTTCGTCCTCGTCGCGCGCCTTCGTCGTCTTGCGCACGGCGAACGAGGCGAGCATCCTGCGCGCCATGGCGACGCCTGCTGACGCACGCATCACGCCCCGCGCCGAGGACTACCCCCAGTGGTACCAGGACGTGGTCCGCGAGGCGGACCTGGCCGAACCGGCGAAGGTCGTCAAGGGCTGCATGGTCATCAAGCCCCACGGCTACGCCATCTGGGAGAAGATCCAGCGCGAGCTCGACAGCCAGTTCCGGGCCACGGGCCACCGCAACGCGTACTTCCCCCTGCTCGTGCCGCAGTCGTTCCTGCAAAAGGAGGCCGAGCACGTCGAAGGCTTCGCGCCGGAGCTGGCCGTGGTCACCCACGCCGGCGGGCAGCCCCTCGAAGAGCCGTACGTCATCCGCCCCACCAGCGAGACGATCATCGGTCACTTCTTCTCGAAGTGGATCTCCAGCTACCGCGACCTTCCGCTGCTGCTCAACCAGTGGGCCAACGTCATGCGTTGGGAGCTGCGCACCCGCCTTTTCCTGCGGACCACGGAGTTCCTGTGGCAGGAGGGCCACACGGCCCACGCGACCCACGACGAGGCCATGGAGGAGGTCCTGCGGATCCTGCACGTCTACGGCGACTTCGCCGAGTCGTTCATGGCGATGCCCGTCGTGCGCGGCCGCAAGACCGCCCTGGAGAAGTTCGCGGGCGCCCTCGAGAGCTACTGCATCGAGGCCCACATGCAAGACGGCAAGGCGCTGCAAGCAGGAACGAGCCACGACCTGGGGCAGAACTTCGGCAAGGCGTTCGACGTGCGCTTCCAGAACGAGGCCGGTGACCTCGACTACGTGTGGCAGACCTCCTGGGGCGTCAGCACCCGGCTCATCGGCGGCCTGGTCATGACCCACGCCGACGACGACGGCCTGGTCCTGCCGCCCAGGCTCGCCCCGATCCACTGCGTCATCGTGCCGATCTACCGCAACGACGAGCAGAAGGCCCAGGTCCTCGAGGCGGCCGAGCGGCTGCGCAAGGCGCTTTGCGACGTGGACCTTTCCTCTCCGGATGCGCGCTACCGGGACTTCCTGGAGGTCGTCCTCGACGACCGGGACCTGCGTCCCGGCGCCAAGTTCTACCACTGGGAGCGGCGCGGCGTACCACTTCGGATCGAACTGGGCCCGAAGGACCTGGCGAAAGGACAGGTCTGCACGAAGTTTCGGGTGGACACGCCGGTGCAATCGGGCAAGGCGTTCGTACCGACGGACGAGTTCCTGGCGACGGTCCGCGACAAGCTCCTGGCCTTCCAGGACGCCCTGCTCGAACGGGCGCGCGCCGCCCAGGCGGCCGACACGGTGGTCCTCGACGACTGGGACGACTTCGTCGCGTCCTTTTCCGGTGAAAAGAGCGTGTTCGCCTGGTGCCACTGGGACGGCACGAGCGAGACGGAAGCGGCGATCAAGGAGGCGACGAAGGTGACGATCCGCTGCATCCCGCTGCCCGGCCAGGGGCCGGACGACGGCCCCGGACGCTGCATCCGGACGGGCCGCCCCTCGGCCGGCCGGGTGCTGATGGCCAAGGCGTACTGAGCAGCGCCCCCCGACGACCCATGGCGCGCGACGACCGGATCCTGATTACCCCCCAGGGCCGACAGAAGATCCTGGACGAGATCGAGCATCTGTGGAAGGTCGAGCGCCCGCGCGTGACCCGCGAGGTGGCCGACGCCGCGGCGCTGGGCGACCGTTCCGAGAACGCGGAGTACCAGTACGGCAAGCGGCGCCTGCGGGAGATCGATCGGCGACTGCACTATCTTCGCAAGCGGCTGGATCGGCTCACGGTGATCGATCCAAAGTCCGTGGCCGACAAGAGCCGGGTGGCCTTCGGCGCCCACGTGACGGTCGAGGACGAAGACGGCCGGACGACCACCTATCAGATCGTCGGTCCGGACGAGTCCGACGCGGACGCCAACCGGATCAGCATCGACGCGCCCATGGCACGCGCCCTCTTGGGCAAGCGCGAAGGCGACGAGGTGGAGGTGCGACGGCCGCGCGGCACGGCTTTCTTTACGATCGTGGCGATCCGTTACGAGTAGGCCGCAAAAGGCGCGATCGCGCGCCCGGTCCTCGTGCTATCGTGACCTCGTCGTGCCACGCTCGTCCGTTCTCCTCGCCGGTTGTGTGGCCGTCGCCGCACTGTGCGCCCCTCGGGGCGCGCGCGCCGAGGCCTGTCGCTTCGGCTACCCGGTGGGGCCCGACCCCAACGACCCGACGCCGTTTTACGACGGCCACCCGGTCAAGGGGACGAACCTGTACGACCAGTACGGGTACCACCTCGGTGGCGACTACTGGAGCGGGTTCGGGTGCACGGACCTGGGGGCCCCGGTCTACGCCGTCGCGGACGGGACCATCGTGGAGATCGTGGACAACCTGGGCAGCTATCTGGACGTGGTGGTGATCCGACACGACGTGCCGAACGTCGGCAACGTCTACTCCATGTACGGCCACATCGCCCGCGACGACGGCCTCAGCGAGGGGCAGGCCGTCTCGTTCCGCCAGCAGATCGGCGTGATCGACGACGTGACGGCCTACTTTACGCCCTGTCACGTCCACTTCGAACTCCTCAGCGAGACGGCCTACCAGCAGGGGCCGTTTTGCAGCGGGTGCGAGAACGCCGGGTTCCACGTCTCACCGGGCTACGACAAGAAGCAGGGCGTGACGGACGGGACGAACCAGGCAGGCGACCCCTACATCGAGGTCAACGACGCCATCGACGGCAACTGGTGGTACTACACGGACGAGTTCATCGACGCGCGGCTCGACGCCGTGTGCGAGGTCTGCGGCAACGGCACGTGCGAGGGCGCAGAAACGCCCGCCAGCTGCCCACAGGACTGCCCGGCCTGCCCCTCGATCCCCCCCGGCGGCGCGACCCTGGACGAAGCCGGGCCATGCTTCGAGGCGTTCGGTACGACCCAGTACTGGACCATCGAGCAGGGGGTCGGCTACCAGGGCGCCCTGCGTTACACGTACACGACCGACGCCCCCGCGGTGGACAACTACGGCGTGTGGAACCTGACCTTCGACCAGGCCGGGTCGTACCGCCTGCGGATCTACAGCGAGCCGGGCTACGGCATGAGCACGATGGCGGCCTACCAGGTCACCCACGCCGGGACCACCGACGTGGTCGTGGTGGACCAGACGCAAGGTCCCATGATCGATCTTGGTGTGTTCGACTTCGCCGCGGGTGGGGGGCAGTCCGTGCGGCTCGACGACAACACGGGAGAACCCTACGCGGACATGGTCCGCATCGTCTACGACGCCCTGTTCGTCGAGCCGGTGGATCCGGGGCCCACCACGGGCGGGACGACCGGGGGCAACGGCACGACCGGCACGACCGGCGGGACCGGCGGGTCGGACGGAACCGGCCCCTGGGCGACGACCGGCGGCGGATCCGGCGCTCCGGAGGCCACGACGGCCTCGCTTCCGCCCGGCTACGGCGGCGGGGGCGGGGGCTGCGGCTGCACGGCGCGCACCGACGGGCTTCCGGCCGGCGCCCTCTGGGTCCTGCTCGCGCCGTTCCTTCGCGTCCGCAGGCGGCACCCGGCCGGCGGGCGCTAGCCTTCGACGCCCGAGAACCGGATCGGATCGCCGGGCGCCCAGTCCGGGGGCACGCGCAAGAAGACCCCATAGGTCGTCGGACCGTCCTCGCCGCAGAGGGTCTGGACCACGCGCGTCCAGCCGTCGGGCTGCTCGGAGACGTGCGTGAGGTGGGCGGCGCGCGCCGGCGGGTCGAACAGCACGCGGCCGTGCTCCGCGACGAAGCCGTCGAGGGCGCGGGCGAGGTCGTGGGGGTCCACCGGCTCGCCGTCGTCGTCCCGCACGAGCCCACGGCAGGCGTCCTCGAAGTCCTCGGCCGCCAGGGCGCGCGCGACCTCGCGGGCGGTGGCGCGCAGCAGCGCCCGGCGTTCGCGCGCGCTGCGGGCCCGCACCCGCGCCTCGTCCTCGGGGGCCGAGGTCACACCGGCGTCCTCACCGGCGGCGAGGGCCTCCCACTCCCGCAAGAGGCTGTCGTCCACACGGGCGAGCAACGTGCGCAGGTAGGCCCGGATCTCCACCACCCCCTCGGTATCGTGCACGGGCGGCACGATCCGGGCGAGTATGCGATACACCTGTCCCAGGTAGCGATAGACCACGCCCTCGGCGCGCGAAAGCCCCAGCTCGTGGATGAACTCGGGAAACGTCTGCTGCCGCTCGTAGATCCAGCGCGCGATCGACTTGGGCCGCACCTCCACGGTCTCGAGCCAGGGGTGCGCCGCCCGGAACGTGTCATAGGTGGCCTCGACGAGGTCGGCGCAGGGTGCGGGAGCCTCGATCTTCTCGAGCTCGGCCATGCGCGTGTCGTAGTCGGCCCCGTCCGCGCGCAACTCGGCCATGCGCGCGTCCTTGAGGTGGGAGACCTGGGCGCGCAGCACCACTTCGGGCGTCTCGGCGATGGCCTCGGCCAGGGACAGGACGGTGGTCGGCTGGTCGTCGGCGCCGGGATCGATCACCTGCAGGACCTCCAGCAGGTACAGCGAAAGGGTGTGGAACAGTGAAAGCTCGCGGCGCATGGCCGGGTCCACCCGCACCGCCGGGCCCTTCGACCACGGCACCCGCACAAGCTCCACCACACCCGCGCCCACGAGCGAGCGAAACAGCCGCGCGGCGTAGCGACGATGGCGCGAATGCAGCGCCGGCCGCTCGTAGCTGTGCTCGATGAGCGCGAGCACCCGCCGGTACCCACCGTCGCGCCGCCCGTGGGCCACGAAGCGATCGAGGCAATCCACGAGGATCCCGTGCGAGAGCCGGAAGTTGGACGCCAGCGGCTCGGGGGTGCCCTCGACCAGACGGCGGAACGTCTTTTCGTCCCAGTGGGCGTAGCCGCGCGCCGGCGGCTTCTTCCACACGATCTTGCGGCGCTTCTTGGGGTCGCCGCCTGCCTTGCGCTCCCGGCGGAGGTTCTCGATGACGTGCTCGGGCGCCTGCACGACCACGAAGCCCGCCTCGTCGAACCCCTTGCGGCCCGCACGGCCGGCGATCTGGTGGAAGTCGCGCACGGACACGATCCGCGTCCGGGTCCCGTCGAACTTGCACAGCTTGTTGAACAGGACCGTCCGGATCGGGATGTTGACCCCGACGCCAAGGGTGTCCGTGCCGCACACCACCTTGAGCAACCCGGCCTGGGCGAGCCGCTCCACCAGACGCCGGTACTTGGGCAGCATGCCGGCGTTGTGGATCCCGATCCCGTGCAGCAGGGCGCGCTTGATCGCCCGGCCCGCGGGCGTGTCGAACCGGGTCGCCCGCACCGCCTGGGCGAGCGCCTTGCGCTCGTCCCGCCCGATGAGCGACACGCTCGACAGGGACTGCGCCCACTCGAAGCACTCGCGGTGGGTGAAGCTCACCAGGTAGATGGGCGCCTTGCCCTCGGCCACGAGGGTCTCGACGGTCTCGGTCAGCGGCGTCGTGACGTAGTCGAACGAAAGCGGCACGGGCCGGTCGTCGCTGCGCACCACCGTCACCGGGCGACCGGTGCGGGCCTCGAGTTTTTGCTCGATGTCGCGCACGTCGCCCAGGGTCGCCGACATCAGCAGGAAGGCGACGTGGGGCATGGCGACGAGCGGGATCTGCCAGGCCATGCCCCGGTCGGGGTCGCCGAAGTAGTGGAACTCGTCGATGACCACGTCGTCCACGGGCGCCTGCTCGAAGCCGCGCAAGGCGATCCGGGCCAGGATCTCCGCCGTGCAGCAGATCACCGGGGCCCGCGGGTTGACCTGGGCGTCGCCGGTCATCATCCCCACGCGCTCGGCCCCGAAGCGCCCGCCGAGGGCGAAGAACTTCTCGTTCGCCAGCGCCTTGACGGGGCTCGTGTAGAAGACCCGCCGGCCCAGCGCCAGCGCCCGGTGGATCACCGCCTCGGCCACCAGCGTCTTTCCCGAACCGGTGGGCGTGTTCAAGATGACGTGATTGCCCGCGTAGAACTCCAGGATCGCCGCCTCCTGTGCCGGGTACAACTCGATCCCGTCCTGCTCGCACCGGGCGAGGAAGGCGTCGAGGATCGCCGCCTCGTCCTGGGCTCGGGTCGGGTCCTCGGGCACGCGGGCATCATAGGCAGCCGGGACCAATCCGCCACCCGGGCGGCCTCGGTTTCCTCCGCGACCGGGCGGCGCGGCCGCACGACGCCGGGCGTGCCGCGCCCGGCCGCCCGCCGCCGACAAGAAACACGGGCCCCCGCGGTCGTCGGCGGGGGCCCGGGGGGCATCGCGGCACCGGAAGGGCCGGCGCTACTCCAGGTCGTATTGCTTGAGCTTGCGGTACAGGGTGGTCTTGCCGATGTGCAGCAGGCGCGCCGCCTTGCGCTTGTTGCCGCGGGCATAGGCCAGCGCGCGCTTGATCGCCTGCTTCTCGGCCTCCTCGAGGCACAACATGCGCTCGGGGGACTGCATCCGGACCTTGTGGGCGTCGCGCATGCGCAGCTTCGCCGGCAGGTCCCGCAGTTCGATCTGATCGCTCGTGCCGTTCTTGATCGCGTGCACGATCACTTCGCGCAGTTCGTCGTGGTTGCCGGGCCAACGGTAGCTGCGCAGGCAGTCGAGGGCTGCGTCGGAGATCCCGCCGATGGGCCGCCGCGCCGGCGTTTCGAGCACGATCCGCATGGCGAGGAACTCGAGGTCCTCGATGCGCTGGGCGAGGGTCGGGACGTCGATGCGCACGCCGCTGGCCCAGCGGACGATCTGCGGGTGCAGCTTCTCGCGGCCCTCGGGGGACTCGGGCTCGAGGTTCGTCGCGATGACGATCCGTCCGAGCCCCACGAGGCTGGGAAGGCGTGCCTGCTCCTCGAAGGAAAGATCCTCGAGCCGGGCCAGGTAGGTGAAGCCGCCCAGCGGCGGCAGCGGTCGGGGACCGCGCGCGTCGAGGATCTCCATGGTCGGGACCTCGCCGCCCCCGAAGTGGTGCAAGATCCGGGCGATCGTCTCCTTCCCGGTGCCGGGCTTGCCCACGAGCAGGACGGGCAGGTTCGTGCGGACGGCGCGGTAGATCATCGCCTGCACCCGCCGGGCGGCGGGGGCGTGACCGGGGTAGGTCGGGGGCACGGTGGCCAGGCGGGCCTCGGCGATGCCTTCGGAAAAGCGTTTGGCGAACTCTTGGGCGTGCATGTCTCTCCTTCGGAACCCCCTATTCGTCGAAGGGCCCAGGCCGGCAAGGGATTTCGACGCCCGTCCCGAAACCGTCCGGCCCCCGCGGCCGCGCGCGCCGGCCGGCCGGCCGGCCGGTCAAGCTTCCACGACGACGGCCGATGGGCCCCGCGTGGACGCCTGGCCCCTCCCCGACCGGCTCGCCCCCCAGGTCCGCGGCTTCGCCCGGCAGCTCGAATGCCAGGGGGCGCCGTTTGCGGGCCTGTTGCGGTGGGCCGCGTGGTCTCCGGGCTGGTGCCTCGCCCTCGGGCGGGCCCGCGCCCTCGCCGAGCGCGACCCGGAGGCTCGGCTGCTGCTGGCGCTGTTCGGGGCCGAGGTGGCCGCGGTGACGGGCCACGGGTGGCCGGCGGAGTACGCGGGCCCCCCGGCCCCCGCCCTCCAAGCCGCGCCGGCGCCGGACCTTTCCCCGAGTCAGCGCCTGCTGCTTTCCCCTGAGCGGCCCTCGAGCGTCGCCACGGCGGTCGTGACCTGCGCCCTGCTCGCCACCGCGCTGGCGCCCGACGGCTTCGACCGGCTGCCCCGCCGCCTGCGCGTCCGGCTGGCGGCCCGGACCGTCCCACGGCGGCACCGCGCCCGCTGGCTCGACGGGCTGTCGCCGCTGGACCCCGACCGCACCGCCGCGCCGGAAGCGGCGCAGCTTGCCCGCCTCGTCGCACGGGCGCTGCCGTCGGTGGACGCCGTGGCCCCCGCGCCCCCCCCGGCGCCCGCCCTCGCCCCGAAGGCGGCCGACGCGCTCCTGTCGGCCCTGGCCGTCCGCCTCGGCCTGCGGGAAAACGGCGTGCTCGCGCCGGTGACGGCCCCGGTGGAGGCGAGCGCCGGCAGCGCCGCCTACGCCGAAGACCGCGTCGCCGGACCGGTCCGATAGGCCGCGGGCCGCGGCGCACCGCCGCCGGACACCGGCACCGCTTCCCCCGTGGCGCAACGGTTGCGCCCGCGGGCGGATCGTCTATGGTCCGGCCCGCACACCAACCGCAAGGGAGCAAGCCATGCCCATCGTGACGAATCCAGCACCCGACTTCGAGGCCGAGGCCGTCGTGGACGGCGACTTCAAGACCATCAAGCTGTCCGACTACCGGGGCAAGTGGGTCTACCTCTTCTTCTATCCCCTCGACTTCACGTTCGTGTGCCCGACGGAGATCATCGCCTTCTCCGAGGCCGCCAAGGCGTTCGAGGCCATCGGGACCCAGATCCTCGGTTGCAGCATCGACAGCAAGTTCGTCCACCTGCAGTGGGTCAAAACCCCGCGGGCCGAGGGCGGTCTGGGCGGCATCAACTTCCCGCTCATCTCCGACATCAACAAGGACATCGCCCGGGCCTACGACGTGCTGGTGGACGCCGGCGTCGCCCTGCGCGGCTCGTTCATCATCGATCCGAACGGGATCGTCCGCCACGCCGGGGTCAACGACCTGCCGGTCGGCCGCAGCGTCAAGGAGGCCCTTCGCCTCATCAAGGCCTTCCAGTTCACCGACGAGCACGGTGAGGTCTGCCCGGCCGACTGGGACGAGGGCGGCGACACCATCGTGCCCGACCCGGAGAAGGCGAAGGACTACTTCTCGAAGCACGGCTGATCGTTTCGATCCGCCGACGACGTGCGCACGGGCGCGCCGGGGCGAACACCGCCACCGGGGCGCCCGTTCGCGTAGGATCCCCGCGCCATGTCCGACCCCGTCACGGTTCCCATCGACGACACCCCCATCGAGACCCTCGCCGCCCGGATCGAGGCGGCCTACGACGACCGCACACGCCTTTCCGACCCGGCGACCGAGGCGGCCGTGCGCCAGGTGATCGCCCGCCTCGACGCCGGTTTGCTGCGCGTCGCCGAACCGAACGAAGACGGCACCTGGGTGGTCCACGCCTTCACCAAGCAGGCCATCTTGCTCTACTTCCAGCTCGCCTCCATGCAGACCTACGAGGTGGGCCCGTTCGAGTACCACGACAAGATCCCGCTCAAGCGCGGCTTCGCGGCGGCGAAGGTCCGTGCGGTCCCGCCCGCCACGGTCCGCTACGGCGCCCACTGCGAGCCGGGCGTCGTGCTCATGCCGTCGTATGTCAATATCGGAGCCTACGTGGGCGCCCGCACCATGGTGGACACCTGGGCCACCGTCGGAAGCTGCGCGCAGATCGGCCGGGACGTCCACCTGTCGGGGGGCGTGGGCATCGGCGGCGTCCTCGAACCGCCCGGGGCCCGCCCCGTCGTCGTCGAAGACGGCTGCTTCCTGGGATCGCGGGCCATCGTCGTCGAGGGCGTGCATCTCGAGCCGGAGGTCGTCCTCGCGGCGAACGTCGTGCTGACCGCCTCGACCCCGATCCTCGACGTGTCCGGGCCCACCCCCGTCGAGTACCGCGGGCGGGTCCCGGCGCGCTCCGTGGTGGTCCCCGGTACGCGGCCCAAGGACTTCCCGGCCGGCACCTACCACCTCGCCTGCGCCCTCATCATCGGCCGCCGCAAGGCGAGCACCGACCGCCGCACGAGCCTCAACGAGGCGCTGCGAGACTTCGCGATCCCCGTCTGACGCCTCCGGCGGGCGCGCCCGCGGCAGGCCGGGCGCAGCCCCCACCGCGCTGCTACGCTCATGGTTGCCGTGATCGAGGACCTCGAGCAGCTCGTCCGCGAGTTCGACCTGCAGGCGATCGTCAGCCCCACGAGCCCCGAGCAGTTCGTGACGAACCTGGTGATCCTCGCGATCCTGGCCGGCGTGCTCGTCGTGGCGTGGAAGGCCCTGGGCATCCTGTTCGGAGGTGGCCGGTGAGCGATCGCATGGGGCGCGCCCGCCGGTTCCTGTCCCGGGCCCGGCGAAGCAACCCGACGAGCCGACCCCACGAGGCAGCCGGCGCAGCCGAGGGATGGGAGGCCACGGCGACCCCGCCCGCGGGCCGCCCCACCGATCGCACGCAACCGCCGCTTTCGGCCCGCGTGCTGGCGCTGTTCGGCGACCCACGGATCGACGGCCTGTCGGCCGCGACGGCCGCGCGCCTGCTGCGGGTGCCCGCCGACGAGGCCGAGGCGACCCTCGAGGCGCTCGCCAGCGAGGGCGTCCTGCGGCGTGAGAACGACGCGGTGCCCCGTTACCTCCCCACCCCGGACGCGAAGGCCCGCCTCGAAGACCTGTTCGCCCAGACGGCCGAGGCCCTGGGTGAGCCGGTCGCGCTTGCGCTGCGCTCCGAGCCGCAGGCGGTGGCCGTCGTGGACGACGACGAGCCGCGCCTGCCGGTGACGGCCGGCCTGCTCAGCCTGTTCCTGCCCGGTACCGGCCAGCTCCTAAACGGCGACGTCGGCCGCGCCTCGCTGGTGTTCGCCGTGTGGTCGCTGGCCTGGATCACGCATCTTGCGCCGATCTGGTCGTTCGTGTGCCTGTACGCGGGGGCCGAGGCCTTCTTCACGGCGAAGATCCGCGGGATCGAGCGGCGCCTGGCCCGCGAGGCCGCGGCCAAAGCCCGCCACGACGCGGCCGCCGGGCGCCTGCCGCCGGAGCCCACCACCTGAGCCGTCGGCGCCCGCGGCACGGGTCCCCGGCACGGGCCGCTCACGGCGCCGGCGCCCGCCCCTCGGCCTCCACCGCGACCGCGGGCAACGGACCGCCATAGACGAATCGATAGGCGAAGAACCGCCCGAGCACGTGCTTGGTGTACTTGCGCGTCTCCTCGTAGGGGATCTGCTCCACGAAGAGATCGAGGGGACGGTCGGGTGCGGCCCGCCGCCAGCGGCGCACCGCCGCGGGACCGGCGTTGTAGGCGGCAACGGCCAGGGGAAGCCGCTCGATCCCACCGAAGGCCGTGAGCATCTCGCCCACGTACCGCGCCCCGAGGCGCAGGTTGGGCACCGGATCGAACAGGTCGAGCGCGGCCGGGTCGAGGCCCGCACGCTCGGCCACCGACCGCGCCGTCTTCGGCATGAGCTGCACGAGGCCGCGGGCGCCCGCGGGGGACTCGGCAGCCGGATCGAAGCGGCTCTCCGTCTGCACGAAGGCGAACAGCAGCGCCGTGGGGATCGACGCCGCCCGCGCCGCCCCGGTCACCCAAGCCTCGAAGGGCCGTGGATAGGCCACCCGAAGCGCCGGTCCCCACGGACCGCCGGGCGGACCGGCCCGCGCCAGGTCCCCCTGCAGCCCCGCGATCACCCGCTGGGCCTGCGCGTGCGCCCCGGCCTTCGCCAGCACGAACGCCGCCGCCCAGCCCCGCACACCGGCGGCCCGCAGGGCCGCACGCGCCTGCGCGCCCAGGCCCAGGCGCGCGAGCAGGAACGCCCGCGCCGTCACCGGGCCCTCCCCAGGGGGGCTCGGCGCCTCGCCGGCCGGCGCGGACAAACGCGCGCGCGCCGCCTCTTCGGCCCCGAGCGCCGCGAGCCGCCCATACGCCATCATGGGATAGTACCCGACGCGCTGGCGATCGAACACACGCTCGTAGGCCGCACGCGCCGCCGCGGCGCCTTCCGACGCCTCGATCGCCCGCGCGCGCAGGTAGGCCAGGCACGCTTCCTGCTCCGGGGTCCGGGCGACGTCGGGGCCGACCCCGTCGAGGACGGCACGCGCCTGGGCGAGGTCGCCGTTCGCCAGCGCCCAGACCACGAGCCGGCGCACGCCCTCGAACGCCATGTCCCCCCCGGCCCCGGCCGCCTTGCGCCACGCCGCCGCCGCTGCCGCCGGGTCCCCGGCATCGAGGTGGCTTTCGGCCGCGAGCAGCCACGCGTCGTCGGCGAGCCGGTGATCGTGGTGCCGACGCGCGAGGCGCTCGAAGGCGCGCGCGGCCCGGTCGTACCGGCCGGCGGCATAGAGCCCGCGGGCCGCCTGGTAGGCCGAGCGAACCGCGAGATCGGCGCTCTTCGGGTCGTCGGGGCACAGGGCCGTCGCCCGGCGGAACCAACGGGCCGCCTCCACCCGTGCGCGCGCGCGAAACAGGGCCGTACCCGCAAGATACGCCGCCTCGCAGCGAAGCGCCGCCTCGGCCCGCCGATCCCGCACGAGCCCGGAGGCGGCCTCGACCGCGGCCCGGTAGGTGCGGCGGGCCAGGCGATCCTTCGCGCGTGCGAGTTGGAGTCTCCGCTGGAACCGCCGCACGGCTTTCTTCGTCTCTTTTCGACGAACGAGACGGTCGAGATCGGCCAGACGCTCGGCGGCCTTGCGCCCGTAGGCGCTTTCGGGGGTGGCGAGCAGCACGGCCCGCCAGGTGTCGAAGGCCGTGCGCACGTCGCCGTCGCCGCCGCGGACCTCGTAGGCCTCGGCCAGCACCACGCGCGCCTCGATCGCCGCCCGGCCCAGATCGTCGCGCTCGAGCAGGGCCGAAAGCCGCGCGATGGCCGTGTCCGGTTCGTCCCGCCGCAGCAGGGTGCGCGCGGCCAGCAGTTCGGCCTGCACGGCCAGCTCGGGACCCAGCGGCCCCCGCCCCAGCACGTCGAGCACGCCGTCGAGATCCCCCTGGCCGAAGCGTGCCCGCGCCCAGCCGAGCCGGACGTGGTCCTCGATGGGGGCGAGTTCCCCGCATCTTGCCGCTCGCTCGAACGCCGCCGCCGCCGCGTCGAAGCGGTCGGCCGAAAGGCGCACGCGACCGAGGAGGAAGGACGCGGCGCAGCGGTCGCCCGGGTCGGCCCCGGTGTCCGCGACGATCGCTTCGAGCGGCTCGGTCGGGTCGGCGCCGCGCGCCATGCGGTCGAGCGCCCGGCGGGCCCGCGGGTCCTCGAACAGTTCGGCGCGGCGAGACGGTGGGGACCGGTCGCCCGCCGGGGCCATCCCGCCGGCGTCCCGCACGGCCACGACCTCGGGCGTCGCGTCGCGGTGGCAGCCCCCCGCGGCACCCGCCGCGAGCGCGACCCAACCGGCCAGCCATCCGGCCCCGGCGCGGACGTGGCGGGCGCGCGTCATACGAGGCGGGTCGGGTCGGTCGTGGGATCGTACACCACGATCCGCGCCCGTCCCTCGGCCTTGGCCCGGTAAAGCGCCGTGTCGGCGGCCCGCACGAGCTGTTCCGCCGAAGGTTCGAGCAGCTGCCCGAGGTCGGCGACGCCCAGCGACGCCGTGATCGGAAGGGCTCGCCCCTCGACGGCGAACGGCTCGCGCGTGATGACCGAGAGGATCCGTTCGGCGGCGTGGACGGCCCGCCGCGCATCCACGTCACGGCAGATGAGGGCGAACTCCTCGCCCCCGTAGCGGGCGAACACGTCCTCGCTGCGCGTCGTGGCGTGCACGCGCGACGCGAAGTCCCGCAGCAGCGCGTCTCCGGCCGGATGCCCGTAGGTGTCGTTGACTCGCTTGAAGTGATCCAGATCGATCATCACGAGCGACAGCGGCTTGCCGTGCCGCAACGCAAACGCCACGTCGCTTTCGAGCCGGTTGTTGAAGTAGCTGCGGTTGAAGATCCCCGTGACCCGGTCGCGCAAGGCCGACTCGTACAACCGCCGCTGGAAGTCCTCGTCCAGTTCGTCGTGGAACGTAAACTTCAGAACGCTCGACGCCCCGATCTGGATCTTGTCGCCCTCGACGAGTTCGTGCTCGTCGATGCGCTCTCCGTTCGCGTAGGTTCCGTTCGTCGAGCCCGCGTCACACAGCACGTACGTCCCGTCGCGGTACTCGACGACCGCGTGGGTGCGCGAGATCCCCTCGTCGTTGATCCGCACGTCGGCCGACAGCCCGCGCCCGATCGTGGTGCGGGGCCCCTCGATCGGAAACATCTCGCCCATGCGGTCGCCCGCCAGCACCACCACGAAGGCCCGCTTGCGCCCGGGGATCTCCCGCGCGGGATCGCGCCCGCCCGTCCCATCGAGGAGAATCGTGGTCTTCGTCATGGGCCCTCGCCACTTTATGGGCTCCGACGGGCCGCAGGCAACTTTCAGATCGTGCCGCCGCAGCCGAGGGCGGTCCCCCGGGGGGGCGCGATCGACCGCTTCAATCCAGGTTTTCGCCGGCCAGCGCCCGCTCCATGCGATCCGCGACCCACTGCGCGATGCTCGCCAGCTCCGCCCCATCGGTCCCGAACCGCCCCGCCAGCGTCCGGCAGCGCGCCACCAGTTCGCCCACGCGCCGGCGGGCGGCCTCGCGCAACCGTGGCTGATCCCCGTCGAGGACGTCGTCGGCGTGCTGGAAGGCCACCCCGAACGCCTGGCCCCAGGCGTCGAGGGTCTCCACCGCCTCGTCGTCCGCGCCCGCCATGAGCCCGCCGGTGGCCGCCGCCGCCGCATACAGCCCGCCCGTCTTGAGCAGGTGGACGCGCTCGAGCGTGGTCAGGTCGTCCACGTCCTGTCCGAGCGCGAGATCGAGGGCCTGGCCCCCGACCATGCCATCGATCCCCGCCCAGCGCGCCAGACGGGCCACCGCCTCCGCGGCCCGCGCCCGCGGGCGACTGCGCCCACCCTGCGCCAGCACCTCGAACGCCCGCGTCAGGAGCGCGTCCCCCACCAGGATCGCAGGCCCCTCCCCAAAGGCCACGTGCACCGTGGGCTTGCCGCGCCGCTCGGTGTCGTCGTCCATCGCGGGCAGGTCGTCGTGCACCAGAGAGTAGGCGTGGACGAGTTCGATGGCGCAGGCCGCGGGCATCCCGTCCTCCTCACGCCCGCCGGCCGCGGCGCAGGCCGCGAGCGCCACGAGCGGGCGCATCCGCTTGCCGCCGCCCAGCACCGCGTACCGCATGGCCTCACGCAGGCGCATCGGGTCGTCCTCGGGACGCGCCGGCAAGGCGGCGTCGAGGGCGGCGTCCACGCGCGCGCGGACCGCCTGGGCTCGGGTCTCGAACGGCTCGGTCATGGTGCTGGGTCCTCCGGTTCGTCGTCGGCCGGGTCGAGTGGCTCGCGCGTGCCGTCGTCGAGGAGCTGCTCGATCCGGTCTTCGAGGGCGTCGAGCATCCGTCGCCCGCGCTGCACGAGGGCCATCCCCTCCTCGAAGCGTTCGAGCGCCTGTTCGAGCGGCAACTCCCCCGACTCGAGGGCCCCCACGAGGGTTTCGAGCCGTTCGAGCAGGGCGTCCACGGACGCGGGCGCCTCCCCCGGTTCGGGGGCCTCTTTCTTCGCAGATCGGCGGGCCTTGGCCACGGGTCGCGGCAGTATAGGGAACGCACCACGGTCCGCCAACCGCGCACACGGGCGCCTGCGCACGACTTGCGCGGCCTGCGGCCCCACGGTAGCTTGACGGGCGTCGTGCCTTCGACCCCCACGGAAGCCGACGTGGCCTCCCTCATGGAGCAGTTTCACGCGTATCTGGGCAAGATGCGCCTGAAATCCACGCGCCAGCGGGACATCATCGCGCAGACGTTCTTCGGTGCGGGCGGGCACGTCACCATCGAGGCGCTGCACGGACTGGTCCGGCAGCGGGATCCGAAGATCGGATACGCCACCGTCTACCGCACGCTCAAACTGCTGACCGAGTGCGGGCTCGCGGCCGAGCGCCGGTTCGGCGACGGCCAGGCATCCTACGAGACGGCCGGCGACGTCGAGCACCACGACCACCTCATCTGCCTCGAATGCGGGCACGTGCTCGAGTTCCACGACGAGGACATCGAGCGCCGGCAGGAACGGGTGGCGCGCAGCTTCGGGTTCAGCCTGGTGCGGCACCGCCACGAGCTGTACGGCCTGTGCGCGAAGGCCCGCGGGGTCAAGAACGGCTCGTGCCCGCGCGAACAGGAGGAGGCCGCCCGGTGAACCCAGCGCTGCAGGCGATCGCCGCCCTCGTCCTGGTGGTCTGTGCCCTCGCCTACCTGGCCGCACGCAGGCCGCGACGTTCCGCGGGCACGTGCGACACCTGCCGGTGCGGTCCCGCGTCGCCCGTGCGCCTCGGCCGAACACGCCATGGCGCGGGCCGCTAGGCAACCCCGCCGCACGCTCCGGCGGGACCTCGTCGGGGGGCTCGCCCTGCTCATCGTCCTCGCGGCCGCGGCGCTGTCCCTGGGCGCACAGTACCTGACGGCCCGGCGGCACGCGGCGCAGGAACGCGGACGGCTCGTCGCGCAGGCACAGGCCATCGCCACGAGCCTCGCCCCCCACCTCGACGCCCACGGGCGGGGGGCCGACGGTCCGAACGTCGAGCGGCTGCTGCGGGCCTCGGTGGCCGACGAAAGCGTCGAGGGCATCCGGCTGGTGCGGGCGCGCGACGGTGCGGTGCTCTACGAGACGGGGCTCGTGCCCGCCGACCTTCCGCGCCCCGATCCCACGGCCCCCGCCACGTCCATGGCGCTGGACCACGGCGCATTCGTCCTAAGTGCGCCGGTCCCCGCCCTCGGGTCGGGCCCACCCGCCGTCGTCGTGCAGATGGTCGCGCGCCCTTCCTCCTGGACCCATCCCGACGCGCTCGTCCAGGTGTTCGTCCCCGCCCTGGGGCTCGGCGTCGTGGTGGCGATCCTTGCCTGGCTTCTCGTACAGCGCGACGTCCTGGCTCCGCTTGCCACCGTGCGGCGGGCCACCTCGACCCTGGCCTCGGGCGAGCTCGGCACCCGCGCTCCGGAGGACGGCCCGGAGGAGATCCGCGCCCTGGCCGCCGACTTCAACCGCATGGCCGAGGCCCTCGCCGAGCTGGTCGAGCGCCGGGCGGCCGAACGGACCCTCCTGCTCCGCTCGCAGAACCTGGCCACGATCGGACGTGTCGCCGCCGGTGTGGCGCACGAGGTGGGCAACCCCCTGGCCGCGATCGCCGGCTACCTCGCCATGCTGCGCGACGACCTGGCCGGCGACGAGCCGCGCCGCGCGCTCGTCGAGCGCGCCCTCGGGCAGGTCGAGCGCATCCAGGGACTCGTGGGGCAACTGCTGGCCTACGCCCGGCCCGAACCGCGCTCCCTCGCCCGCGTGGACCTGGCCGACGCCCTGCGACGCTTCCTGTCGCTGCTTCGGCACGACCCGCGGCTCGACGGGGTCACGGTCACCGTCGAGACGACGGGTCCATGCGACCTGACGACGGACGCGGCCGCCGTCGAGCAGATCGTGCGCAACCTCGTGGTCAACGGGGCGCGCGCGGCCCGCGAGGGGCCCCGCCCGCCCGCGGTGACGGTCCGGATCCACGCACACGACGGGGGCGTCGCCGTGGACGTGGCCGATTCCGGCCCCGGGGTCGCGGCCGACCTGCGCGAGCGGATCTTCGAGCCATTCTTCACCACCTCGGCCGCCGGCGAGGGCACCGGCCTGGGGCTTGCGATCTCGCGCGAGATCGCCGGCGACCTGGGCGGCCGGCTGGAGCTTCTGGACGGTCCGGCCCCACCGGAGGGCGGCGCCCTCTTTCGCCTGTGGATCCCCCAAGGGCCTGCCGCACCGCAAGCCGTTCCACCGCAAAAAAGTCACGGGACCGACCCGGTCGGGCCGATCCCGTGATCGTCGCGGGGATGAACCGCAGTCCTACCAGCGCGGTCCGCCGCGACGGGGGCCGCCGCGACCACCGCCGCCGCCGCCACGGCGGCGATCCTCGGCCTCGTTGACCCGCAGGTTGCGGCCGTCGAGCTCGGCGCCGTTCATCTCACCCATGGCGGTGCGGGCGTCCTCCGGCTTCGAAAAGGTGACGAAGCCGAAGCCCCGGGAACGACCGGTGTCCCGGTCCGTGATGACCTTCGCTTCGGTGACGGCACCGAACCGCTCGAAGGCGGCGCGAAGACCCGCATCGTCGGTCGCCCAGGCAAGGCCCCCAACAAACAACTTGTTCGACATGATGTTCTCTTCTCTCTTGGCGGCACACGACCCCTGACGACGGGCGGCGTGTCGCGCTCGTTTCTCTCGATGGTTTCGTTCCGGTGCGAATCGTCTCCTGCGAAGACCTCGTCAGCGCGCAGGTCGGCGACGCGCACGCGAAGCCACCGTAGCGCCTCGGGGTGCGCAGCGCAACGAAAACCTCGAACGCCCGCCTGCGGCCGCCCTGGCCCCTGCGGCACGACCACGCGCCGACCGCGCGGTGGGCCGTGGGGTCGGCGAGGGGAGCGGCGCGCCCGGCAGGGATCGAACCTGCGACGTCCGGCTTAGAAGGCCGGCGCTCTATCCAACTGAGCTACGGGCGCGGGGGACGAGCCGCGGGGGTCGTCCGGTCGGGGCGAGAGGATTCGAACCTCCGGCTTCCTGCACCCAAAGCAGGCGCGCTACCAGACTGCGCCACGCCCCGAGGGCGCCGCAGCATATCCGAGGCGGCCGGCGGGTTCCATCCCCTCGCGCCGGACCCGGGCGATCTGGTACCGATCGGGCGCCCCGTGTCCGCCCCCCACGCGCCGCGACTGCCCCGAAGCGCCCGCACGCTCCTTGCGCTGGTGCTCGCCGCCAACGTCCTCAACTACCTCGACCGCCAGGTGGTCAGCGCCCTGGAGCGGGAGCTGCGGCAGGCCTTCTCGCTGGATCGCGTCGCCTTCGGCGCGCTGTGGTCGGCGTTTACGCTCGGCTACATGACGTTCGCGCCGGCCGTGGGCTACGCGGCCGACCGCGTGCGCCGGCCCCGGCTGCTGGGCGCGTGCATCCTGGTGTGGTCGGCCGCCACGTGCGCCTCGGGCCTGGCCCGCACCGCGTTCGAGCTCTACGCCGCGCGCTTCTTCATCGGCGTGGGGGAAGCCGGCTGCCTCGTGATCGGCCCCGCCCTGCTCTCGGACCTGGTGCCCGCCGCCGTGCGCGGCCGCGTGCTGGCCGCCTTCTACCTGGGCATGCCCATCGGCGGCGCGGCCGGCTACCTGGTCGGCGGCGCGGCGCGGCACGCGGGACTGGGCTATACGGCCGCCTTCCTGGCGGCGGGCCTGCCGGGCCTTTTGCTGGCCGCCGCCACGGCCCGAAGGCCCGACCCACGCCCCATCGCGCGCGGCGGCGTCCCCACGGCACGACCGCCGTCGGCGGCCGCGTACCGCTCGTTGCTGACGCGGCCCGCCTATCTCGCCGTCGTGGCGGCGCAGACCTTCGCCGTGGCCGTGCTCGCACCGATCCTGCACTTCGCGGTGCGCTTCTTCGAGGAGGCGCGCGGCCTCGCGCCGCTGGAGGCGACCGGCCTGCTGGCGGGCACCGCCCTGGTGGGGGGCCTCGTCGGCGCCCCCCTCTCGGGGGTCGTGGGGGACCGCCTGGCCGCACGGCGCCGCGACGGCTACGCCCTGGTTGCGGCGGTCGGCTACGGGCTCGCGGCGCCGCTGGTGGCCCTCGTCTTCCTCGCGCCCTCGCCGTACGTGTTCGCGCCGGCGCTGCTCGTGGCCTCGGCCCTGCTGTTCGCCTGCATGCCCGCGGTCAACACCCAGATCTCGGTGGTGGTGCCCGCCCCCGCGCGTGCCATGGCCTACGCCGCCGCCGTCTTCGTCCTCCATCTGCTCGGCGACATGGCGGCCCCGCCCCTGTTCGGCGCCGTCGCCGACGCGATGGGGACCGCACCCGCCTTCGCGGCCTTCTCTTCACTGCTGCTGTTCGCCTCGTTCGCGGCGTTCGTCTCGGGACGGGCCATGGGCCGCGAGCGGGCCTAGACTCGCCCCGTGCACCCCGTCCTCTTCCGCCATCCCTGGGGCGAGGCGCAAACCTACGGGTCCCTCATCCTCGCCGGGGTCCTCCTGACCATGATCGGGGTGCGCTTCGACGTCCGCACCCGGCGGCTCGGCGCGCCCCACACGGGCACCTTCGTGCTCGACCTCTACCTCGCCCTCGCCGCCGGCGTCCTCGTCGGTGGCCGGCTGCTGTACGCGGCGACCACCCCCGAGCGCACCCTCGCCGACCCATGGTCCGTCGTGGCCCCGGTCCCCACCGGCTTCGTGTTCTTCGGCTCCTTGCTGGGGATCGTGGCCGCGGTCGCCGTCCTCGCGCGCCTGCGACGCGTCCCTGCCGGCGCCCTGTTCGACGTGGTGGCCACCTGGACGCCGCTGGCCCACGCCTTCGGCCGCCTGGGCTGCTTCGCCGCTGGCTGCTGCTACGGCGCCCCCACCGACCTGCCCTGGGGCGTTCGTTTCCCGGCCGGCGCCATCGTCTTCGAGGACGCCACCATCGCCCACGAAGGGGCCCGCACGGTCCCCCTGCACCCGGCCCAGCTCTACGAGGCGGCGATGCTGCTGGCGATCTTCGCCGGCCTCTTGCTCCGGCGCCTGCGGGGGATCCCGGCCCCATGGAGCCAGACCGCGCGGTACGCCGTCGCCTACGGGCTCGGACGGTTCGCCCTCGAAACGCTCCGCGGGGACGCCGATCGGCGCTTCCTGCTGTCGATCCCCCTGCCGCCCCTCGCACGCTGGCTGCACGTGCCCGAAGACGCCCCGCTGCTGCTGTCCACCTCCCAGGCGGTGGGGCTCGCCGTCGCCGCGGCCGGGTGGCTCGCGCTGCGCCGGATCCGCCGCAGGCGCCCGCATCGAGCCCCCGACGCCCCCTGAAACCGGCCTTTTCGTTCGGTGCGCTTGGGCTATCCTTCCGCGGCCGTGCCGCCGACCCCGACCCCACCGTCCCGCACCGCCCGGATGCTGCTGGCCGCCGCCGTCGCGGCCGCGGGGCTCGCCCTCGATCTGGCCACGAAGCAGTGGGCCTGGACGCACCTGCGCGACGGCACCGAGATCACCGTCCTCGACGGCTTCTTGTACTTCGAGTTCGGGTTCAACACGGGCGCGGCCTTCAGCCTGCTGCGCGACGCCTCGTGGGGCCGCTACTTCTTCATGGCTGTGACCGTGGGCGCCGTGGCGTACATGGTGCACCTGGCCCGCACGCTGCCCACCCGCTGGCCGTCGGCCTTCGTGGCCATCGGGCTCGTCGCCTCGGGCGCTCTCGGCAACCTCCACGACCGGATCTTCCGCGCGATGCCCATGTTCGGCCGCATCGAGCACGGGGTGGTGGACTTCATCAAGGTCTACTACTGGCCCGGCAAGCCCTGGCCGACCTTCAACATCGCCGACGTGAACCTCGTCGTCGGCGTGGGCCTTTTGCTCTTGTACATGTCGCGCCACGGGGACGCGGCCGACGCCGAGCCTGCAGCGCGCGAAGGGGCCGACGCCCCGGCCGACGCCCCCGACCCCGGGTAGCGCCGCACCCGGCTACCAGCCGCAGCTTCGTCCCTCGTTTTGCGCCTCGAGGTAGGCGACCAGCGGTGCGAAGTACTCCACGAGCGGCGCCGCGTCCATCGTGCGCGTGCCCGTGAGCTTTTCCAGCGCGTCGGGCCAGGGCACCGATGCGCCGAGCTCGAGCATGGCCCGCAGCTTCGCCCCGGCCGCCTTGCTGCCGTAGATCGAGCAGGTGTGCAGGGGGCCGGTGTGCCCGGCGGCCTCGCACAGGGCCTTGTGGAACTGGAACTGGAGGATGTGCGCCAGGAAGTACCGCATGTACGGCACGTTCGCGGGCACGTGGTACTTGGCGCCCGGGTCGAAGTCCGCCTCCGTGCGCGCCACGGGCGGCGCCACCCCCTGCACCTCGGTCCGAAGCTTCCACCAGCCCGCGTTGTAGGCGTCGGGGCCGATGCGTCCCGCGAACACCCCCCAGCGCCACTGGTCCACGAGCTTGCCGAACGGCAAGAAGGCGATCTTTTGCAGGGCGTCTTGCATCTGCTTGTTCAACACGGCCTTCTCGTCCGTCGCCACCTGGTCCACCAGGCCGATCCGGGCGAGGTACTGTGGTGTGATCGACAGCGCGATGGCGTCGCCGATGGCCTCGTGGAACCCATCGTGGGCGCCCGCCTGGAACAACACCGGCAGCTTGTAATAGTAGTGGTAGTAGTAGTTGTGGCCGAGCTCGTGGTGGATCGTCACGAAGTCCTCGTGGTCCACCTTGATGCACATCTTGATGCGCAGGTCGTCGTTCAGGTTCACGTCCCAAGCGCTCGCGTGGCACACCACCTCGCGGTCCTCGGGCTTTTCGAACATGGACCGCTCCCAGAAGGTCTTGGGCAGCGGGTCGAGACCGAGCGAGACGAAGAACCCTTCGGCGGCCTGGACCATCTTCAACGGGTCGTAGCCCTTCCGTTCGAGCGCCCGGGTGACGTCGAGGCTCGCGGCCTTCGGGTACGGCTCGACGAGATCGTAGACGTTCGACCAGTCCTGCGCCCACATGTTGCCGAGCAGGTGCGCGGGGATCGGGCCGTCGAGCGGGACGCGGTCGCCGTAGACCTCGTGCAGCCTGGCGCGCACGTGGCAGTGGAGGGCCCGGTACAGGGGTTCGACCTGGGCCCACAGGCGCTCCACCTCCTTTTCGAACGCCTCGGGGGGCATGTCGTAGCGCGAGCGCCAGATCTCCCCCATGTCGCCGTAGCCCAGGGCCCTGGCCCCTTCGTTTCCGAGCTCGACCAGGCGCTGGTACAGGGGCCGCATGGGCGGCGCAATGGTCCGCCACCCCACCCAGGCCTCGGCGAGCGCCTTCGGGTCGCGGCTCGTGGCGAGGATCTCCGAGAGCGCACCCAGGTCGCGGCAGATCGCCTTGCCCCCCTCCTTCGTGCAGTACTTGCCCTTGCCGTACATGCCCTCGAGCTTGGCCGCGATGCGCGCCAGTTCCTCGCGCTTCTTCGGATCCTTCGGGGCGGGCAAGGTGGCCGTGCGCTTGAGTAGCTCGATCTGCCGCCGGGTCGCGGGGTCGAGCCGGTCGAGGATCGGATCGAACTTCGTCGCCTCGGCGATGGCCTCGGTCTCGTAGGCCATCACCGCCGCGTTCGCCTCCGCGGCGCGGTCCTCCGTCTCGTCGGTGATGTTCGTGCTCTTTTCCCACTCGGCCTTCGAGGACGCCACCCACAGCTCGCGCAGGCGCGCGTCCACGTCCCGCACGAACGCCTTCGCCGCCCGCACCTGCGCGTCGGAGGCATCGCCGTGCTGCTCGGCGGCCGCCGGCTCGCCGCCCGCGGCCGCGCCCGTCTTCTCGGGCGCCTTGCGGTCGCTCTTACAGGCGCCGCAGGCGACGGACGCGGCGAGGAACAGGACGGTTCGACGGGGGGCACGGGCAACCATGACGGGGCCGACGGTACGCCGCTGCTCGACCCCGGTAAAGATCGGCCCGTGCGGCCGCCTCGGTGTGCTACGAACGCCCCGGCCGTGCGCATCGCCTACGTCTTCGACCACCGGCTCCCTTCGACGGGCGCGGACACCGAGCAACTCGTGCACATGGTCTCGGCCCTCGGCGAGGAGGGGGCGGACGTGACGCTGGTCCTGCCGCGGATCCTCGGCCGCGCCACGCCTACCCCCGCGCAGCTTGCGGCATACTACGGCGTGGCGCCCAGCTTCCGGGTGACGGCGATCCCCGGCCCGTTCCCCACGGTGCGCCCGCTGGAGAAACCCGCCCACGCCCTGGCCGGCGCTCTGCTCGTCCGCAGGACCCGGGCGGACCTCGTCTACACCCGCAACCTTCCGACCGCCCTGGCCGTGCGGGCGGCGCTGGGCCCGCCGGTGTTGTTCGAGACCTACCGCCCCTGGCCGCGACAGTACCCGGCCACCCGCCCGCTGTTTTCGGCCCTCGCGCGGGCGCCGGGCGGCTTTCGCATGGTGTTGCACTCGCGCTATGCCATGGGGTCCTTCCTCGCGGCGGGCTTTCCCGCCGACCGGATGCTCGTGGCCCACAACGGCTGGGACCCGCGCAAATTCGAGCCCCGCCTGTCGCGGACCGAGGCGCGCCGGCGTCTCGGCCTGCCCCTCGACCGCCCGCTGGTCGTCTACACCGGGCGGGTGACCCCGAAGAAGGGGCTGCTGGGCGTGCTGGAGATGGCCCGCGCCCTGCCCGAGGCGGACTTCCTGTTCGTGGGCTCCGAGGGCGACGGCCCGGTCGAACGGGCCGCACGCTCCGTCCCGAACGTGTCCATCGCGGGCTGGACGGACCCGGCGAGGCTGCCGATCTACCTGTACGCGGCCGACGTGCTGCTCATCCCGCCGACGACCGCCCCCCTCGCGAGGGTGGGGAACACGGTGTTGCCGATCAAGACCTTCGCCTACCTGGCCGCGGGGCGGGCGATCTTCGCGCCGGCGAGCCCCGACCTTGCCGAGATCCTGCGCCACGAGGACAACGCCTTCCTCGTGCCCCCGGACGACTGGCCCGCCGCGACGCGCGGCCTGCGGCGGCTGTTGGGGGACCCGGCGCTCGCCGAGCGGATCGCCCGCGGGGCCCTCGAACAGGCTCGGGGCGGCACCTGGCGGCGCCGGGCGCAGCGGGTGCTCGCCTTCGCCGCCCCCATGACGTAAGAACGCCGCCGCAAGCTCGGATCCCCATGGCCGAACGCCCGACCGTCGCCCTGTTCTCCACGAACTTCCTCGAGTACAGTCAGACGTTCGTCTACGACGAGTTGCGTCACCACACGCGCTACGACGCCCACGTCTTCTGCATGCGGCGCATGAACGAAGATGCCTTCCCGTGGCCCCACGTCCACGTGATGGAGGGCGCCGCGTCGTGGCTCGGCCGCCTCGACGCCGCCGTTTGCCGCACGCTGACGCTCAGCGCCCGCCGCTACCGCGCGATCGCCCGTGGGGACTACGCCCTGTTGCACGCGCACTTCGGCCCCGGCGCCGTCTACGCCCTGCCCTACGCGCGCGCCCTGGACAAGCCGCTGGTGGTCACCGTGCACGGCTACGACGTGCCCGTGCTGGCGTCGGACCGGCGCTTCCACCCGCGTTTTTGGCGCTACGCCGCCGCCGCCCCCCTGCTGCGGGCCACCGTGCGCCGGTGGCTGGCCGCCTCGACGGAGCTGGCGGAGATGCTCGTGGACCTCGGGATGCCCTCCGACCGCGTCTTCGTCCACCGGCTGGGCGTGGCGATCCCCGAGGCGGAGCCGGCCACGCCCCAGGACCCGCCCTTCCTGTTGATGGTGGGGCGCTTCGTCGAGAAGAAGGGGTTCGTGTACGGGCTGCGGGCCTTCGCCAAGATCGCCGATTCGTTCCCCGAGGTGGAGCTCCACCTCATCGGCGGTGGCGCCCTGGAAGGCCGACTCGTCGAGACGGCGCACGCGCTGGGGATCGCCGGCCGCGTACGGTTCCTGGGCGTGCGCGGCCACGGCGAGGTGCTGGAGACCATGCGCCATGCCTACGCCCTCATCGCACCGAGCGTGGTCGCCGCGAACGCGGACCGTGAATCCGGGCTCATCGTGGTCAAGGAGGCGGCGGCGCGGGGCGTGCCGGCGGTGGCCACCTGGCACGGCGGGATCCCCGAGATCGTGGACGACGGGACGACCGGGTTCCTCGTGCCCGCCCGCAACTCGGACGCGATCGCCGACCGGCTCCGGACGCTGCTGTCCGACCGGTCCCTGCGGGACCGTCTGGGCCGCGCCGCGCGGGCCAAGATGAAGACGTGCTACGATCTGGCACAGCGCGTGACCGCCCTCGAGAGGCATTACGACGACGTCTTGCGCGGGGGCTAACCGTCGTTTCGCGGCGGTCTACCGCGGCGGTCCGCCCCGCTGGGGGAGCGAGGGGCTCCCTAGGCGCGATGCCGCGCGGGGCCAGGGGCGTGCTTCGTCTCATACGCTCCTACCCCTAACGGTAGTTTAGATCGCAAGATCCCACGGTTATCCTCCACCGGCCGGCCCCGACCCCGGCGTGGTTCCAACGGTGGACTCAGGAGTCAAAGCCTCACCCCAGGCCCACCTCGATGGCGCACGGATCCTCGTCGTCGAGGACGACGCCATGGTGGCGAAGGTCATCGCTCGCTCGCTCGAACGTGTGGGAGCCGCCACGGTGTGCTGTCAGGATCTCGACGGTGCCTACCTTGCCCTGCAGGGGGACGACCCGCCGTTCGACGCCGCGGTCGTGGACGTGGGATTGCCCGACGGGATCGGATTCTCGCTGGTCGGAGCACTGCGATCCCGGACGACCCCGTGCTGCGCGGTCGTCATCACGGGGATCGTGGACGCCGACGTGGTTCGCAAGTGCATCGACGGGGCGGCCGCCAGCCTGCTGGCCAAGCCCTTCGACCACGCCGGGCTCATCGAAGCCGTGGCCGCGGCCAGGGAGCAGACGAACCGCTGGCGCGCTTGGTGCAAGCTCGTGGGGCTTTCGGAGGCCGTGGCCAGTCCGCCGCACGTGGGCGATACGCACCGCATCGTGGGCGCGCTGGTCCAGCGCGGGCAACTCACCGCCCGCGAGCGCGACACCCTCGAACTGCTGCTCAAGGGGGCGCAGAACGTCGAGATCGCCGAGCACCTGGGGATCTCGGCGAACACCGTCAAGTACCACATGCGAAACCTCCTGCGAAAGCTCGGCTTCGAGACTCGCACGGATCTCTTTCGCTGGCTTGCACGCAGCCGAAGCGGCGAATAGGCACGCTGGCGCCGCCCCGCGTCGCGTCGTAAAAAGGAAGGAACGGTGGCAACCTTCCGCCCAAGACCGGGCGCCCGCACACGCCTTGCGGCCTTCGCCCTCTCCGCGGCTTGCGCGCATCCCACTCGGTCGGCGTCTCCTGCGGTCGTGGCCGACGACCGGGGGGCCGACGCGGCGAAGCTGCCGGCCTTCGACGAGACGCCAGCGTCCGATCCGCCCGCCGAGGACGACCGGGCCGTCCCCTTCGAGCGCTACCATGTGACGATCGGCGGCGCGCCGGTGTTGGGGCCGGACGACGCCCCGGTGACCATCGTGATGTTCAGCGACTTCGAGTGCCCCTACTGCCGCCGGGGACACGAGACGATGGAACGGCTTCGGCGCGCCTTCGGCGACCGCATCCGGCTGGTCTACAAGGCGTTCCCGCTGGACTTCCACGAGCACGCGCTGCTGGCGGCCTCCGCCGCCGAGAGCGCGCGGGCGGCGGGCCGCTTCTGGCCCTTCTTCGACGCCCTGTTCGAGGCCCCGGAGGTGACGATGGCGACGATCCTGGAGGCGGCCGGCGCCGTCGGCCTGGATCCGGCCGCCGTCGAGCGCGACATCGCGGACCGGGTGGGGCTCGCCCGGGTCGCGCGGGACCTGCGCCAGGGCCGTCGCCTGGGCGTGTCGAGCACGCCGACGTTCTTCGTCAACGGGCGCATGATCAAGGGTGCGGCCCCCTACGAGGACTTCACGCACGTCGTCGAGCAGGAGCTCACCCTGGCCGGGCGCTGGCGCCGGGCGGGCGTCCCGGCCACGGAGATCTACCGGCACGCCATCGCCGACGGCTACCGGCGCGTGGTCTACCGCGAGCGCCGTGGACCCGACCCCGACCGGGTCTACCGGGTGCCCCTGGGGGACGCCCCGACCCTCGGCCCGGCGGGTGCCGAGGTCACCATCGTCGCCTTCGGAGACTTCGAGTGCCCGTACTGCGCCGCCGGCCACGACGTGCTCGACGCCCTGCGCGCCGAGTACGGCCCGAGGCTCCGGATCGCCTACAAGCACTTCCCCCTGCCCTTCCACCGCCACGCGATCCTCGCCGCGCGCGGGGCCGTGCACGCCCAGCGGGCCGGCAAGTTCTGGCCCTATTACGACGCCGTCTACGCCCG
>Ga0256839_1001388_pt1 | contig 29357 bp, 30 predicted proteins | sample 354166metaG_FD_185968 | JGI IMG/M metagenome (GOLD analysis project Ga0256839, IMG submission 185968) | Hydrothermal vent microbial communities from Mid Atlantic Ridge, Atlantic Ocean - 354-166 | ecosystem: Environmental > Aquatic > Marine > Hydrothermal vents | place: Atlantic Ocean: Mid... | reverse complement strand
TGGTTTTTTTAGGAAAGGAGGAGAAAACGTGAACACCCCTGAGCGACCTGATGACCGCCATCCCCCCGAGCCTGAGTTCGAGCCCCGTGGCACCCTGGCCCTCGGCGTGATCTACGTGGCCCTCCTCGTCGCCCTGTGGAGTTACGCCTTCATACTGCTGCTCCAGCGGAGGTGAGACGATGCCCATTGATCGCTTCGAGAAGGTCTTCATCTGGATTTCGTTGCTCCTGCTGGAAGTCTTTTTCATTGCTGTGCTCGTGGCCGCTTTCTTCGGCGGCATCCAACTGCCGGCGCCCGGGGGCCTTGTCGATCCAGAGCAGTTGGCCAACACCCCTCCTTTCGACCAGCCCGGCGTGCGCCAGGTGGGAGAGAAGGAGTACGAAGTGGTCATGATCGCCCAGACGTGGCAGTTCATCCCCGGCGAGATTCGCGTGCCGGCCGGCTCCACCGTCACCTTCCGCATCACCTCGCGCGACGTGCTGCACGGTTTCCTCATTCCCAACACGAACGCCAACGTGATGCTCGTTCCCGGCCAAGTTTCCGAAGTGACTACCCGTTTCAAGGAACCGGGCGAGTACCGCATCATCTGCCACGAGTACTGCGGCATTGGCCACCAAACCATGTTCGCGCGCATCTTCGTCGAGCCGGCTACCTCTGAATCCCAGGCCCGCGCACAGGAGGAGTGAGATGCAAGCACAGCAGTTCCGCCCCCACGACCGTTTCGTCCTCTGGCAGCTCTACATCGCCTTGGCCGCTATCTTTCTGGGCGTGATTATGGGGTTCTTCCAGGCCCTGGAGCGCATGAACATCGACCTCTTCAAGCTCTTTGGGTTCGCCAGCTACTACCAGGGGCTCACCCTGCACGGCGTCTTGAACGTTCTGGTCTTCACCACGGCCTTCATCGGCGCGTTCCTCACCTACGTGACCATGCGCTCCTTGGGGCGCCCTATGGCCAGCTACCGGCTCACGGCGCTCCAGTTTGTGCTCATGGTGGTGGGCGTCCTGCTCGCCGGGTGGAAGATGCTGGACAACTCGTCCTCGGTGCTCTTCACCTTCTACCCGCCCCTGCAAGCCCACCCCCTGTTCTACGTGGGCCTCGTCTTCGTGGTGCTCAGCTCGTGGGTCACGTTCCTGAATATCGCCCTGACAGTGCGGGCCTGGCAGCGCGACCACCCGGGCGAGGCGGTGCCGCTCCAGGCCTTTCTCTCGTTGGTGGTCTACCTCATGTGGTTCATCGCCTCCATCGGCGTGGCCGCTGAGGTGCTGGTCTTGCTCATCCCCTGGTCGTTGGGCCTGGTGGAGCGCACTGACCCGCAGTTGGCCCGCACGCTCTTCTGGTTCACCGGCCACGCCATTGTCTACTTCTGGCTCCTGCCGGCCTACATCTCGTGGTACACCATGCTGCCCAAACAGGTGGGGAGCAAGCTCCTGAGCGACCCCCTCACACGCCTCGTTTTCCTCATGTTCCTCCTCTTCTCCGTGCCCGTGGGCTTCCACCACCAATTTGTGGACCCCGGAGTGCCGGTCATGTGGAAGACCATCCACGCCGCCCTCACCTACGCCGTCTTCTTCCCCAGCATGATCACCTTCTTCTCGGTGATCGCCAGCTTGGAGATGGCCGGCCGGGCGCGCGGCGGAAAGGGGCTCTTCGGGTGGATTACCAAACTGCCCTGGAATGACCCCAGCGTGACCGCACAACTTCTGGCCGGCATCGGCTTCATGTTCGGCGGCATCAGCGGCTTGATCAACGCCAGCTACAACCTGAACCAAGTGGTCCACAACACCTCCTTCGTGCCGGGCCACTTCCACCTCACGGTGGGCACAGGCGTTTTCCTCTCCTACCTGGGCATCCTCTACTGGCTCATCCCGGCCCTGACCGGGCGCAAGTTGTGGCAGCCCCGCCTGGGCGTCGTGAGCTCGTGGCTCTGGCTCGTGGGCGTTTCCATCTTCTCGCGGGGCCAGATCGCGGGCGGCCTGGAGGGCATGCCCCGGCGCACGTGGATGGCGGCAGCCACATACGTCTTCGAGTCGTGGCGCATTCCCAACATGATGACGGCAGTCGGCGGCACATTGATGTTCCTCGGCGCCATGAGCTTCTTCGCCGTGCTCTTGGGCACGCTCTTCCTCTCCCGCGAGCGGGTGACCGTCTCCATGCCCGTTGCTGACGTCATCACGCCGCCGGAAGCCGCTTCCCCGCTCTTCACGCGCCAGCTTGGCCTGTGGGTGACCGTCTTGATCGTGCTGATCATGATTACCTACGGCCCCTACATGATCAGCTACCTCTCCAACCCCGCCTTCGTGGCCCGGGGATTTCGGGTGTGGTAACGCTTGGCCATGTGTGCCCTCCTCTCCCGCAACGTTGGGAGACGAAATGCTCTTAGGAGAGGGGGGCTTGTGCGCTTCCAGCGCCTGCTGAAGTGTGCGGCAACGTGATCGCCGTGCCCGGTGACAGCGTTCGCCTGCCCTCCGCCCCCTTTTGGGAAATCGTGGAGGGGGAACGCCGGTTGACATCCTTGTCCTTCGGGGCTATACTTGAGCGCCACAAGGCACAGGGGCAGTGGAAGCGTTGAGGGGCCGGAGAAAGCGAAGGAGCTTCCCCGCAATGCGACTGACAGATGGCCAAGTGCAAAGAGGTTCAACACCCAGGCTCTGAATGCGCCTGGGTGTTTTTGTTCGTCCTCTGGCATCAAATTGTGAAACCGTAGGGGAGGAGCACATGATCGACTCGGGCATGATCAGCAAGATCCAGAAGGCCAAGGAGTACGCTGACGAGCCCCACCGCATCCAATTCCACAGCTTCCAAGTCCAATTCGACGGCAAGCACAATGGCCACACAGTGACCTACCGGAAGGGCACGTGGCACTGCGACTGTCGCTACTTCCAGGGGCACCAGGTGTGCAGCCACACCATGGCCATGGAGCGCATTTTGGGCGTCATGTTGCCCAAGTAGAGCGGCACGGTCACAACCACAGAGAAGACCCAAAGCCGATGGGCCCCTGGGGACCGCACAGCCCTGGGGGCCTTTCACTTGAAGATGTAATACGTGGCTCGCTTGTCGCCCACTTTGAGGAGCAACCCCCGTTCCACCAGGTCGGCCAGATCGCGCCGGAGCGTTTCGGGGCTCACATCGGGCACAAGGCGGCGATACTCGCGGTTGGTGATGCGGCCGTGTTGGGCGATGTAGTCCAACGCCTTCTCCTGGCGGGGGTTCAGGTGCAAGTGAGCCCAGCGGCTGCGCGTCTCCCGGCCGGCGCTCACCATGCGTTCGCCGTGGCCGTAGAGGGTGAGCTTGAAGCCGTTGGCCGTCTCCTCGAAGCGAGGTGGGGGCAGGCCGGCGTGTTCCATGAGGCGGACCATGCGGTCAATGCCGTAGCCCAGCCGTTCAATGAAGCCCATGTCGCTCAGCACTTGCACAATGATCTCGTTGCGGCTGAAGCGCTCGTGTAGAAGGTTGTCCAGCGTCACGTGTCCGGGAAGCCGGCCTGGGCTGAGCACCTCGATGCGGTCGGAGAACATGAGAACCTGGATTTCGACCCCTCGAATGCTGTAATCACGGTGGGCCACGGCGTTCACAATGGCCTCGCGCACGGCCTCGCGGGGATATTCCAGCGTCTCCTCCCGGATGAGCCCCCGCATGATGACTCCCCGCCGCATGTTGTCCACCAAAAACGCCTCGGCCTGCACGATCTGGCGGGGCAGGGGGCCGTCCGCCACGTGGCGGATGAAGGCCTCTCCCATCTCCGTCCCCGGGTACCGGGCGATGAGCACTTGGGCGCTGGGCAGGAACCGTTGGGGGAACCGCCCGAAGAGGAGCAGGCCGGCGTAGGTGAGCTCATTGTCGGACGTCAGGCACCCTCGCCACCGCAACACCTCCTCGGGCGAGAGGCCGATGAAGCGCTCCACCCGGGCCGCGTAGGCCCGCACGGCCTCCACGTCCACATCGTCCAGCGTGGCCCCGCGCACGGGCAAGCTCTCGAAGGCAGTCTCACCTCGTGCCAGGAGCAGCCGGCGCAACTCCTCGGCGCCGAGGGAAACGTTGCGCGCCCCTTTTCGGCCCAAGTAACGGCCCCGGAGGCGATACGTGTGACTCAACCCGGCCGGCACTTCCACGGCCACCAGCGTGTGTCCCGCCACGTTGACCTGTGCCGGCAGGGGAATCGAGCGCGTCAGAGGGGGATCAGCCTGCTGCGCGGCGTCCAACACGCGCGCGACTGCCCCCTCGGCGTCGGGGACTCCCGTGAGCCGGCCCTTCCCCTCGACGCCCAGGAGAAGCACGCCGCCCCGCGTGTTGGCCAGGGCGACGAGCGTTTCGGCGATCCGCTTCTTGGAAGCCTTGGCGGGAAGAAAAGCCAGGCGCTCCCCTTGGGGCTGACTGATGAGGCCGACAACGCGCTCAAGGTCCACAGCCGGCATCTCCCGACACGTCTTGAATTTGGGCCAGCCGCCACTCCCGGTCCCCCCGCTGGGCGAGCGTCGGCGTCCCCTCCACGGGGTGCTCGAAGTTGCGCACCAACCACCGCACCGTACACGTGGCGCCGGTTCCGCCGCCGGCCGGCACGGCCTGTACTGTGACGGTGACTTCCCGGTCCTGCCGGGCGCGTTCCTGCTGGGCGTCGGGATAGTAGGTCACACTGCGGACGAAGACCTGTTTGACTTGGGAGACCGACATGGGCAATCCGAAGCGTCCCTCTGGAAATTGGGGCTGAAGCTCGGGCATCAGGAACGCTTTGGCCTTCTCCTTGTCGGCGTTCAAGTACAGGTAGAAGGCGGCCACGGCCTTCTCGGGGTACGGCGAATCAGAGGGGTTCTCGGGCAGCCCGAAGGCGAAGTCCACACTCTGTTCCACCGGGGGGAAGAGGGCCCCCCGTTCGTCCACGTAGGTTTCCCCCCGTGGGCCGGCGGCGGGGCGGTAGAGGCGCCGGATGGCGAGCTGGCTGCGCTCGAAGGCCGTGCGGTCCCAGAGGACCACATCCTTGCCGGCGCGTTCGATGCGCAAGTTGGCGCTGAAATACCCCACCAGGTAGAAACCTTCGCGGGGCGTCGAGGGCGCCACGCACGGGTTGCGCACTTCATCGCGGAACCGGAAGATGGACAACGTCTTGCGGGGGCCATCCCCCCGGATGATCACCTCCCGGGGCGCGGAGTACGGGTCGTCGGCATTGTCCAAGAAGTCATCGAGGGCCACGTTGACACTCCCCTCGGCCAGGTAATCGTTGGCCGGCGTGGGGAGCGTGTACGTGACGAATTCGGGGAACTCGCACGTCACCACGTCGTAGAGGAGGCCTTGGGCCGGCGCGATGCCGAAGTTCCCCCCTTGGGCCGGATCAAAGCGGTAGAGCACCAGCCACTCGTTCTCGTCATCCCCGTCCACGTCCATGCGTTCTACCGCAATGACCCGCACGTCGTCTGGGTGCCGTTCTTCGATGAGGTTCTTGAGGTTGATCTCCTCCGAGGAGCCGGTCACCCCCGTGCCCCCAGGAAGGCGCAGGGTACACTGGGTGAGCACCACCACGACTGTCAGGGCCAACGCCACGACACCCAACCGGCGAATCGTGCGTTTCATGGGTCCATGTCCTCTGCTGTGAGTTCTTGTCGCTCGGCTCTCCTCCCCTGTTTTCAAGAGTTTACCATATCTTTACCACATCTGGCAAGTATTTTGATAAAAATTGGCTGGCCGCAGGGGGAGAGAAGAAAAAAGCTCGTGGAACTGGGGGAAGAGCGCGTGGTGGGGCTCATGGTGGATGTGACCGGTCAACGAGCAGCTCGAGCAGGGCTGAGCGCACGCCGCGCACAGTGCGCTCCCACGTGAAACGCCGCGCGTTCGCGAGCCCGCGCTCGGCGAGCTCACGGCGCAACCTTTGATCGCGCCACAGGGTCGCCAGCCCGGCCGCGATGGCCTCCTCGTCGTGAGGGTCCACGAGCCAAGCGGCCCCGCCGGCCACCTCGGGCAGGCTCGACGTGGTGCTGGTCAACACGGGCGTGCCGCACGCCTGGGCTTCCAACACGGGGAAGCCAAACCCCTCGAAGAGACTCGGAAAGGCGAAGAGTTCGGCGCCGCTGAGCAGGGCGGGCAGGTCGGACTCGGGCACATAGCCGGGCCGCCGCACCCGGCGTTCCAAGCCCAAAGCGCGCACAGCTTGGTCGAGCGGGGCCGTGTGCCAGCCGGGCCGGCCGGCCAGCACCAAGACGGCGTCGGGCTCCTCGGCGGCCAAGCGCGCAAAGGCCCGCACCAGCCGCACCACGTTCTTGCGCGGCTGGAGCGTGCCCACGTAGAGCACGTAGCGGGCCCCGCCGGCGTAGTGGGCCCGCACAGCCTCCAGCCGGCGAGGGTCGCGGACCGGCCGAAAGATGTGGAGGTCCACGCCGGGGTAGACAACGCGCACCCGTGCCGGGTCGGCGCCGTAAAGCTCCACCAGATCGTCGCGCGTCGCCCGGGAATCGGCCAGGATGAGGCGGGCTCCTCGCACGTGCCACTTGGTGGTGAGGCGCAGGTACCAACGTTGAAACGGGGTGTGGGCCTCGGGAAAGTGCTCGTAGCCCACGTCGTGAACGGTGACCAGACTGGCACGGGGACGGGTCAGGGGCAACACGTGCGCCGGCTCGAAGAAGAGGTCGGGGGGGCGGCGGAGGAGCTCTGGGGCCAGCGCCATGTGTGTCCAGAGGCGGGGCAGGGGGAGCACAACCCACTCGGCGCCCGGCGTGGCCGCCCGCTGTTCGGGGGCAGGAGGGCGGTCCGTGTAGAGGCGCAGGCGGAAGTCAGGTGGCACAAAGTGTTCGGCCAGCCGGCGGATGATCTCCCACGCATATCGCTCCGTGCCCGTGCGGAGGGCGCGGAGCGCACGGCTGGCGTCAATGCCGATGATCGTCATGGAACTCACGTGGCGAACGGTGTGGCACCGTGTGCTCTCACGTGCATCTGGCGGCAGAGCTCCATCGCCGTCCTCTCGCCTTTCCGATGCCGTGAGTATACTCCATTTGGGATCACGTTCAAGGTGCGGGAACCACAGGAACATTTGCTCGCGTTGGGGCTCTGTGGTATAATGCGTCCGCTTGCTGGCCAAGGCTTGACCGTGGCCCCACGTTCGCGACAACGCCTGTTTGTGGGCCTCACGCCCGCCGGGCGTTTTTCTTATGCCGGTACGCCGGAGACGGAGATGAGAGCACGAGGAGGAGCAACGTGGTTGACCTAGTGCAGCTTGTGGAGCGCGAGGAGCTTGAACGGCTGGCCGCCAAGAAGGAGGTGCCCCGCCTGCGCCCGGGCGATGTCGTGCGCGTACACGTGCGCATCGTGGAGGGGAACCGGGAGCGCGTGCAGGTCTTCGAGGGCACGATCATCGCCATCAAGGGGCGGGGGGTGGGCCGCACCATCACCGTGCGCCGCATTGCCTCTCACGGCGTGGGCGTGGAGCGCATCTTCCCCGTCTACTCGCCTCGGGTCGAGAAGATTGAGATCGTGCGCCACTCCTACGTGCGGCGTGCCAAGCTCTACTACCTGCGCAACTTGCGCGGCAAGAAGGCCCGCCTGCGCCAGCGCTTCATCACCGAGAAGAAGCCCCAACAAGCGCCCGCGCGGCCTGAGCCGCCAGTTGACGAGAGCCCGTCCGAAGGTGAAGGAGAAGAGAGCTGAACGCCTGCCGTGCCCTCTCTGGAAGTCGAGCGCACATTTTGGCAGCAAGGACACCGATACGTTGCCGGGTGTGACGAGGTAGGACGGGGGGCTTGGGCCGGCCCGGTGGTGGCCGGGGCGGCGGTCTTGCCCCCCGACGACCCGGCCATTTGTGGCCTCTTGCGGGCCGCCGGCCTGCGGGACAGCAAGCGGTTGCGGCCCGAGGAGCGGGACGCCCTCCTCCCTCTCATTCAAGAAGTTGCCCTCACGTGGGCCCTTGGTCAGGCGTCGGCCGCAGAGGTAGACCAGTTGGGCGTTGCGGCGGCCACTCGCCTGGCCGTGCGCCGTGCCTTGGCCGAACTCCCCGTCAAGCCCCACGCCCTTGTGCTCGACGCCTTCCCCCTTCCCGAGGTCCCGCTGCCCCAGCGCGCCCTTGTCCGGGCCGACGACATCTCCCTGAGCGTGGCAGCGGCCAGCGTGTTGGCCAAAGTCCACCGGGATCGCCTCATGGTCGCGTTGGACGCCCGCTTTCCGGGCTACGGCTTTGCCCGACACAAGGGCTACGGCACCTCCCAACACCGCGCTGCCCTGGAGGCGCTGGGACCCTCGCCCCTTCACCGCCACACGTGGGCCCCTGTGGCCCGGCTCACACGCTCCCGTGACGATCGGGAGGTGGGAGCAGGACCGTGAAGGGCCACACCCTCGGCCGCCTCGGCGAGCGGCTGGCCGCGGACCACCTGCGCCGGCGGGGATATCGGATCCTGGACCGCAACTGGCGCGCTTCCGCCGGCGAGGTGGACATCGTGGCCCAACAGGGCAACGAGTACGTCTTCATTGAAGTCAAAACCCGCCGTGGCCGCGCCTTTGGGGCGCCCGAGGAGGCGGTCACCCCCCGCAAACTCGAACGCCTCTGCGCCGTGGCCGAGGCGTGGCTGGCCGACCACGTCGGTGATGCGGCGGTGAATTGGAGAATCGAAGTGGTTGCGGTAGAATTGGACCGGAAGGGGCATGTCGTGCGCGTGGACGTGGTGCCGTTTGTGTGAGGGACACAAGGACATGCCGGCCATTTTGACGGCGTTGGCGTCGGATCGGCGCACTATCTCCAACACCACTCGTGAGCGATCTCACCTTGGGCAAGGCGCGTGGATGGGCTTCCTGTCTACGGGGAGTGCTTTGGGCCTCTACCACTGGAACAAGTACCCGCGTGGCTGAAAAAGGGCGCCCCGATCCGGGAAAAGCACATGGTGTGCGAGACAAGTTTCGCAGAAGGAGGGGCGCATCTATGATGTGGTACGGTGTGCCATGAACCGCCAGGAGTTCACCATTCTCCAACACACGCTGGACGACGTGCGGCTCCACCTCGAGCAGGCCGCCCGTGAGGCCGGCGTGGTGCTCGAGTTCCTCATGCGCCGCTGGAACGGGCGTTTTGCCACCTACAACATCGGCCGGCCGGGGGTGCGCGGGAGCGGCCGGCGGCCCTACCGGGTCGTGGGGCGCATCAAGTTCAACACTCACCCCGACGGCACGCTCCACGCCGTGCTCAGCCCTCCCACTGCCTGCGATCCCAACCCCACCCCCGACGACGAGGCCGCCTACCGGGCCTTCTGGCGCGCCTTCCGCGCGCGCCTCGACGGCCACATTTTCGTGAAGGACAATGGTGAGCCCAACTGAGCATCTGTCTCAAGGCCGCAAACAAGCCCAGAAACCTCCTCTTGTGGTCATTGTGGGCCCAACAGGCGTGGGCAAGACGGCCGTCGCCGTTCAGTTGGCCGAAGCCCTGAACGGCGAGATTGTCTCGGCCGACTCGAGGCAGCTCTACCGGGGCATGGACATCGGCACGGCCAAGCCCACGCCCGAGGAGCTGGCCCGGGCGCGCCACCACCTGGTGGACGTGCTCGACCCCGACCAGACCATGACGCTGGCCGAGTACCAGCGGATGGCCTACGCGGCCATTGAGGAGATCCACCGCCGGGGCAACGTTCCCTTTCTGGTGGGCGGAACGGGGCTCTACGTCAAGGCCGTGGTCGAGGGGTTCACCATTCCCCGCGTGCCCCCCGACCCGGCCCTGCGCGCCCGCCTGGCCCGCCGGGCCGAACGGGAGGGCGCCCACGTGCTGCACGCCGAGTTGGCCGCCGTGGACCCAGAGGCGGCCAGGAAGATCGACCCGCGCAACGTGCGGCGGGTGATCCGCGCGTTGGAAGTCTACGCCAAGACCGGCCGGCCCATCAGCGCCCTCCAAGGCCGCCGTCCGCCACCCTACCGTGTGCTCCAGATCGGGTTGACCCAGGAGCGGGCGGCCCTCTACCGGCGATGCGACGAGCGCATACGCCGCATGATTGCCGCCGGCCTGGTCGAGGAAGTGCGGCGCCTGCTGGCCCAAGGGTACACGCCCGAGACGTGCGAGGCCATGACCAGCCTGGGCTATCCCGAGGCGGTGGCCTACCTGCGGGGGGAGATCCCCTCCCTTGACGAGCTGGCGCGGGCCATGGGCCGCAGCACCCGCCGGTTCATCCGCCACCAGTACGGCTGGTTCCGCCTGAACGACCCGCGCATCATCTGGTTCGACGTGGACCAGACCGACGTGGCGGCCATTCACGGGACGGTGAGCGCCTGGCTCGCGGGCCGGCCTGTGGAAGCTGCCTTGAGAGAAGCTGGAGCATCGTCCGCACAGCTTGTCTGCCGGGAGTGAGGCATGGCCAAAGTTCACTTCAAAGTGTTGGGGTGCCGTCTCAACCAGGCTGAGGCCGAGCGCATGGCGCAGGGGTTCATCTTGGCCGGCCACGACGTGGTGGACGACCCCGACGAGGCCGACATCTGCGTGATCAATACCTGCACGGTGACCACGGCCTCCGGCGCCAAGTCCCGCCGGGCTGCCAAGCGGCGCCGGCCCGGCCAGAAGGTCGTTGTGACCGGTTGCCACAGCGAAGTTCACCCGGAGGAGTTCCGCCAGGCCGATCTCATCGTTCCCAACGCCGAGAAAGAGCGCCTGGTGGCCCTGACGCTGGAGCGCTTTGGCCTCGACGGCTACGCCCTGGGCATGGAGTATCGCCCTTTTGGCCGCCTCCACCTCTACCCGCTGGTGCTCGACCACACGCGCGCCTTCGTCAAAATTCAGGACGGCTGTGATTTCCGCTGCACCTTCTGCCTGACCACCATTGCCCGGGGGCCGTCGCGCAGCCGTCCGGCCGAGGAGATCCTGGCCGAAGTGCAGAGCTTGGCCGAGCAGGGGTGCCAAGAAGTGGTGCTCACCGGCGTGCAGGCCGGCTCCTACGGCCACGACTTCGGCTCCGACTTGGGGCACCTGTTGGAGCAGATCCTCGTTCACACCGACATTCCTCGCGTGCGCCTCTCTTCCTTGGAACCTTGGAGCTTCAAGCTCGAGTGGCTCGACCTGTGGGCGCGCTTTGACGGGCGCCTGTGCCGCCACCTCCACATGAGCTTGCAGAGCGGCTGCAACACCGTCCTGCGCCGGATGCGCCGCGCCTACCGGGCCGAGACATACGCCGAGAAGGTGGCGGCCATTCGCGCGGCCATCCCGGGCGTGGCCATCACAACCGACATCATCGTGGGCTTTCCGGGGGAGACCGAGGAGGAACACCGCACCAGCTTGGCCTTCGTGGAGGAGATGGCCTTCGCCGGCGCCCACATCTTCCCCTACAGCCCCAGGCCGGGCACGCCGGCGGCCACCATGCCGGGCCAAGTGCCCGGCGACGTCAAGCGCCGGCGCTACGAGCAAATGAAAGCGGTGACCGACGCTTCGGCGGACGCCTTCAGACAGGCCATGCTCGGCCACGTGCTGCCCGTGCTGTGGGAGCAGCGCGAGGCCGACGGAGCGCTCTCCGGCCTCACCGACAATTACCTCCGCGTTCACACCCCGGCCGGAACGGTTCGGCCGAACACCATCACCCCGACCCGCCTCACCCACATGGCCGACGGCCGCCTCTGGGGTACTCCCCTGGAGTGTCCATAGGCCATTTGGCGGGGGTGTACCCGGCCAGATGGCGCTTGTGTTCTCCCGGTGGCCTCACTATAATTTTCAAGGTTGTTTGTTCCCCTTTTTGTCCGCTTGCGCCGTACAGGGGTGTGAAGTTCTCAGTTCAAAAGGAGGTATCAGAATGCGTCGTACTCGGTGGACTTTGTGGACGAGTGTGTTCGGGCTCCTCTTGCTTGGCCTGACGGCGTGTGCTTCTCAGACCGGTCAGACGGCGGGTGAGGCGGCCAAAAACGCCGCCGGTTACGTGGACATCACCGTCGATGAGCTTGCTTCCATGATGGAAAACAAGGATTTCGTGTTAGTCAATGTCCACATTCCCTACGAGGGCGAGATCCCCAACACCGACCTCTTCATCCCCTTCAACGAAATCGCCAACAACTTGGACAAGCTGCCCGACAAGAACGCCCGCATCGTGCTCTACTGTCGCAGCGGCCGCATGAGCACCATCGCCGCCGAGAAGCTTGTCTCGCTGGGCTACACCAACGTCTACGAGTTGGACGGGGGCTTCAACGCCTGGCAGGCGAGCGGCCGTGAATTGTTGTTCAAGCAGTCGGGTTCATAACGTCTTTCAAGCAAAGGGAGGTGATGTATGCAGACCACGGCTTACGGGTTGCGCATTACGTTGGACGTGCCCTACGAGGAGGCTGTCGAGCGCGTGACGGCAGCCTTGAAGGAGGAAGGGTTCGGCATCCTGACCACCATTGACGTGAAGGAGACGTTGAAGAAGAAGCTCGACGTGGACTTCCGCAAGTACGTCATCCTGGGCGCCTGCAACCCCCCCCTGGCCCACCAGGCCCTTACGGCCGAGCGCGAAATCGGGCTGCTCCTGCCCTGCAACGTGATCGTCTACGAGGAGGATGGCCAGAGTGTGGTGGCAGCGGCCGACCCCATCGCCATGATGGAAATCGTCGGCAACGAAGCGTTGGACGCCGTGGCCCAGGAGGCACGCCAGCGGCTCGAGCGCGCTCTGACGGCCCTCGAAGGTGCGAAGGCACCGGCCTAAGTGTTCAATGGGGAGCCAACGCGAGGGCACTTCCCCGGCCGAGTGGGCCGGCTTGGGGAAAGTGCCCTCGTAGCCGTCCCGCGCCGTTCCCCTACATGCCCACATGCAGAAAGGGGGTCTCCATGACCACCAGAGGTCAACGGCCATCCTCGGATCACCTGTCCCACCACGGCCACGAAGGCCATCGAGAGCACGACGGCGCCACACACGCGGCCCACGCATCCCACCGCCCGCCCGAGCACCAGGCCGGTCACGGCGATCACGCTGAGCACACCGGCCACGGCGATCACGGCGGCGGACACGAGGGACACGGCTCTCACCACGCCCACATGGTGGCCGACTTCCGCCGGCGCTTTTGGGTTTCCCTCGTCCTCACGGTTCCGATTATTCTCACAGCTTCCATTGTCCAGCGCTTTTTCGGGTTCACTCTCACCCTGCCCGGCGACCCGTGGACCCGCTGGATCCTCTCCTCCATCGTCTTCTTCTACGGCGGTTGGCCTTTCCTGAAGGGCGTTGTCGAGGAGCTCGGCCGCCGTCAGCCCGGCATGATGACGCTCATCGCCTTGGCCATCACTGTGGCCTACGTCTACTCTACTGCTGTCGTCTTCGGGCTGCCCGGCAAAGTCTTCTTCTGGGAGCTGGCCAGCCTTATTGTCGTCATGCTCCTAGGCCACTGGATCGAGATGCGTTCGGTGTTGGGGGCCTCTCGCGCCCTGGAGGAGCTCGTCAAACTCCTGCCGGCCGAGGCCCACCTGGTGTTGCCCGACGGGAGCGAGCGAGACGTTCCCGTGGCCGAGCTGAAGCCGGGCGACCGCGTGCGCGTGCGCCCCGGTGAGAAGATCCCCGTGGACGGCGTGGTCGTTGAGGGGGCCTCGAGCGTCAACGAGGCCATGCTCACCGGCGAGTCCCGTCCCGTCGAGAAGGGGCCGGGCGACCAGGTCATCGGCGGCGCCGTCAACGGCGAGGGATCGCTTATCGTGGAGGTCCAGCGCACGGGGCGGGACACGTACCTCTCCCAAGTCATCGACCTGGTGAAGCAGGCCCAAGAGGCCCGCTCGCGCACCCAGGACCTGGCCAACCGGGCGGCCTTCTGGCTCACGCTCATCGCCGTCGGGGGCGGCTTGCTCACTCTCTTCACCTGGTTGGCCTTGGGCAAGGAGTTCTCCTTCGCCCTGGAGCGCATGGTCACGGTCATGGTAATTGCCTGTCCGCACGCCCTTGGCCTGGCCGTGCCCCTAGTGGTGGCCGTCTCCACAGCCCTTTCGGCCCAGAATGGCCTGCTCATCCGCGACCGCACGGCCTTCGAGCGGGGCAAGGACGTGAGCGCCGTCATCTTCGACAAGACGGGCACGCTCACCGAGGGGCGCTTTGGCGTCACCGACATCATCCCCCTCGACACCCTCTCCGAGGAGGAGGTCCTGCGCGTGGCCGCCTCGCTCGAGCAGGCCTCGGAGCACCCCATTGCCCGCGGCATTGTTGAGACGGCCCAAGCACGGGGCGTGCGCTTCGAGCCGGTGGACGCCTTCCGGGCCATCCCGGGCAAGGGGGTCACGGGGCGCCTCAACGGGACAGAGTACGCGGTGGTGAGCCCGGGGTACATCCAGGAAAAAGGACTCCGCGCCGAAGACCCCCGCTTGGACGCGGCCGCAGCCGAGGGCAAGACGGTGGTCTACCTGGTCACGTCCGACCGCGTGTTGGGCGCCCTGGCGCTGGCCGACATCATTCGGCCTGAGTCCCGCGAGGCTGTCCAGCGCCTGCGGAGCATGGGCATCGAGGTGATGATGCTCACCGGCGACAGCCGCCAAGTGGCCGCGTGGGTGGCCCGCGAGCTGGGCCTGAGCGATTTCTTCGCCGAAGTGCTCCCCCACGAAAAGGCGGCCAAGGTTCAAGAGGTCCAGGGACGCGGACATGTGGTGGCCATGGTGGGCGACGGCGTGAACGACGCGCCGGCGCTCGTCCAAGCGGACGTGGGCATCGCCATCGGCGCCGGCACCGACGTGGCCGTGGAGGCCGCCGACATCGTGCTGGTGCGCAACGACCCGAGGGATGTGGTGGCCATCATCCGGCTGGCCCAGGCCACCTACCGCAAGATGCAGGAGAATCTCTTCTGGGCGACGGGCTACAACGCCGTGGCTTTGCCCTTGGCCGCCGGCGTCCTTTACCGCGCGGGCATCCTGCTCTCGCCAGCCGTGGGCGCGCTGCTCATGTCCCTCTCCACCGTGATTGTGGCGGCCAACGCGCAGCGGCTCTGGAACTTCCGCCGGGTCGAGGCGTGAAGGGAGCAAACCCATGGCCGGGGCGCCCGCGGGAAGCCGCCTGACAGCCGGGTTCGTGCTCTGGTACGGGGCCTACCAGGCAGTTCACGTGGTGGTCAACTCGCGGGCTCTCCTGATGCTCTCCCAACAGCGGAAGATCGATTTCCCGGCGCCGCCGCCCCCGGGCGGGTGGAGCCCCCAAGTGCTCGACTTCTTCGTGGCCATGACGAGCGTGGATTTGGCCAACGCCATTCTCGCGCTCCTCTTCGTGTGGGGGTTCTTCCGGGCAAGCCGGTGGCACGTGTGGTTGGGCACGGTCACGCTGACGGTTTCGGTCTACGCGGCCGTGGTCTTCGACGTGGCCACGTGGGCGAGTGGGGCGTGGACCGCGGCCAACGCGCCGGCCTACTGGGGCATCAACGTGGCCTTTGTGCCCATTGTGCTCCTCTTTGGCATGTGGGGATGGCGACACATGTCTCAGTTCAACCCAGGAAAAGGAGGTTAACAGCCAGCAATGAGCCGACGCAAGCGCAAACGCCGTACCAAAGGACGAGGAAGAGCCCGCCGCGGGCAAGGGGTGCCTTGGGCCTGGGCGTTGGGGGCGCTGGGCTTGGCCTTCGGCGGGCTGTTGGTGTGGGCGGTGGTGCAGGCACTCACGGCCACGCCGGTCTTTCTCCCGCCCACCGACGTGGTGGGCCACATCGAAAGCGTGCCGCCCGACCACATTCTCGACGAGCCCATGTCCATCCCGGTGCAGAAACACATGCTCGAACACGCCGACGGCAACGGCCCTCCGGGCGTGGTGATCAACTACAACTGTCAGGACTACGAGTGTGAGCCCGACATGGTGGAGCGCTTGGCCGACATCGTGCGCGATTACCCCGATTTCGTCTACTTGGCTCCCCTGCCCAACATGACGGCCAAGCTGGCAATTACGCGCGTGGGAGCCATTGAAACCTTTGACACCTTTGACGAGAACACCGAGGCCGCCATCCGCGCCTTCATCGAACGCCGGCGGTGAACGTGAGAAAAGGGGAGCACGTCAATGTCGTGCTCCCCTTTCGTTTTGTGCCCGCGCACCCATCTCCTCGACATCTTCTTTTACGGCGAGATAAGCCCCCTCTGGAGCGCGTAGGCCGCGGCTTGTGCGCGGTTCTCGGCGCCGAGCTTCTCCAGAATGTGGTGGACGTGGGTCTTGACCGTGTGTTCGGAGATGGCCAAGGCTTGGGCGATCTCCCGGTTGGTGGCCCCCCGGACCAGCAGGCGCAGGATCTCCAACTCCCGCTCGGTCAACGTCCCGTGGTGGCCAGCGTTCCTGTGGGGGGGGATGAGGCCCAAGTGGACGGCCCGGGCCACAGCTTGAGCGCGGTTCTCGGCGCCGAGCTTCTCCAGAATGTGGTGGACGTGGGTCTTGACCGTGTGCTCGGAGAGCACCAGCGACCGGGCGATCTCCCGGTTGGTGGCCCCCCGGGCCAGCAGGCGCAAAATGTCCAACTCCCGCTCGGTGAGAGCGGGGCCATCGGCTGCCGTGGAGCGGCTTTCAGCCTCGCGGAATCCGCTCATCAGGCGGGCCGTCATGGGTGGCGAGAGCACGGCTTCACCCCGGGCCACGTGACGGATTGCCTCCACGAGCTCATCCGCGTCCACGTTCTTCAGCAGGTACCCACAGGCCCCTGCCCGCACGGCCTCGAAGAGGTCTTCGTCCTCCTCGGAGACGGTGAGCATCACCACGCGCATGCGCGGACACTTGTGCAGAATGGCCCGGGTGGCTTCCGTGCCGTTCAGGCCGGGCATGTGAACGTCCATGAGGACCACATCGGGTTCCAGCTCGCTCACGAGGCGCACGGCCGTTGGCCCGTCGGCCGCCTCGCCGACGACTTCGATGTCGGGCGCGTCCTCGAGCAAGCTGGCCACGCCTTGGCGAAAGAGGCGGTGGTCGTCGGCCAGGAAGACGCGGATCATAACACCTCTGTGGACGTGAGGACGTGCTCGGCCGGCAGGTGTAAGGTGATGACGGTGCCCCGGTCCACCTCCGAGCGGATGTGGAGGTGGCCGCCAAGCGCTTCGGCCCGTTCCCGCATGATGTGGAGCCCGAAGTGGGACGAGGCCGACGTTCGAGTGGGATCGAAGCCCCGGCCGTTGTCCTCGATGGTCACCACGAGCCCGTAAGCGTTGCGCTCGATCCACACGGTGGCCCTGTCGGCCCCAGCGTGCTTGATGATGTTGTTCAGCCCTTCCTGCACAATGCGGAAGACGTGGGCGGCCACCACCGGGGGCAGGTCGAGTTCCTCCCCGGACAGGTAGAGCCGCACGTCCAGCCCGCTGCGCCGGACAATGTGCTCGACATACGCGCGCAAGTTGGCCGAGAAGCTCTGGTTGGGGTCGAAGGGGGCGCGCAGGCCGTCTATGGCCGTGCGCGCTTCGGTGTAGAGCTCTTGAATCACCGTGCGCATCTCTTCCAGTTCGGCCATGGTCTCGGTGAGCCGCTTTTGGCGCAGCCGGCGGAGGGCTCCTTGCACCTTGATGTGGAGGTAGCCTAGGCCTTGGGCCAGGCCGTCGTGAATCTCCCGGGCCAGCCTGGCCCGCTCTTCCAGCATGGCATAGCCTTCCAGGCGGGCGTAGAAGCGGGCGTTCTGCACGATCAGCGCCGTCTGGCTGGCGATGGCCGAGAGCAGGCGCACCTGGCGTTCGCTCAACTCCCGCGACGGCGCGTGAACAATGCAGAGCACACCGATCACTTCGTCGCCCACGGTCATGGGCATGGCCGTGGCCGCGTGTCGGCCGGCGCCGTTGTGGCCGGCGTTCAAATCGGCGACGCGGACGGGGGCGCGCCGTTCGGCGGCCAGTTCGCCCAATGTCTGGACGGCCTCCAAGGTGAAGCCCTCCGGCACTGCGACTCGCACTCGCAGTGAAGTCCCCTTCTCATCCCGCAACAGGATGAGGCCGGCGTCGGCCCGGCACGCATCCACGGCGTCCTGGGCGATCTGGCGCAACATGCCGTCCAAGTCCAGGTGACACCGTAACGTCTGGTCCACGTGGTAGAGGGCGGCCAGTTCTCGGTTGCGCAGGCGGGCCGCTTCGATGGCCGGGGCGGCCTCGGCGGCCAAGGTGTTGAGCAACTGGACAGCGTCCTCCGGGGGCGGGACGTCGGTGTCCAGGTAAACGTTCAGGTGCCCCAACCGCTTTGCCCCGCGGCCGAGGGGCAGGCAGATCACCGAGCGGACGGGCGTTTCCTGGGCCAATTCCGGGGGCAGGGCCGGACATTGGTGAGGACTGGAGAAGGTGGCCCGCAACTCGGTGCAGGCCGAACAGCGGCGGTAACGCTCCTGGGAACAGGCCCCTTGGCGCAGCCTGTGGACCCACGTCTGATCCGCCCCCCAAGCCGCTTCCAGCGTGGCCGTGCCGCTGCGCTCGTCGAAGAGCGTGAGCGTACACCCCACAACGCCCTCCAGCACTTGGGCGGGAAACCGCACGATGATGTCCAGCAGGCGGTCGTCCGACGACGTGGCCAGGTGGTGGCTGAACGTGTAGAGGGCGGCGAGCTGGTTGGTGGCGCGGTCCTGGGCCTCCACGCTGCGCACAATCCACGTCAGCATGGACCACACCACCAAGGGGCCGGCCAGGCCGTAGAAGAGGAGCTGTGTGGCGAAGTGCCAAGCCCAGGGCAAGGAGCGGAGCACAGTGTGTTCAAGTATTTGGTGGATCAGCACGGCCACGAAGGCGACAACGGGCAGAACCCAGCGCAACACGTCAATGCGCCTGGGCAGGCGGCTTATCCCTCGGTCCTCCGGGGCCCTCGGACGCTCCCCCCACCGCAGGACGTCGGCCCAGCGGAGCTCTATCTTGGGCCGTATTCGGACCGGCCTGGGCCTGGGCAACCGTACCACCGCGTCCCCCTTTCTTGTCCGCGGGGAAAGCCGGCGTGCTCCGTAAAGCCGACACGTCGTCGCAGTACTCACATCTTATCACCGAACAAGGGGTCTTGGCAAATCCCCCCAGGGGAGGGGACGGATGTTTGCCCTGGAGCCGGTTTCGCACTACCCTTACCGTAGCGGAGCATCAGGGCAGGAGGCGAGTGGGCGCCCTGTCTCACTCCCCCGAGAGGGATCCCTGGGGTCATCACCGGTGGAGAAGGACGAGGACGTGGGCAGAAAGGCGTCCGGCTTCCTCACAGACAAGGAGTTCACCAATGAGTACCATCCGGGTTGTGTTGGCCGACGATCACGCTGTCGTGCGCCAGGGCATTCGCGATTTCCTGGAGGAGAGCGGCACCATCGCCATCGTCGGCGAGGCTTCGACAGGCGAAGAGGCCTGGCAGCTCATTCGGGAGCACCTCCCCGACGTGGCCATCCTCGACGTGCGCTTGCCCGACGTGAGCGGGTTGGAGGTTACCAAGCGCATTCGTCGCCACTGGCCCGACATGGGCGTGCTCATCCTGAGCGCCTACGACGACGATCCCTTTGTGATGGCCGCCCTGCAAGCTGGGGCCAACGGCTACGTGCTCAAGACGGCCAACGCCGACGAGATCGTGGCTGCCGTCCAGGCCGTGGCCGCCGGCCAGTCGGCATTGGACCCCAACATCGTGCAGAAGATCATGCACCACCTGAGCGGCCGTGCGGCCGGCGTGATGGTGGAACCGCTGACGGCGCGCGAGATCGAAGTGTTGCAGTTGGTGGCCAAGGGGCTGACCAACCGGGAGATCGGCCACCGGTTGAGCATCAGCGACCGCACGGTACAAGGACACCTGGCGAACATCTACGGCAAACTCCAGGTGAACAGCCGCACCGAGGCCGTGACCCGTGCCCTCCAGCTCGGCCTCATCGACTTGCCGAGGGATGGGTGAACCATGCGCTTGGGCCATTCCCTGCGCGTCCAGATCGCCCTCTGGGGCGTGTTGCCCGTGTTGGTGCTCTTCATCTCCTTCTCCCTCACGGGCGTGCAGAGCCACCGCCGTTCCATGCGGGCCCTCATCGTGCAGCGCAACGCGCTCATCGGCCAAGTCGTGGCCCGGGAGATCGCCCACCGCGTGAGCGTCTACCCGCGCACGCTCGACACCTTGGCCAAAATCTGGCCCTCGGCAACGGAGCCACAAGTTCAGGCTTTGTTGCCTCCCGGCATGGTGGTGGCACATCTGGCCCCCGACGGGCGCACAGTCACCTTAGGGGCCTCGTCGCCCCCGCCGGCGGAGGAGGTGGAACGCTGGGCCCGCGCCACGGAAGTGGAGTCGCCGGCCACGCTCTTCGAGCCCGTGCCGGCCCTGGTCTGGCGCCGGCCCCTCGATGACCGGGGAATGTTGCTGGGGTGGATTCCTCTGTCGGCCTTGGGCTTGGAGACGCTGCTCCCGTCGGCCGCTGCCGGCCCCTATGCGGCCTTGGCCCTCGTGGCCGACGGCCGAGTGATCTACCGTGCGGGAAACCCGGCCGAGGAGATGACGGCCCTCCTCCTCAACCCCGACCGGGCCGACGCCGCGTATACGGTGAGCGTCGCGCCCGTCACCGGCCTCCCCTGGCGGCTGGTCATCGTGGAGCCGTGGGAGTTCCTGATTGCTCCCTTCTTCAGGCTCGACCGGTGGCTGCCCTTCATGGTCGGCGGGGCCATTGTCTTCTCCAGCTTGGCCCTGCTCTACGGCGTGCAGACGCTCGTGCGGCCGCTCCACCTGCTGGCCCAGCAGGCTCAGGCCATCGGCCGGGGCGACTTCGACGCCGTGAACGAGCCCGTGCGGGGCGTGCGCGAGGTGGAGGCGGTGTGGCACGCCCTGCGGCAAATGGCCGTTCAGGTCCGCGACTACCAGGACGCCCTCAAGCGCTACATCGGCCGCCTGACGCGCCTGCAGGAGGAGGAGCGCCGGCGCCTGGCGAGGGAACTCCACGACGGGATCGTGCAAGACCTCATTGCCCTTGACCACCGCATCCAACGCCTCCAGCGCCTTGCCGGCGACGAGGAGGCCAACGCCAGGCTCGCCGACGTGCGCCGCCACGTGGATGAGCTGATTGCCGAGTTGCGCCGCACCTGCCAGGCCCTGCGCCCCCTCTACTTGGAGGAGCTGGGCTTGGTGCCGGCCCTGGAGATGATCGCCAGGGATGCGGGCGCCCACTTCACCGTTGTGGGCACGCCCAGGCGGCTGGACCCGGAGGCCGAGTTGGCCCTCTACCGCATGGCCCAGGAGGCCCTCAACAACGCCAGGCGCCACGCCCGTGCCCGTCACATTCACGTCCGCGTGGAGTTTGCCCCCTCGGCCCTGCACCTCCAAGTGCGCGACGACGGCGTGGGATTTCACGTGCCCACCCACTTGGCCCAGCTCACGGCCGCCGGCCACTTCGGCCTGCTGAGCCTCACCGAGCGCGCCCACCTCATCGGCGCCAAGCTCACGGTCACCTCCGCGCCCGGCGCCGGCACCACGGTGGACATCCTCCTGCCAACCCCTGAATCCCCCACACGGGCAACGTCCACTCCGCCATCTGCGCCGTCCACTCCACACCAGCCCAGATAGGCAAAATAGCGGGGACCCAAATGGGCAAATCAGCGCTACCGCGCCGGCCACGCCCGTCATATACTCGAAGTGCAGGCGTTGACCTGCGATATTGTGAAGGAGCACGGCAAGGTGCCGAGCGGGGCCAAGGGGCGGACGGCACGTTTCCGTCTTGCCGGAAGTGAGATCACCATGCGAAGATGGCATCTGGCAGCCGAGCCACAACAAGTGATGACGGCCGTCTGTCGCTCGCTGAGCGCCGAAGGCTGGCACGTGCAGCGGAGCTTTGACCTGCAGACGGCCCTCCAACGCCTTTCGGGCTGGCGTTGTCCCCATCACGGGACATCGACGTGTGCCTGCTCGTATGTGATCCTCCTGGCCCACAAGCCCGGCGTTCAAGCTGTGCCCATTCTCATCGAGGGCCAAGAGGATTGGACCTCGGTGAACATCCCGGACGGGGAGAGCTGTCCGCCGGCCCTGCACCGCGTGCTGCAGAATGTCGTGTCAGACTTCACCACATCCGAGGGAACTCACGTCCGGCCCTCCTCCTGCCAGGAGGGGTGTACCTGTGGCTGTGGATGTGCCCAAGGGGACGCCAAGCCGGACGAACCATACCAACACATTCAAGAGGAGGGACACAATGGCCGCAAAGGACCCGGTGTGTGGCATGATGGTGGAAGAGTCGAAGGCCGCCGCCACGTATGAGTACAAGGGCCAGACCTATTACTTCTGCGCCCCCGGCTGCAAGGCGGCCTTCGAGAAGGACCCCGAGAAGTACCTGAAGGGAGACCAAGGCGGACATCACCACCATTAAGCCCGTACAGCGGGCTGCCGGAGGAGATCGTCCCCCCTCGCAGGCCGGGAAGCTGAGGATCGCCTGCGAGGGGGCACCCGCGGTCAGTTCTTGTGAGCGCCCTCCTCGATCCAACGTCGAATTCGCTCGACGGCTTCCGGCGGGAGGGGGGGAGCGTCGGGGGGCATCAGCCCGTCGCGCACGTACGTGTACAGCGGGCTGGCTTCGGGGGAACCGGCCACCACAACGGGCCCGTTGATGCTGCCGAGTATCGTCCGCTCGTAGTCGGTGAGCCACAGGCCGGCCACGCCGCCGTGACAGCGGACACAATTGGCGTCGAAGATGGGCTGAACGTCACGGCCGTAGCGGACGGTGAGGCCGCCGCCGGGCGTCACAGTAGGCACGGGTGTGACCGGCCGGGGCGTTGCGCGAGGGAGTTGGACCGGCGAGAAGGGCGCACCTGTCGGCGTGGCGGAGGGGCGCCTGGCGCCACAGGCCGCAGCCGCGAGCACGAGGACGGCAAGGACAGCGAGCACACCCTTGGGCCCAAGGCGACAGGTGCCCGGCCAGGCGTGAATGTGAAGCACACTCGCCCGGATGTGGTCGAACACGAGGTAAGCCGTTCGCAATGTTCTCACGCTTCACCGCCCGGCGTGAAGCAGCACAATCTGAAACTCGCCTGCCATTATAGGGGCCACGTCTTCGATGGCAAGTGCGAAGGGAAAGGAGGCGAGCCATGGCCGCGCCACGGACACAAACAGCACAACCGGAACAGACGAACAGCACGTTTCCACCGCTGACGCGGCGGGAATTGCTCAACTACATCTGGCTGGGATCGCTGGGCGTCTTCCTGGCCGAGATCGGCGGAATCGGCGTCATCTTCGCCTTCCCACGTTTCCGCGAGGGCGAATTCGGCGGCAAGTTCACCTTGGGCTCGGTGAAGGAGGTCTTTCCCGAGGCGGACGGCGATCCCATCCCCCTCAACGAGGGCAAGTTCTGGCTCGTGCGCACCGAGGAGAACCAGATTCTGGCCCTCTACCGGGTCTGCACCCACTTGGGCTGTCTTTACAACTGGCAGCCCAGCGAGCACAAGTTCATCTGCCCGTGTCACGGCACCCAGTACGAGCTCGACGGCACCTACATCACCGGCCCGGCTCCCCGGAGCGCGGATCGCTTCATCATCGAGCTGGTCGATCCCGCCTCCGGTCAAGTCGTGGCCAAGACGGACAAGTTCGGCAACCCGCTGGACGTGCCCAACGAGAACCTCCAGGTGGTCGTGGACACGGGCGCGCTCGTCCGCGGCATGCCGCCGGGCGTGGACTACCCGGTGCAAAAGACATAGGGAGTCAGCAGGCCAACAGGGGCCATTGCCACCACATGACGACAGGGAGCGGGGGACTTCCTCTGCTCAGGGGCACGGGTTGTGGGGGCGTTCCCGGAGAGGGACGCCCCCACACGTTTTTGGGAGCACTTCCCGGCTCAGCACCCTTTTGCGGAGGGTTTTGAGTTCGGCACCCCTTCAGGGTATACTCGGGGCACCGGCGTTGTGAGTCGCGTTTCGCCCGGGTGCTGTTCGCCCTGAGCCACGGAGATGGGGGACCCATGGGAGTGCTCTACCAAGTCCGAGACGGCGTCGCCACCCTCACCCTGAACCGGCCGGAGGCGCGCAATGCCCTCAACGCTGAACTGGTAGAGGCGCTGGGCGCAGCTCTGGAACGCGCGTGCGCCGATGACGCTGTGCGGGTGATCGTGGTGACCGGGGCCGGTGAGCAGGCCTTCTGTGCTGGCGGTGACCTGAAGGACTTCGCCGACGAGGCCGGCGTGCTGGCGCGCCAGGAGGCCACGGCAGGCTTCGCGCGGCTGCTGCGCCGATTCTTCCGCGCGTCCAAGCCGACGGTGGCGGCGGTGAACGGCCACGCCCTCGGCGGAGGCTTTGGCCTGGTGCTGGCGTGCGACTTGGCCGTGGCCGCCGAGCACGCCCGCTTGGGCACGCCGGAAGTGCGCGTGGGCCTCTTTCCCATGATGGTGATGGCACTGCTCTCCCGCCACGTGGGGCCGAAGCGGGCCCTCGAGCTCATGTTCACCGGCACGCCCATCACTGCCCCCGAGGCCGCCCGCTGGGGACTCATCAACCGGGCCGTGCCGGCAGCCCAGTTGTGGGACGCCGTGGCCGAGCTCGCGGGCCACGTGGCCGCCCTCAGCCCAACGGCGCTCCGCCTGGGGCGCCACGCCTTCTACGCCGCGGCCGACATGGGCCGCGAACACGCCCTGGACTACCTCCACCAAATGTTGGTGCTCTTGCTCTCCACCGAGGATGCCCAGGAGGGCATTCGCGCCTTCTTGGAGAAGCGGGAGCCCGTGTGGAAGGGCCGGTGATCCTCTCCTTCCTCTTTTCCCTCCGAGTGTTTTCGCGGGCACAGCACGGCCGCGCTTGACCGCCGGCGCGAAGTGGAATAGACTGGAGGGCGTCCGCGAGCCCGGCCCGCACATGGGGGCGTCACAAGGCACGCACAGCCCCCCATCCGCCGGGGACGAGGGCAAGGAGCCCGTGCAGGGGCGCACGGCTCCGCCTTCCTGCTGCAGCAAAGGGCCTTCGGAGGCCCTTTTCGCTTCGCGGGTTTCGCCCAGTGATGCCATCTCAGACACCACAAAAGGGGACGACCATGAGCGATTGGCAGGAGAAACTGGAGCGGCTTCGAGCCAAGCGGGCGCGCTTCCTCCAGATGGGCGGGCCGAAGCGGGTGGCCAGGCAACATGCCCTGGGCAAGCTGACGGCACGTGAACGGCTCGATCTGCTCCTCGACCCCGGCTCATTCGTGGAGATCGGGCTGTTAGCCCACCACCAATCCTCTCACCCCGACTTGAAGGACAAGTTCACGCCCGCCGACGGCGTGGTGACGGGGTACGGCACCGTTGACGGCCGGCGGGTCTGTGTGGCCGCCTACGACTTCACCGTCCTGGGCGGCTCCATGGGCGAAGTGGGCGAGGGCAAAGTGGCCCGCCTGCGCCGGATGGCCCTCGAGTGGGGCGTGCCCATGATTTGGCTCCTCGACTCGGCCGGGGCCCGCATTCAGGAGTTCACCGGCTCCCAGTTTGCCAAGGCGGGCGATCTCTTCCGGGAGCAGGTGATCATGTCGGGCGTCGTGCCCCAGGTGGCCGCCCTGATGGGCCACTGCGCGGCCGGCACGGCCTACATCCCCGCCTTGGCCGACTTCGTGCCCATGGTCAAAGGGCGCAGCAGCATGGCCTTGGGCGGGCCTCACCTGGTCAAGGCCGCCGTGGGCGAGGACGTGGACGCCAACGAGCTGGGCGGCTCCCGCGTCCACTGCGAGATCAGCGGGTGTGCCGACTTGGAGGTGGAGGACGACGAGGCGTGTATCCGCGCTGTCCGGGAATTTCTCAGTTACTTGCCCTCCAACAACCGGGAGAAGCCGCCGGCCATCCCCTGCGACGACCCGCCCGACCGCTACATCGACGACCTGACCGAAATTGTGCCCACCAACCCCCGCCAGGTGTACGACATGCGCCACGTCATCCGCCGCATCGTGGACCACGGCCACTTCTTCGAGATCAAACCCCGCTGGGCCCGCAACATTGTGGTGGGCTTTGCCCGCCTGGACGGCCATCCCGTGGGCATCGTGGCCAATCAGCCCCTCTACCTCGGCGGCGTGCTCGACGTGGACGCCGCCGACAAGGCAGCCCGCTTCATCATGCTCTGCGATGCCTTCAACGTGCCCTTGCTCTTCCTCCAGGACATCCCCGGCTTCCTCGTGGGCACGAAGGTGGAGCGCCAGGGCATCATCCGCCACGGGGCCAAGATGCTCTACGCCGTGAGCGAGGCCACCGTCCCCAAGGTGACCGTCATCGTGCGCAAGGCGTATGGCGCCGGCTACTTCGTCATGTGCGGCCGGGGGTATGAACCCGACCTCCTGGTTGCCTGGCCCACGGCGGAGATCAGCGTCATGGGGCCAGAGGGGGCCACCAACATCATCTACCGCAAGGAGATCGCCGCCGCCGACGACCCCGACCGCGTGTGGGCCGAGCGCACGGCCGAGTTCCGCAAGCTCATTGACCCGTACATTGCCGCCGGCCACGGCTACATTGACGATGTGATCGAACCGGGCGAGACCCGCAAGGTGGTCATTCAGGGCTTTCGCATGGCGGCCACCAAACAGGTTCACCGCCCTTGGAAAAAACATGGCGTCATGCCGGTCTGAGGGGAGGCCAAGGTGACGGGAAAGACCATCATCACGGCGGCCCTCACGGGCGTGTTGGCCACGCGCGAGCAGTGCCCGGCCATTCCCTACACGCCCGAGGAGATCGCCGAGGAGGCGCGCCGTTCGGCCGAGGCCGGCGCCGCCGTCGTCCACGTTCACGCCCGCCGGCCCGACGGCCGGCCGGCCTACGACGTGGAGACGTACCGCCGCATCAAGGAGGAGATCGAGGCCCGCTGTGAGGTGATCGTCAACTTCTCCACCGGCGCCATTGGCATCCCCATCGAGGAGCGCATCGCCCACGTGCGCGCCCTGCGGCCCGACTTGGCCGCCCTCAACATGGGCTCCATGAATTACGCCATCTACAGCCCCAAGAAGAAGCGGTTCTACCACGATCACGTCTTCGCCAATCCCTTCAAGGACATCGTCTACCTCCTGGAAGCCATGAACGAGGCTGGCACCAAGCCGGAGCTGGAGTGCTTCGACACCGGCCACATCGGGAACACTGCCCCCCTGGTGGACATGGGGCTCCTGCGGCCGCCCCTCCACTTCAGCCTCATCCTGGGCGTGTTGGGCGGCATTCCGGCCACAACCGAGAACCTGGTCCACATGAAGCACAGCCTGCCGGCGGGCAGCACGTGGCAGGTCATCGGCATCAGCTTGGCCCAGTGGCCCCTGGTGGCCGCGGCCATCACCTTGGGGGGACATGTGCGCGTGGGCCTCGAGGACAATTTCTACGTGCGGCCCGGCGAGATGGCCCGCAGTAACGGTGACCTGGTGGCCAAGGCCGCCCATCTGATCCGCGAGCTGGGCGGCGAGGTCGCCTCAGTGGAGGAGGCTCGAGCCATATTGCAGCTTGGGAGGCAGCCAGCGCCATGATCGAAGTCAAGGCCATGATGGTGGGCGTCGTCGTCCGCATCGACGCCGGCCCCGGCACGGCCGTGGCCGAGGACCAGCCCATTGTGACCCTCGAATCCATGAAGATGGAACTCCCCATTCCCTCTCCCCGCGCCGGGCGCGTGCGGGAGATTCGCGTCCAAGTGGGCGATGTGGTGCAGGAGGGCGATGTGGTGGCCCTGTTGGAGGAACAGGAGGAATGAGGCCGGTGGCCTGCCGGCCCGTGCCGCAAGGCCAGCGGCCGGCCATGACCGGTACTTGGGAGGACGACCATGACGCACGAGCATCCCGGCCGCGTGCAGCTCCAGGCGTGGGAGGCCGCCAAACCCCGGAACGTCTACGCGGCCGACGAGAACTTGCAGCACGTGTTGCGCATCTACGTGGGAGAGGACAGGATGGAGGCCATCGAGCCCCACTTCCACGCCTTCGGGGAGACCGTGGCCTCGGTGATTGACCCCTTGCTGCGCGCCGATTACCACCCCGCCCACCACCCCCGGCTCGAGCGCTACACCCACTTGGGAGAGCGCGTCGAGGCCGTCGCCTTTCACCCCAACCACGCCGAGGCCGGCCGGCACATCTGGGCTTCGGGCATCATGGCGCTGCAGAGGGAGCCCGGGCGCCTGGTGGAGCAGGCCACGCTCTTCTACCTGCTCTGCTACGTGGGCGAGGGCGGCCACGCCTGTCCCATCGCCTGCACGGCGGGGCTGGCCCGGGCCCTGCGGTGGCACGGCTCCCAAGAGCTTCGGGACCGCTATCTTCCGCCCCTGCTGGAGGAGGACTACGACCGCGCCCACCGGGGCGCTCAGTTTCTCACCGAAGTGCAAGGCGGCTCGGACGTGGGGGCCAACATCGTGAGGGCGGAGCCGCCGGAGGACGAGGGCGGGGCGTGGCGCCTCGTGGGCGAGAAATGGTTTTGCAGCGTCATCGACGCCGACCAATTTCTCATGACAGCACGCCCCCTTGGCGCGCCGGAGGGCACGCGGGGGCTGGGCTGCTTCCTGGTGCCGCGCCGCCTGCCCGACGGAAGGCTCAACCGCTTTTTCATCCGCCGCCTCAAGGAGAAGTTGGGCACCCGCCTGCTGGCCACGGCCGAGGTGGACTTCGACGGTGCCCTGGCGTGGCCCATCGGCCGCCTGGACGAGGGCTACAAGATCGCCATCGGCGTGGTGCTCAACACCTCGCGTTGGCTCAACGCCGTGGCCTGTGCCGGCATCATGTGGCGGGCTCTGGCCGAGGCCGCCACCTTCGCCGCCCACCGTACGGCCTTCGGCCACCCCATTGCCGCCTACCCGATGGTCCAGGAGCACCTGGTCACCATCCGCGCCCTCCACGAGGCGGCTGTGGCCTCCACCTTCTACCTGACGGCGCTCTTCAACCGCCTGGAGCTGGGCTTGGCCGACGGGGCTGAGCGGGCCTTCTGGCGCTTCTTGGTCAACGCCAACAAGTACGTCACGGCCGTGGACGCCGGCGAGGCCGTCCACAGGGCCATCGACGTGTTGGGGGGCAACGGCACCATCGAGGATTTCTCCGTGTTGCCCCGCCTCTACCGCGATCAGCTCGTGTTGGAGAACTGGGAGGGCACGCCCAACGTGCTGGCCCTGCAAGTCATGCGGGACTTCGCGCGCCTGGAGATCGGCCGCCACGTGTGGCGCCGGCTGGACGCCCTCCTGGACGGGGTGGACGAGCCCCGCCTCCAGGCCGAGGTGCGGGCGGTGCGGGCCGCCATGGAACGCCTGCGCCCCCTCGTGGGCCAAGCTCTTTCCGACCCCGTACACATGCAAGCCCATGCCCGGCGCCTGGTGGACCGCCTCATGCGCGTGACCCAGGCAACGTGTCTCCTCCGGGAGGCGGCCTGGGCGTGTCGCCACGTGCCCTCCGCGGAGAAGCCCGACCTCGTGGCCTTCTACGTGCGCCGTTTCCTGACCCCAGGCTACGATCCCCTGGACGATGAGACGTGGGCGACCACCCTCACGCGCCTGACGCCTGCCCTTTCCAAGGGCGGAACATCTCACATGAGGAGTCAACCATGACGCTGGAGCCTGGAAGCGCTGCTGCGCGGGCCCTCTTTCCTGTGACCGAACGCTATGCGTATCTCAATCACGCGGCCGTCTCCCCCCTTAACCGGC
>Ga0256839_1001387_pt1 | contig 29368 bp, 27 predicted proteins | sample 354166metaG_FD_185968 | JGI IMG/M metagenome (GOLD analysis project Ga0256839, IMG submission 185968) | Hydrothermal vent microbial communities from Mid Atlantic Ridge, Atlantic Ocean - 354-166 | ecosystem: Environmental > Aquatic > Marine > Hydrothermal vents | place: Atlantic Ocean: Mid... | reverse complement strand
GCCGTGAAAGCCCCCAGCGCCGATGGTACTACGCCACACAGGCGTGGGAGAGTAGGCCGTCGCCGGGTCCTCCCATGGGACACCACACCACCACACCAACCCCCTCCACACCCCTCCCCCACCAAACCCGCACCCGCCGACACCAAAGAAGACGCACCCAAACCTGCCCCACGAAACCGGCGACGCGCCCGAAATCGACCACGCCCACGGGCCCGTCACCAGCCCATCACCCGCCGCTCGCCACCGCCTCCGAGTCCCGGCACCACACGCCCGCCGAGCGCAAAACCCCCCACGCCCCCCCACCGCCGTCCCGGCACCCGTTCCCGACACGCACACCAGAAACCCGCACGACGAACCCCGCACGGACGCCGAAGAAACCGCACCCCGCCGCAGGCAGGGGACCAGAGCAACGCCGCCCCGAACCACACCCCCACCTCCGCCACCGCCCCCAGCCGCTCCCGCCCACCGAACCCATGGCCCCGGACCGCATCCCGCCACCACACCCCAAACCCCCCTCACCCCCACCGACCCAGACGCCGACAAAGACCCTCCACCACCACCGCCGCCGCCGACCAACTCGCATGACCCTCCACCCACCACCGCGCCGCACGACCCAAACGCGCCACACGCCCAGGATCCCGCGCCAAACCCACCAGCGCACGCGCAAATCCCTCCACACACCCACCCCTCACCACCACCCCAGTCCAACCATCCTCCACCACCTTCGCCGAACCACTCGACACCACCACAGCCTTACCCCCAGCCATGTAATTCAACAACTTCTGCGGTAGGCCGTCGCGCCGTCTCCGGGTGCGCCATGCGTCGATCCCCGCTCTTGACCGATGTCAAAGCGGGCCGGCCCTCCCCGTGCTAGCCGGGACGCGGTCTCGCGGATGCGATGCGGGGAGGTCCACCGATGGCTGTCTCACGCCGCCGTTTCCTGTCCGGCACCGCGGCCGGCCTGTCGCTGTCGGCCTTCGCCGGCAAGGTGCTGGCGCTCGAGGTGTTCGAGCCGGTGGTCGACGTGGAGAACCCGATCGGATATTATCCCAATCGCGACTGGGAACGCCTCTATCGCGACATCTACCGCGTCGAGTCCGAGTTCACCTTCCTCTGCGCCCCCAACGACACCCACAACTGCCTCCTGCGGGCGAAGGTCAAGAACGGGGTCATCACCCGCATCGAACCCACCTACGGCTTCGGGAAGGCCACCGACATCTACGGGACCCGGGCCTCCCACCGCTGGGAGCCCCGCTGCTGCAACAAGGGCCTCTCCCTCATGCGGCGCTTCTACGGCGACCGCCGCGTCAAGGGGCCCATGATCCGACGGGGCTTCTACGAATGGTACCGCGCCGGCTTCCCGCGCGATCCGGAGACTGGCAGGCCACCGGCCGAATACTTCCGCCGCGGCCAGGACGACTGGCTGCAGATCACCTGGGACGAGGTGGCGGACGTCATCGCCAAGGCCTACATCGACATCGCCTCGACCTATTCCGGCGAGGAGGGGCGGCGGCGGCTCGAGAAGCAGGGCCATTACCATCCGGCAATGCTGGACGCCATGAAGGGCGCCGGCACCCAGACCCTCAAGTTCCGTGGCTCCATGCCCTTCCTCGCCGTCACCCGCTACACCTCACCCTATCGCATGGCCAACATGATGGCCCTGCTGGACTCCCACGTCCGCGGCACCGACGCGGAGACCGCCCTCGGTGGTCGCGGCTGGGACAACTACGCCTTCCACACCGACCTCGCGCCCGGTCATCCCATGGTGACCGGCCAGCAGAACACCGACTTCGATCTGTGTCTGTGGGAGCGGGCGAAGCTGGTGATCCTCTGGGGCATGAACCCCTTCACCACCAAGATGCCCGACTCCCACTGGCTCACGGAGGCGCGCATCAAGGGCACCTACGTGGTGGGCATCTACAACGACTATTCGCCCACCGCCCGCGCCTGCGACGAGGTGGTGGTGCTGCGGACCGCCACCGACACCGCCCTCGTCCTTTCCATGGCCTACGTCATCATGAAGGAGGAACGCTACCGCCCCGAGTCGGTGGTGGCGTGGACCGACATGCCCTTCCTGGTGCGCATGGACAATGGGAAGGTGCTGCGGGCCCGCGACATCGTGCCGGACTACCGGCCCCAGCCGCTGCGGAAGGCGGTGGTGTTCAAGAAGGGTGACAAGCTCCCACCCTTCTTCAAGCAGAAGACTCAGTACATTCCCGAAACGCTGCGGAACGAGGACATCGACGATTTCGTGGTGTGGGATCTCCGCACCGCCAGGCCCAGGATCGTCACCCGCGACCATGTGGGTGCCGATTTCCTGCGCCTCGGCATCGAGCCGGCGCTGCGCGGCACCTTCCAGGTGGAGACCGTGGAGGGCCGGAAGGTCGAGGTGCGGCCGCTGTTCGAGGTCTACTACGAGTTCTTCGAGCGGAACTACCGGCCCGAACTCGCCGAGAAGATCACCGGCGTGCCGGCCGACACCATCGAGCGCCTCGCCCGGCTGATCGCCGCCAACGCCGGCCGCACCAAGCTCACCCAGGGCATGGGCGTCAACCAGTACCAGCACGCCGATCTCAAGGATCGGGCCATGTACCTGGTCTGCGCCCTCACCGACAACGTCGGCGGTCTCGAGGGCAACATCGGTTCGTATGCCGGCAACTTCCGTCTGCCGCTGTTCAACGGCGCCGGCCAGTATCTCGCCGAGAATCCCTTCGACATCGAACTGGATCCGACCAGGCCGGCACGCGTGAAGTTCTACTGGCGGGCGGAGTCGGCGCACTTCTACTCGCACGACGACCATCCCCTTTACATCGGCGAGCACATGCTCACCGGCAGGACCCACATGCCGACGCCCACCAAGGCCATCTGGTTCGTGGACGCCAATTCGGCCCTGGGCAACGCCAAGTGGAAATACAACATCATCATGAACACGTTGCCCAAGATCGAGATGATCGTCACGAACGAATGGTGGTGGTCGCTGACGTGTGAATATTCCGATATCGTCCTCGGCGTCGATGCCTGGAACGAGAACAAGTACTGGGACATCGCCGGCTCGGTGACCAATCCGTTCGTCTACGTCTGGCCCAGGACCGGTCACCGGCGGTTCTTCGACACCCGCAACGACTGCGAGGCCTTCGCCCTGGTGGCGGCGCGCCTGGCCGAACTCACCTCCGACCGTCGCTTCCACGACTACTGGCGTTTCGCCATCGACGGACGGCCCGAGGTCTACACCCAGCGGATCATCGATGCCTCCAGCAACCTCCGCGGCTACCGGCTGGAGGAGATCGCCGCCAGGGCGCAGGAGGGCATTCCGAGCCTGATCATGACCCGGAGCTATCCGAAGTACGTGGGCATGGATCAGCGGCTCGAGCACAGGCCCTGGTACACCAAGTCCGGGCGGCTGGAGTTCTACCGCGAGGAGCCGGAGTTCCAGCAGGCGGGCGAGAATCTGCCCCTCTACCGGGAGGCGGTGGACTCCACCCACCACGAACCCAACGTGATCGTCGCCCGGCCCCATCCGCTGCTGCGGCCGGCCCGGCCCGAGGACTACGGGGTGGACGCCCGCAGGGCCCTCGAGGACACGGAACTGCGCCAGGCCCGCAACGTGCTGGTGGCCCCCGAGGATCTCCCGAACACGCGTCATCCGCTGGTGGAGAGCTTCGGCGCCACCCACATCGTCCACACCCCCAAGTATCGCCACGCCGCCCACACCACCACCGGCGATACCGACATCACGGTGCTGCTGTTCGGGCCGTTCGGCGACATCTACCGGCACGATCCGCGCAAGCCCTTCGTCTCCGAGGCCTACATCGACATCAATCCGAAGGATCTCGAGGAGCTGGGCATCCGCGACGGCGACTACGTCTGGGTGGACGCCGATCCCCAGGACCGGCCGTTCCGTGGCTGGCAGGATCGACCGGAGGACTATGCGGTGGGTCGCATGCTGATCCGGGCGCGCGCCTCCAACAACACACCGCCGGGCGTCGCCAAGATCTGGTTCAACATGTACGGATCCTCCCACGGCACCGTGCGCGGGACCCGCGAGAACGCCAACGGCCTCGCCCGCAATCCCAACACCGGCTACCAGTCCCTCTACCGCGCCGGCAGCCACCAGAGCGTGACGCGGAGCTGGCTCAAGCCGACGCTGCTGACCGACACCCTGGTCCGCAAGAACCTCATGGGGCAGGCGCTGGGCAAGGGCTTCGCCGTCGACGTCCACGGCGCCATCGGGGCCCCGCGCGAGGCCATGGGCCGCATCGTCAAGGCGGAGGACGGCGGCCTCGGCGGCCGCGGTGTCTGGCGTCCCGTCGCCCTCGGCCTGCGGCCGACCAACGCCGGTGAGGCGCTCAGGAAATATCTCGCCGCCGCGTACGTGACGAAGGCGTGAGGGAGAGACCGCCATGCCCACCGTCTACAACTGGCAGATCCGCCGCGAGCTCGACTATCCCTACGAGCACGAGCGGCCGCGGAAACAGTTCGCGATGGTGATGGATCTCAACAAGTGCATCGCCTGTCAGACCTGCACCATCGCCTGCAAGACCACCTGGACGCCGGGGCGCGGTCAGGAATACATGCTGTGGAACAACGTCGAGACCAAGCCCTATGGCTTCTATCCCCTCGGCTGGGACGTGAAGCTCATGGAGCTGCTGCGGGACGGTCAGAAGTGGGTGGACGCCACCTACGAGGGACCGACCCTCTTCGACGCCGCGCCGGAAGGCGACACCCTCGCCAAGTGGATGCCCGACGAGTACGACTGGGCCTTTCCCAACGTGGGCGAGGACGAGGTGTCGGAGCCGGTGGAGGTGGGCACGGTGATGGATCACCTGCCCCATCTCGCCTGGATGTTCTACCTGCCGCGGATCTGCAATCACTGCACCTATCCCGCCTGCGTCGCCGCCTGCCCGCGCAAGGCCATCTACAAGCGGCCGGAGGACGGGATCGTCCTCATCGATCCCGAGCGCTGCGAGGGCTATCAGGAGTGCGTGGCGGCCTGTCCCTACAAGAAGTCCATCTTCAACGCGGTGGCGCGCATCTCCCAGAAGTGCATCGGCTGTTTCCCCAAGGTGGAGAACGGCTATCAGCCCCAGTGCGTCACCACCTGCATCGGCCGCATCCGGCTGCAGGGCTTCATCAGCCCGCCCGACCGCATCCGGCCGGACAATCCCATCGATTTCCTGGTGCACGTCAAGAAGGTGGCCCTGCCCCTCTATCCCCAGACCGGTCTCGAACCCAACGTCTACTACATCCCACCCATCCACGTGCCCCGTTCCTTCCTCCGCCAGATGTTCGGCCCCGGCGTCGACCACGCGCTCCGCACCTACGAGCGCATGCGCCGCGGCGAGGAGCCGGAGCTGCAGGGGCTGCTGCACCTGTTCGGCTCCACCGAACGCATCTCCCACAGCTTCCGCGTGGTGGGCGACGAGGTCATCGGCTTCGACGAGCACGGCCGGGAGATCGTGCGGGTGCCGCTGGTGGAGCCCTACCAGGAGCGGCCGCACGAGGACCCGGAACTGGACGTGGTGCGTCAGGACATCCCCTGAGGGAGGATCGCGTCATGGCATCCCGCATGCTCGCCCTCGCCCTCGCGACGCTGCTGGCGAGTGGCAGCGCCCTGGCCCAGGAGGCGCTCCGGGCGGTCTACCGGGCCGACGGCATCCCACTGGATCCCACCGACGCCGCCTGGCAGGAGGCGCCGGCCGTCACCGTCACCCTCGACGGCCAGACGGTGACCGAACCCATGGCCCTCGAGGCGGCGGTCGGCGAGGTCTCGGTGCAGGCCCTCACCAACGGCCGCGAGATCGCCTTCCGCCTGGTGTGGGAGGATCCCACCGAGGATCGTTTCCACGTGGTGGCCAAGTTCTCCGATGCGGTGGCGGTGATGGTCCCCTACCGTCCCTCCGACGAGGTGCCCATCACCATGGGCGGTCCCGGTGATCGGGTGCTGATCCTGCACTGGGCGGCCTTCCGCCAGGAGAACCTGGACAACGGCTATGCCGACGTGAACAAGCTCTATCCCAACGCGGTCTACGACTGGTACCCCCACGCCCGCAAGCCCTATCGCTATCCGGAGGACTGGCGCAACCAGTACGCGCTCGCCTACATCGGCGGCGAGAAGCTGTTCCGCAAGAACACCATCGCGAGCCCGGTGCGCGAGGTGGTGGCCGAGGGCTTCGGCACCTCCACCTGGAAGGACGTCCAGCGGGCGGAGGGCCGGGGCGTCCACGTGGACGGGCGCTGGGAGGTGGTGATCCGCCGGCGGTTCGTGGAGGAGAACACCTCCAATCCCGACTGGGGGCCCGGGCGGCGGACCTTCTTCACCGTCGCCGTGTGGGACGGCAGCAGCGGGGATCGCGGCGGACGCAAGGCGCTGGGCTACGCCTGGATCCCCCTCGAGGTGGAGGCGGCACCGTGAGCGGCACCGCGTCCCGCACCCTCGAGGAGGCCACGGCCCGCGCCTTCCTCCTCGCCTGGCTCGCCCGCGCCTTCGCCTATCCTCGCGCGGACCGGGTCGCGAGCCTGCGGGCGGGCGCGGAGGATCTGGCACGGACCCTCCGGCTCCTGGAACTGCCGGCGGAGCCGGAGTTGCCCCGGGTGCTGGAAGGGGCGGAGGGACGTCTGCCGGAACTGCAGGGGCTCTACAACCGGCTGTTCGTCACCGCCCTCGAGGTGCCCATCACCGAGACCGCCTACGAGCTGGACAAGACGGCGCGGCGGGCGGCCGAGCTCGCCGACATCCAGGGCTTCCACCGCGCCTTCGGCCTCAGGGTGGGGGCACCGCTGGAGCCGGATCATCTGGTGGCCGAGCTCGACTTCCTCTCGGCGCTGATGCAGAAGCTGGTCCATTTCCACGACGTGGGCGACGAGGAGGGGCTGGCGGTGGTGGAGCGGGCCTACCGCGCCTTCCTCGAGGACCATCTCGGCCGTTGGTACGAGATCTTCTGCGACCGGCTCGAACAGGCCACCGAGGATCCCTGGTACCGCATCCCGGCGCGGATGCTGCGCGCCTTTCTCGACGCCGAACTGCGGCTGCTCGATCTCGCGCCGCAGCGCCTCACCCGCTATGTCGGCCAGCCTCCCTCCGCATCCACCTGGCCCTGCGGTGCGGGGCCGGGCGCATGTCCCTCTCCCTCCTGAACGCTGGCCTCCATCGGCGCACGGGCCCGCTCCGGCGGGCCCGTGACCGTTCCCGCCGCCGCTCACACCTCGAAGAAGACCGTCTCCCGCTCGCCCTGGAGGTGGATGTCGAAGCGGTAGACGAGGGCGCCGTGACGGTGCGCGCGGCGGGCGATCAGCGTCCCGCGCCGCGATTCCGGGACCAGGCTCAGGATCGGATCGGCGGCGTTCGCCTCGGCCTCGTCCTCGAAATAGATGCGGGTGAAGAGATGGTTGAGCAGGCCGCGGGCGGTGAGACAGACGTGGATGTGGGGGGCCATGAGGCGGCCGTCGGGCCCGGGCACGCGGCCGGGTTTCACCGTCTCGAAGCGGAACCGTCCTTCGGCGTCGGTCCCGCAGCGGGCGAAGCCCACGAAGTCGGCGGAGCCGCCGCCGGGGGCATCGGCATAACGCCCCCGGGCGTCCGCCTGCCAGATCTCCACCAACGCGTCCTCCACCGGATCGCCGGCGCCGTCCAGCACCCGGCCCTCGATCACCAGATGCCGACCGGGCGTCTCCGCGGTCACCGGGCGGTTGCCGGCGATGGCGGCATAGCCGTAGGCCTCGGGGGTGAGGGCGTAGGCGAAGTAGGGACCGACCGTCTGGGAGGGGGTCTGGCGCAGGCGGGTCATCGTCCGGCCTCCACGGGCGTCTCGGCGGGTCCGCGCAGCACGATGTCGAAGCGGTAGCCGGTGGCGAACTCCGGGCGGGTGAGCTCGAGATCGAAGCGGGCGACGAGCCGCTCCCGCGCCGCCGCCGGCACCGCCTGGAAGATGGGATCGTGGGCCAGGAGCGGATCCCCGGGGAAGTACATCTGGGTCACCAGGCGGGTGACGAAGGCGGGGCCGAAGAGGGAGAAGTGGATGTGGGAGGGACGCCAGGCGTTGGCGTGGTTCCGCCAGGGATAGGGACCCGGGCGGACGGTGACGAAGCGGTACCAGCCCTCCTCGTCGGTGAGACAGCGGCCGGCGCCATGGAAGTTGGGATCGAGGGGAGCGTGGTGCTGGTCGCGGCGATGGACGTAGCGACCGGCGGCGTTGGCCTGCCAGATCTCGACGAGGGTGCGGCGCACGGGCCGGCCCTCCTCGTCCAGCACCCGCCCGGCCACCACGATGCGCTCGCCGATGGGTTCGCCATTGCGGGCGGCGTTGCGGGTGAGGTCGTGGTCCAGTTCGCCGATGGCCTCGTGGCCGTAGACGGGGACGGTCAGATCCCCCAGGGTCTGCGGCACCGGCACCAGCGGCCGGGTGGGACCGCGCAGCACGGTGGAGCGGTAGTCGGGATGGATCATGGGCGGATGGGACGCCGGGTCCCTCGGCCGGAAGGGAATGCGGGATCGCACGGCTGGTCCTCCCCGATGAAGCGATCAGACGAGATCGTCGAGGTCGAGTGGCAGACCGGTGTAGTTCTCGGCCAGCCAGGTCGCCGCCGCCCGCGAGCCGGTGACGGCCTCGAGTTCGCCCAGGCGGCGGCGGTGGTCGAAGGGAAGTTCGTCCTCGTCCCGGTGGAGCATGGTGGTCATCCACCAGGAGAAGTGCTGGACCTTCCAGATGCGTGCGAGGCAGAGGGCGCTGTAGCGCTCGAGACCGTCCTCGCGTCCCTCCTTGAGGAGGGCGAAGAGGGCGCGGGCCAGGTGGGTGACGTCGGCGACGGCGAGATTGAGCCCCTTGGCCCCCGTGGGCGGCACGATGTGGGAGGCGTCGCCGGCCAGCAGCAGCCGTCCGTGGCGCATGGGCTCGGTGACGAAGCTGCGCATCACCGTGAGATCCTTCTGGATCACCGGCCCGCGTTCGAGGCGGAAGCCGGGCGCGGCGAGGCGCGTCTCCAGCTCGTCCCAGATGCGTCCATCGGGCCAGTCGGCGAGATCGGTGTCCGGGGGAACCTGGATGTAGAGGCGCGAGAGGGTGGGCGAACGCATGGAGAGCAGCGCGAAACCGCGCTCGTGATGGGCGTAGACCAGCTCTTCGGAGGCGGGGCGGGCCTCGGCGAGGATGCCGAGCCAGGCATACGGATAGCGGCGCTCGTAGGTGGTGAGGTGGGATGTGGGGATGCTGCGGCGGGCGACGCCGTGGAAGCCGTCGCAGCCGGCCACCACCTCCGCCTCCAGCCGCCGCACCTCGCCCCGGTGGCGGAAGACCACCACCGGCCGGGATGTCGCCACGTCCTCCACCGCCACCGCCTCCGCCTCGAAGAGGATGGGCGCCCCCGCATCCAGCCGGGCGCGGATCATGTCCTTCACCACCTCGTGCTGGCCGTACACCGTGACGGTGCGGCCCACCAGCTTGCGGAAGTCGACGCGCACGGTGCGGCCGGCGAAGCGCAGATTGATGCCGCCGTGGACCAGCCCCTGCCGCCGCATGCGGGCGCCGAGTCCCACCCGGTCCAGCAGTTCCGCCACATCGTGCTCCATGACGCCGGCGCGGATGCGCCGCTCCACATGGCCGCGATCGTGACGCTCCAGCACCACGGAGTCGATGCCGCGGCGGTGGAGCAGATGGGCCAGCAACAGCCCCGCCGGTCCCGCGCCGATGATGGCCACGCGCGTGCGCACCTTCCCTCCTCCCCGACCGTCGATCTCGGCCCCTCAGCCCGGCTGATCCCCGCCGCCGCCGTCCGGACCCAGCACCTCGCGGGCGACGCGGAAGGCGTGGTTGGCCGCGGGGACGCCGCAGTAGACGGCACCCTGCAGCAGCACCTCGCGGATCTCCGCCACCGTCGCCCCGTTGCGGCGGGCCGCCCGCAGATGGAGGGCGAATTCCTCCCAGTGGCCGCGGGCCATCAGCATGGCGAGGGTGACGAGACTGCGCTCGCGCCGTCCCAGTCCCGGGCGCGTCCAGATCTCGCCCCAGGCGCAGCGGGTGATGAAGTCCTGGAAGTCGCGGTCCAGCTCGCCCACGGCCCGCAGGGCCCGGTCCACATGGGCCTCGCCCAGCACTTCGCGGCGCACGGCGAGACCCCGCGCGTGACGCTCATCCCCGTCCATCGCCCACCTCCTCCACGAGCCGCCGCCGCAGTTCCGCCACCATGGCCGCCGCGGCCTCGAACCGGGCCCCGGGATCGAAGACGCCGGCGAGGGCATGTTCGTCCAGCACCGCCGTCACCGCCGGCTCCGCGCGGGCGAGCTCGGCGAGGGGGCGCCCCTCCGCCGCGCTCCGCCGGCACAGTTCCTCCACCAGCGTCCCCGCCCCGGCCCCCAGCGCCGGGAGCAGGGCGGCACGCAGCGCCTCGGCGAAGACGAGGCCACCGCCCGCCTCCAGGTTCGCGCGCATGCGTTCCGCATCCACCTCCAGCCCCTCGGCGGTGGTGCGGGCGAGGCGGAGGATGCCGCCGGCGAGCACGCAGAGACGGGCCAGCGGCCGCCACTCGGCGTGCCAGGCGCCGAGACCGCGGGCCCCCTCCTGCAGCGCCGCCAGATGGAGGGTGGCCAGCAGCCCCGGCATCTCCAGGAAGGCGGCGCGGGCGCGGGCGGCATCCACGGGATTGAGCTTGTGGGGCAGAGCGGAGGAGGCGCCCTTGCCGGGACGCGCGGGCTCGGCCAGCTCGCCCACCTCGTCCTGCATGGCGAGGGCCACGTCGCCCAGCCATTTGGCGGCGATGCCGGCGGCCTCCGTCAGCAGCGCCGCCAGATGCTGGACCCGGTCGCGCACCACGTGCCAGGGAAGCGCCGCGGCCGCGAGGCCGAGACGACGGGCCACCTCCGCCACCACCTCGCCGGCGCGTGCGCCCAGGAGCGCGCGGGTGCCGGCGGCACCGCCGAGCTGCACCGCGAGATCCTCCCGCCGTGCGGCGGCGAGGCGGCGGCGCACCCGCAGCAGCCCGTCGGCGACGGTGGCGAGCTCCAGGGCGAGGGTGGTGGGAAGGGCGTGGCGCAGCAGCGTGCGCGCCACCCGGACCGTGGTCCCGTGACGGGCGAGCAGGTGGGCGAGAGCGTGCAGGAGACCGTCCAGTTCGGCCTCCACGGCCTCCACCGCGCGGGCGGTACAGACCATGCGGGCGCTGTCCCAGACGTCCTGGCTGGTGGCGCCGAAGTGGACCCAGGGCGCCGCCTCGGGACGGATGCGGGCCACCTCCCGCCGGAGCGCCGCCACCAGCGGGATCGCGGGATTGCCGCCGTCCGCCGCCGACCGGCCGAGGGCCGCCGCATCGAAGCGGGCGGGATCGCAGGCGGTGGCGACGGCGGCGGCGGTGCCGGCCGGCACCAGTCCCGCCGCTTCCTCCGCCTCGGCCAGGGCCCGCAGGAAGGCGAGCATGGCCGCGAGCAGGGCCTCGTCGGAGAGATGCGCGCCGACCCCGGCCGCGTCGAAGACGGGATCGGTCAGCGCCCGCATCGCTCAGCCCACCCGTTCGACGGCGAGGGCGACGCCCTGACCGACGCCGACGCACATGGTGGCGAGGCCCAGCCGGCCGCCGCGGCGTTCCAGCTCGCGCACGAGAGTGCCAACCAGCCGCGCCCCGCTCATGCCGAGGGGATGGCCGAGGGCGATGGCGCCGCCGTTGGGATTCACGTGCTCGGCGTCGTCCGGCAGGCCGAGCTGGCGCAGGCAGGCCAGCACCTGGGCGGCGAAGGCCTCGTTGAGCTCGATCACGTCGAAGTCGGCGAGACGCAGGTCCAGCCGCTCCAGCAGCCGGCGGGTCGCCGGCACCGGGCCGATCCCCATGATGCGCGGCGGCACGCCGGCGCTGGCCATGCCGAGGATGCGGGCGCGCGGGCGCAGGCCGTAGCGCTCCGCCGCCTCCTCCGAGGCGATCACCAAGGCGGCGGCGCCGTCGTTGACGCCCGAGGCGTTGCCGGCGGTGACGGTACCCGGCTGGCGAAACGGCGTGGGCAGCGTCGCGAGTTTCTCGAGGGTGGTGTCCGGGCGTGGATGTTCGTCCCGGTCGACCACCACCGGCTCCCCCCTGCGCCGGGGGATGGTGACCGGCACGATCTCCTCGGCGAAGAAGCCCCGCTCCATGGCCGCCTTCGCCCGCATCTGGCTGTGCCAGGCATAGGCGTCCTGGTCCTCGCGGGCGATCCCGAATTCCTCGGCCACGTTCTCGGCCGTCTCGGGCATGGAATCGATGCCGTACTGGCGTTCGATGAGCGGATTGACGAAGCGCCAGCCGATGGTGGTGTCGTGGATCTCGACGCTGCGGGGAAAGGCACGGTCCGCCTTGCCCATGACGAAGGGGGCGCGGGTCATGGACTCGACGCCGCCGGCGAGGGCCAGGGCGATCTCCCCGAGGCGGACCGCGCGGGCGGCCTGACCCACCGCGTCCATGCCCGAGGCGCACAGGCGGTTGACGGTGAGCCCCGGGACCTCCGGCGGCAGGCCGGCCAGCAGCGCCGCCATCCGCGCCACATTGCGGTTGTCCTCGCCCGCCTGATTGGCGCAGCCCAGCACCACCTCCTCCACCGCCGCCGGCGGCAGGTCGGGATGGCGTTCCAGCAACGTCCGCAACACCAGCGCCGCCATGTCGTCCGGGCGCACCTCGGCGAGGGCGCCGCCGTAGCGGCCGATGGGCGTGCGCACATAGTCGCAGACGAAGGCTTCCGGCACCTCGATCACTCCCCGCTGGGCCGGCCGTGCGCCGCCTCCGTGCGCGCCCTGAGTTCCCTGAGCGCCTCCAGCTCCTCCGGCCGGGGCTCCGGCGTGGTGGTCACGGCGGGGGCGAAGCGCACGGGCCAGCCGGTATTGGCCTCGATGTCCTCGCGGGCGACGCCCGGATGGACGGAGGTGACCACGAGTTCGCGGCTCTCCGGCTCGGGCTCGAGGATGCAGAGATCGGTGACGATCCGGGTGGGACCGCGTCCCCGGAGCCCCAGCCGCTCGCGGGCGTCGCCGCCGTCGAGATAGCCGACGGTGGTGACGAAATCGAGCCGCGCCACGAAGGCACGACGGCGGTGCCGGAGGATCACGAGGGTCTCGCCGGCATGGGCGGCGATCTCCGGTGCGCCGCCGGCTCCCGGCAGGCGCACCCGCGGGCTGCGATAGTCGCCGATGACGGTGGTGTTGAGATTGGCGAAGCGGTCGATCTGGGCGGTGCCGAGGAAGCCGATGTCGATGCGACCGTTCTGCAGCCAGTAGCGGAAGATCTCGTGGGTGGGGACGACGGTGTCGGCGGTGCGCGCGAGATCGCCGTCGCCGATGGAGAGCGGCAGCACCGGCGGTCGGGCGCCGATGGGACCGGACTCGTAGATCAGCACCAGATCCGGCGCGTGCAGGCGGCGGGCCAGATTGGCGGCGGTGCCGGGCAGGCCGATGCCGACGAAGCAGGTACGGCCGTCCGGCAGGAGCCGCGCCGCCGCGATGGCCATCATCTCCTCCGGGGTCCAGGGCAGGCTCACGACGTCCGCTCCGGCGGCAGGGTGATGCCGGCTGCGCGCAGATAGCCGGCGTGATCCTCGGTGCCGAGTACGCAGCGCTCCATCCAGGCGCGGAAGCGCTCGCGATCGCGGGAGATCCCGTCCCAGGCGAGATAGAAGCCGTTGTCGCGGTCGTAGTAGCCCTGGGCGTAGGAAGGATGGGCGCCGCCGGGGACGGGGCAGACGGCCGTCACCGTCCAGTGGGGCAGGATGCAGGCGTTGGGCGGGGCGTCGAGCTCGTCCACGATCTCCTCGACGGTGACGATGCTGCGGGCGGCGGCCAGCACCGCCTCCTTCTGGACGCCGACGATGCCCCAGAGGTGGACGTTGCCGCGGCGATCGGCCCGCTGGGCATGGACGATGGCCACGTCGGGACGGATCGCGCGGACGGCGGCGAGGCGGCGGCCGGTGAAGGGACAGGTGAGGGGACGGATGTCGGGATTGTGGACCGGCAGATCGGAGCCGTGATAGCCGTCGAGGACCGCGAAGGGCAGGCCGGAGGCGCCGGCCACATAGGCGTTGGCGAGGCCGGCGTGGCTGTGCTCCACCAGCTCCAGGGACCGGGGCCAGCCGTGCTCCACGGCGTCGCGGAAGCGGTGGAGGGAGCCGACGCCGGGATTGCCGCCCCAGGCGAACACGAGCCGCCGTGCGCAGCCCATGCCGATCAACTGATCGTAGACCAGATCGGGGGTCATGCGCACCAGGGTGAGGTCACGGCGGCCCTGACGGATGATCTCGTGACCGGCGGCGTGGGGGATCAGATGGGTGAATCCCTCCATCGCCACGGTGTCGCCGTCGCGCACCAGCGCGGCCACCGCCTCCCGCAGTCCGACGATCTCCGCCATGATGGCGGCTCCTCCCGCACCGGGACGGCGGTGCCATGGGGGTGGGGGCTTGTCAAGAACGATAATCGGCCGTATGTGCGATAACCGCACGAAAGAGGCCACCCATGGCCACCCGCGACCCCGATTTCATGCTCTCGCTGGCCCGCGGTCTCGCCGTGCTGCGCGCCTTCGGCGAGGCGGCGGGGCCGCTGTCGGTGAGCGAGGCGGCACGCCGGGCCGGCATCTCGCGCGCCGCCGCCCGCCGCTGCCTCGAGACCCTCGCCCGTCTCGGCTACACCGAGCGGCAGGGTCGGCTCTACCACCTGCGCCCCAGAGCGCTGGAGCTCGGTTACGCCTTCCTGGTCTCGGAGCCCCTGCCCCGGACCCTCCAGCCGGTGCTGGAGCAGGTGCGCGATCGCCTCGGCGAGTCCTGCTCGGCCGGCGTGCTGGAGGAGGGCGACGTGGTCTACATCGCCCGGGCGCCGGCGCGCCGGGTGCTGTCCGTGTCGCTGTCCGTGGGAAGCCGTCTGCCCGCCTACTGTACCTCCATGGGACGGGTGCTGCTGGCCGGCCTGCCGCCCTCGGAACGGCGGGCGCGGCTGGCCGCCATGGAGCTGCGTCCCCTCACCACCGCCACCGTCACCGATCCGGAGGCGCTGCTGGCCCTGCTGGAGCGGGTGGCGGCGCAGGGCTGGGCGCTGGTGGACCAGGAGCTGGAGCCGGGTCTGCGTTCCATCGCCGTCCCCGTCCCCGGCCCCCGCGGCGAGGTGCTGGCCGCCATCAACGTCGGCGTCCACGCCGAACGCTGGAGCCCGGAGGCCATGCAGGAGCGGATCCTGCCGCTGCTGCGGCGGGTGGCGGAGCTGGTGGCCCCCGCCTTCCGGGCCCGTCGCTGATCAGTCGACGATCCGCACCTGCACCAGCGCCGGCTCTCCCGCACGGGTGGCGGCGAGGGCGCGGGCCAGGGCCGGACGGAGGGCGTGGGCCTCCTCCACCCGCTCGGCGTGGAGACCACAGGCGCGGGCGAGGGCGGCGAGATCGCGCGCCGGTCCCAGATCGGTCATGGGCATGCGGTTCTGGCGGACGGCCCAGCCGTCCGGATGCAGCTCCCGTACCGCCCGCCGCACCGTGCCCCAGGCGCCGTTGTCCAGCACCACGGTGAGCACGGCGAGGCCGTGGGCGACGGCGACGCGGTGGGCGGCGGGCGGGTCGGCGAAGAGATAGGCGCCGTCGCCCACCACCGCCACGCAGTCGCGCGCCGGATCGGCGAGCTTGGCACCGGTGGCGGCGGGCAGGGCCCAGCCGAGACCGCCGGTGGCCGGTTCCTGGAACCAGGAGTCCGGCGCCCGCCGGGCCAGCACGCCATATTCGGCCCCCAGTTCCGAGAAGACGCTGGAGGGGCGACGGGCCAGCAGCGCGCCCAGCACCCGGCTCACCCGTCCCCGGGTGAGGCGGCCGTCGTCGCGCCCCCGCTCGCGCAGCCACCGCCGCCAGGCGCGGTGGGCGCGGGCGGTGCGGGTCCGCCACTCCGCCTCCACCCGTCCCGCCGTCCCCTCGAGGGCATCCAGCAGGGCGGCGAGGGTGGCGTCGCTCTCGCCGGCGAGGCCCAGATGGACCGGGAAGGTGCGGACCGGAACCGCCGAGAACAACGGGTCCGGCCCGAGCTGGATCACCCGTGCCCCGGGATGCGGACGATGGCGGTCGGGGGCCCAGGGTGCCAGCGAATCCAGCACCAGCACCACATCGGCCTCGGCCAGGAAGGGGGTGGGGTCCGGCCCCACCTGGGCGGGATGGTCGGTGGGCAGGGCGCAGCGCGTCGCCCACCAGCTCACCACCGGCAGGCCGAAGCGGGCGACGAGATCGGCGAAGCGGGCGAAGAGGGCGGGATCGCGCGGGCCGTGCTGGGCCACCACCAGCGGGCGCCGGGCCTCGGCGAGCCAGCGGGCCGCCTCCTCCACCGCCGCCGGCTCCGCCACCGTCCGCACCGGCATCTGGACCGGCGCCGGATCGCGGAGCTCCGGCGGCACCTCGCCGTAGAGCACCTCCCGCGGCAGGGCGAGATAGACGGGTCCCTCCGGCGTCGAGCGGGCGATGGCGAGGGCGCGGTCGATCAGGGGTGCCGTCTGCTCCGGCAGCCTCAGCTCCACGTCCCATTTGACGGACTCGCGCACCATCGCCGCCTGGTCGCGCATCTCCTGCCCCCAGTTGATGGGGATGGTGCGGGCGCCGAAACGGCCCCCCTCCGACCAGGGCGTGCGTCCGGACACGAGCAGCAGCGGCACCCGGTCGCAGGCGGCGTTGAGGGTGCCGATGACGGCATTGGCGAGGCCCACGTTGGTGTGGACCATCACCGCCTGGGGGCGGCCGGAGAGGAGGTGGTGACCGTGGGCGAGGCCCAGGGCCACGTGCTCGTGGGGGGCCGTCACCGGCCGGGGAAGCGCCGCGCCTTCCGCCCGGAGCCGGCAGAAGGCCTCGATCAGCGGCGGGAAGTCGGTGCCGGCGTTGACGAAGAGATGGTCGAGGCCGTGGCGGGCGAGGCGCCGCAGCAGCACGGCGGCGGCGGTGACGGCGGGATCGCGGGGGATGCCTTCCACCGTCCTCCTCCCCTCAGCCGCCCAACACCCGCGGCAGCCACAGGGTGAGGGCGGGGAAGGCCAGCAGCAGTGCCACCCGCACCATCTCGGCCAGGAAGAAGGGGACGACGCCGCGGAACACCTCGGCCATGGGCACCCCCTCGGCGAGGGCGGCGATGACGAAGACGTTGAGGCCTACGGGCGGCGTGACGAGTCCCAGTTCCACCACCACCAGCGCGAGGATGCCGAACCAGATCTTGAGATCCTCGGTGGCGAGACCGAAGGCGGCGCCCTCGGCGGGCTGGAAGGGGCCGCCGTTGATCTCCGCCAGCACCGGCCAGAAGAAGGGCACCACCAGCAGGATCATGGACAGGCTGTCCATGAGACAGCCCAGCAGCACCAGGGCCGCCAGGAACAGGAGGATCACCGCGAGGGGCGGCAGGCCGGCCTCGACGATCCAGGCGGCCGCCGCCTGCGGCGTCCCGGTCCGGGCCATGAAGATCTTGAGCATCTCCGCCCCGAAGACCACGAGATAGATCATGCCGGTGGTGCGGGCCGTCTCCAGCAGGGCGTCGGCCAGCTCGGCGGGACCGGGCCGGCGCCGCCACCACCACAGGATCCCCACCAGGAACACGCCCACCGAGGCCGCCGGCGTGGGATTGTAGAAGCCGGCGTACATGCCGCCCACCACCAGCCCGAAGACCGCCAGCACCGGCACCACGTCGCGGGTGGCCCGCCACCGTTCGGCCCGGTCGGGCGCGGCGCCCGGCGGCGCCAGATCCGGCCGCAGGCGGATGGTGACGGCGATGGCGGCGACGAAGAGGAGCACCGCCAGCACTCCCGGGATCAGTGCCGCCATGAACAGGGTCACCACGCTGGCCTCCACCACGATGGCGTAGATGACCAGCACCACCGAGGGCGGGATCAGGATTCCCAGCACGCCGCCGGCGGCGAGGGTGCCGGTGGCGAGCCGCGGATGGTAGCCGTAGCGGGCCAGTTCCGGCAGCGCCACCCGCCCCATGGTGGAGGCGGTGGCGAGGGAGGAGCCGCAGACGGCGCCGAAGCCGGCACAGGCGGCGATGGCGGCCATGGCCATGCCGCCGCGCAGCCAGCCGAGCCAGGCGTGGGCGGCCCGGAAGAGGTCGGAGGAGAGGCCGGAGCGCGTCGCCATGGCGCCCATCAGCACGAACACGGGCACCACCGACAGGCCGTAGATGGAGAACTGGCCGTAGGCGAGGGTCTTGAGCTGGCCGAGGAAGATGGTGGGGCCGTAGAGCAGCGAGGTGCCGACTCCGCCCACCAGGATCATGGCGTAGGCCACCGGCAGGCGCAGGACGATGAGCAGGACCAGCGCCGCGAGGCCGAGGATGCCGAGGGTGAGGGGATCGGCGATCATCGCCGGCGCGCTTCGGCCAGATGGTCGCGGAGGGTGAGCAGCGCCGCGACGGCGAGCAGGAGGAGGGAGGCGAGGACGGGCACGAAGGCCCACCACACCGGGATCTGGAGGATGGCGGTGGTGTAGCCGTAGGCGCGCTGGTCGAGCATGCCGAGGGCCATGCGCCAGAGCAGCAGCAGGGCGAAACCGAGGGCGACGAGATCGCCCGCCACGGCGAGGCGCGCCCGGGTGCGGGGTGTGGCCCGGGCCGTGAAGATGTCCGCCACCACATTGGCCCCCACCAGCTGGCAGTAGGGCAGGAAGGCGAAAGCGGCGATGGCCACCCCCATCTCCGTGAGCTCCACGTCACCGGGGAAGGGGGTGGCGAGGAGGGCGGTCCCCACCACCGAGACCACGTTCACCAGCACCAGCGCCAGCAGCACGAGGCCGCCGGCCACCGCCCAGGCCACCACCAGACGGCGCACGGGCCCCTCCGGGCCCGCCCCCACGCCGCCGGCTCCGCTCATGTGCGATCCGCGTGGCGGGCGATGCCGGCGCGGGCGGTCTCCACGAGACCGCGGCCGTCGAGACCGCGTCCCGTCACCTCCTCGATCCAGCGCTCCACCACCGGCTCCAGGGCCCTCTCGAAGCGGGCGGTCTCCTCGGCCGTGAGTTCCACGTGGGTGACACCGGCGCCGGTGGCCACGGCGAGGCCGCCCCGCTCCGCCTTCCACCAGCGCCGGGCCACCTCGGCCCACCATTCGCGATCGGACGCCCGGCGGAAGGCGTCGCGGATGTCCGCGGGCAGGCTCTCCCAGCGGGCTCGGTTCATGCTGACCTGGAAGGTGGTGGTGCCGAGACGCGTGCCGCGATGCAGTTCGATCAGATACTTCACGAGCTGCTGCAGACGCAGCGGCGGAATGATCTCGAAGGGCAGCAGCATGCCGTCCACCACGCCCTTCTGCAGGGCCTGCGGCACGTCCGGCACCGGCATCGCCACCGGGGCCGCCCCCAGCGCCTCCAGCACCCAGGCACCGGTGCGGGTGGGGATGCGCATGCGCAGACCGGCCAGATCCTCCGGGCGACGCACCAGCTTCTCGCGCATGTGGATGGCCTGGCCGGCGTGGACGTGCAGGAACATCACCTCGACGCCGGCATAGTCGGCGGCCAGGTGTTCGGCGAACATGTCGTGCATGGCCAGCGCCGCGGCCACGGGATTGTTGCGGTAGACGAAGGGCAGCTCGAACACCTCGGTGCGGGGGAACTGTCCCGGCGTGTAGCCGTTGACCGTCCAGATCAGGTCCACGACACCGTCGCGGGCCTGCTGGATCAGTTCCGGGGGACGCCCGCCCAGGGTCATGGAGGGAAAGATCTCGATGGCGACGCGGCCGCCGGACAGTTCCTCCACCCGCCGCGCCCACGGCTCCAGCATGTTGCGCTGGGCCGGCGCCTGGGCGGGGAGGAAGTGGTGGAGCTTGAAGGTGAACTCGGCGGCACGGGCCGACCTCCGGGCGAAGACGGCGAGGGGTGCGGCGAGGGCGGCCGTGCGGAGCAGCGTCCGGCGCTTCATGGATGGTGCCTCCTCCTGGCAGCGTCCCGACCCGCCCGGCCCGGAGGGCGAGCCGGCGTCTCCGACGAGGGACGCTACCCACGCCCGCCGGTGGCGGCAAGCGCGGCGGCCCGTCCCGCGGCGGTGCGTACCGCGGCGGGAACACCCGATGTGCGAAGATCGCACGTCCGTCCGCGGATCCCACCATCGCGCGCCACCGTGGACCCGTCCCGGCGCGACATCCGCCGCGTGCCCCGCCCCTTGCCGCCACGGCGGACGGGCTCATGTGGGAGCGGGAGAGGCGCGGAACGCGGGGCGATGGAGATCCTCCTCTATCTCATCCCCACCGCCATCGGCATGGGTCTGCTGGGACTCCTCGCCTTCCTGTGGGCGTTGCGCAGCGGCCAGTTCGAGGATCTCGACGGCGCCGCCGAGCGCATCCTCTTCGACGACGAGGACGAGCTTCCGCCGGAGGTGGACCAGCATCCCGCCCACCGGTCCAGCCGCGAGTGAGCGGGCGGCGGCGAAGGCGGCGGCGAGGGCCCGGAGCGGATCGGCGAAGCCCAGGAGATGGGTGGGACAGTGCCGGCAGTCGCTGCTGCCGAAGCCGCGGGGACCCGGACGGCCGCCGCGCGCACGCAGCGCCGCCACCAGCCGGCACTCGTGGCCACCGGGCACCGGCACCAGCAAGCGCACCGGTGCCACCGCCCGCAGCCGGTCCACGTGCCAGCGGAGGACCCGGACTGGCCCCAGATGGCGCGCGCCCCGGGCGGCGATGCCGCCGGGGCCGCGGGCGCTGCCGGCATAGAGCCAGAAGCCCGGAGGCACCACCCCACCCGCGGGTGCCGGGACCGGTGCCCGCGTCGCGAGCAGCAGCAGATAGGCTCCGGCCGCGGCCGGCAGTCCGCGCCGGAGATCCCGCTCAGAGTCCGGAATGGGTGCCGTCGCAGTAGGGGGGACGACCCGTCCGCTTGCAGCCGCAGAGCCACGCCTTGCCGCTCTTCTCGGCGGTGAAGGCGAGGGGCTCGAGGCCCGTCCCCTTGTGGGAGCCGTCGCAGAAGGGCTGGCGGGCGCTGCGGCCGCAGCGGCACCAGAAGTACTTGCGTCCGGCCTCGAGTTCGACGGCGTAGGGCCCCTTCTGCGCGATCACGGGTTCGCTCACGGCGGTTCCTCTCCCATGGACCCGTCGCGAGGCTGCCAGCCACCTTTCCCGCCGGCAAGGGGGAACGCCGGCGCCCCCTCCGCCACGATCGCGTGAGCCCGCCGTCAGCGTCCTCCGAACAGCGGCAGGTCGTCCCACGCCGGTGTCCCCTCCGCGCACGGGCGCACGAGATCGGCGTCGTCCTCGCGGGGATCGTTCACCCGCCGCGAGACCTCGTACCATTCGAGCTCCGCCTCCACCGGCGGCACGAGGGCCGCGGCGAGGGCGTCGCCGCCCGTCCGGTCCGGATCGAGCCACGTCTCCCAGCACTCCGGGGGCACCGGTACCGGCATGCGCGGATGGACGGAGCGCAGGCCCGCCACGGCCTCGCGGGTGAGGATGGCGACGGCGGCGACGGTGCGGCCGTCGGGCAGGCGCCGTTCGCTCCGCACGGCGGCGAGGGCGAGCGGCAGGCCGTCGCGCCGACGCACGAAGAAGGGTCGGGCCGGCCCGCGGGGCGCTTTCTGCCACTCGTAGAAGCCGGATGCCGGCACCAGCACGCGGTCGCGGGCGAGCGCCCGGCGGAACAGCGGCCGCCCGGCCACCGTCTCGATCCGGGCGTTGATCACGAGCGCGCCGCGCCCCCGCCCGTGGCCTCCCGGCCGCACCAGCCCCCAGCGCGCCCACGCCGCCTCCCGGAGCCCCGGTGCGGGCGCATGGACGATCACGATCTCCGCATCCGGCGTGACGTTCCAGCGGGGTCGCCAGCCCGGCGGTGGCGGGCAGCCGAAACGGAGACGGAACTGCCGCGGCCCGAGGGCGAGGGCGAAGCGGCCGCACACGGCCTCACACTCCCAAACGGTGGCGGATGTCCGCCACCACCTCCTCGAGCGGCCGGGTGGCGTCGATGCGCTCCCAGCGCACCTCCGCCTCCTGCAGCGTCTCGCTCTGGCGCCGCACCACCACCACATCGGCGTCCGAAGCGTCGCCCCGGCGTGCGGCCACCCGCGCCGCGCACACCTCCTCCGGTGCCGTCAGCCAGAAGCCGCGGAAGTCCACCCGCCGCTCCCGGGCCACCCGCTCGATGCGCTCGCGCTGGGCGGCGAGGCCGTAGACGGCGTCGCACACGACACTGCGCCCCGCATCCAGCAGGATCCCCGCCCGCATGGCGATGGTCTCGAAGACCTCGGCCGACACCTCAGCGGTGTAGGCCTCCGGGGGCAGGCGTTCGGTGGGCGCCCGGCCGAAGAGGCGCTTGCGCACCACGTCGCTGCGCAGGATGGTGGCGCCCGGGGCCGGGTCCAGCAGGGGTGCGAGGGCGCGGGCCACGCTCGTCTTGCCGGTGCCGGAGCGGCCGCCGACGGCGATCAGCCGCGGCAGCACGGGTGTCAGCAGGTCGCGGGCGAGGTCGAGATAGCGGCGGGCCCGTGCCACCGTCTCCGCCCGCACCGCCGCGTCCTTCTCCAGCCGCGCCCGCAGACCCGCCACCTTGGCGCGGATGGTCGCCCGCAGCGACAGGAACAGCGGCAGCAGCGCCTGCCCCGCGTCGTCCACCATCTCCTCGTTCCACACCTGCAGCACCCGGTGGGCGAGGGGACGCAGGTCGCGGGCCAAGAGGTCCATCAGGAGGAAGGCGAGGTCGTAGAGCACGTCGATGCAGGCGAGGCGCTCGTCGAACTCGATGCGGTCGAAGAGGACCGGCCGCCCCTTCCACAGCACGATGTTCTCGAGGTGGAGATCGCCGTGGACGTGGCGCACCCGTCCCGCGCCCCGGCGCACGTCCAGGAGATCGCGCACCCGCTGGAACTCGCGCTCGGTGGCGGCCACCAGGGCCTCCACCGGCTCGGCGTCGAACACCTCGGGCACCAGGGTGCGGAGATCGTCACGGTTGCCCGTCACCACCCGCCGCATGGAAATGCTGCCGCCGCAGTCGGTGCGCACCGGGGCGGCGGCATGGAAGCGGGCGACGGCGCGGGCCAGCGACTCGACCGTGGCGGGATCGAGGGCGCCGCGGGCGGCCAGTCGGTCGAGCCGCGTCTCCTGGGGAAAGCGCACCATCTCCAGCAGCCACTCCACCGGCTCTCCCCCGCCGTCGAGGGCGAGGGTGCCGTCGGACCGCCGCACCACCGGGACCAGTCGCAGATAGAGCTCGGGGGCGATCTCCCGGTCGAGGCGGAGCTCCCGCTCGAGGGCCTCGCGGCGCCGGTCGAGGGTGGAGAAGTCGAGAAAGGAATAACGCACCGCCCGTTTCATCTTGTAGGCGCGGTCGCCCACGAGGAAGACCACGGCCGCGTGGGTCTCGATCCGTTCCTCCACCGGGCGGCCGAAGGCCTCCCGCTCGAGGAACGCCGTCACCTCCCGCTGCTGGTCGCCCTCGGACCGTACCATGCCGGACCTCCCGCGCCGTCCTGGCCTTGTGCCGGCTTTCCGCGGACGTTAAATCCCGGTTCGCGCCCGTGGGACACCGTACCGGACACGACCGTGATGGACATTCGCCCCGACGTCACCGCCGCCATCGGTCGCACGCCATTGGTGCGTCTGCGCCGCGCTTCCGAGATGACCGGATGCGAGATCCTCGGCAAGTGCGAATTCATGAACCCCGGGGGCAGCATCAAGGACCGGGCGGCGCTGGCCATCGTGGAGGATGCCGAGCGGCGCGGCCTCCTGGAACGGGGCGGGGTCATCGTCGAGGGGACGGCGGGCAACACCGGCATCGGCCTCGCGGTGGTGGGCAACGCGCGCGGCTATCGGACCGTCATCGTCATGCCCGACACCCAGAGCCGCGAGAAGATGGACCTGATCCGCCTCTACGGGGCGGAGCTGGTGCTGGTGCCGGCGGTACCCTACCGCGATCCCAATCACTACACCCATTACGCCCGCCGTCTCGCCGAGGAGCTGGCCCGGAAGGAACCCCACGGCGCCATCTGGGCCAATCAGTTCGACAATCCCGCCAACCGCGAGGGACACTACCGCACCACCGGGCCGGAGATCTGGGAGCAGACCGGCGGCCGCATCGACGCCTTCACCTGCGCCGTGGGCACCGGCGGCACCTTCGCCGGTGTCGGCACCTTCCTCAAGGAGCGCGATCCCGACATCCGCATCGTCCTCTCCGATCCCATGGGCGCCTCCCTCTACCACTACTACAAGCACGGCGAGCTCAAGGCGGAGGGTTCCTCCATCACCGAGGGCATCGGCCAGAGCCGCATCACCCGCAATCTGGAGGGGGCGCCGGTGGACGAGGCCTTCCGCATCCCGGACGAGGAGGCGCTGGCGGTGCTGTTCGATCTGGTGGTGCACGAGGGGCTGCTGCTGGGCGGCTCCTCCGGCATCAACGTGGCCGGCGCCATCCGCACCGCCCGCATGCTGGGACCGGGCCACACGGTGGTGACCATCCTCGCCGACGGCGGCGAGCGCTACAAGAGCAAGCTCTACAATCCCGAGTTCCTGCGGGGCAAGGGTCTACCGGTTCCCGACTGGCTGGAGGGGGGGAAGCGGTGAGCGACGCCGGTCTTCCCACGCCGCTCGTGGATCCCGACTGGCTGGCCGATCATCTGGATGCGCCGGACGTGCGGGTGGTGGACGCCACCTGGTGTCTGCCGCAGACGGGGCGCGATCCGCGGCGGGAATACGCCCGGCGCCACATCCCCGGCGCGGTGTTCTTCGATCTCGACGAGATCTGCCCGCCGCGCGGGATTCATCCCCATCCGGTCCCCGATCCCGCCCGCTTCTCCGCGCGGGTGCGGCGGCTGGGGCTGGGCGACGGCGTGCGTATCGTGCTGTACGACGACAACGACTACTGCGCCAGCGCCCGGGTCTGGTGGCTGTTCCGCTATTTCGGGCACGAGGACGTGGCGGTGCTGGACGGCGGTCTGCGCCGCTGGCTGGCCGAGGGGCGGCCGGTGAGCGACGAGACGCCGAGCCCTCGCGAGCGCCACTTCACGCCCCGCTGCAACAATCTGCTGCTGCGGGAGCTGGACCGGATCCGCGCCGATCTCACCACCCGCCGCGAGCAGATCGTGGACGCCCGTGCACCCGGGCGCTTCCACGGCACCGAGCCGGAGCCTCGCCCGGGGCTGCGCCCTGGGCACATTCCGGGCAGCCGCAACGTCTGGTACAGGATCCTCGTCCACGAGGACGGCACGCTGGCCACGCCGGAGGAGATCCGCCGCATCTTCGCCGAGGCCGGCGTCGACCTCCGCCGGCCCATCGTCACCACCTGCGGCTCCGGCGTGTCCGCCTGCGTGCTCAATCTCGCGCTGGCCCGCATCGGCATCCGCGATGCGGCGGTGTACGACGGGTCCTGGGTGGAATGGGGGAGTCGGTCCGACACGCCGGTGGAGACCTGATGCCGGCCACGAGGGGACCGCGCGCACGGGGCCGGGCCTCCCCCGGTCCACGCGCCGGAACGCGTCGTCGCCTCGGCCCATGGTGAGCGAGCTCCTGAGGAGCGGGCGTGCCGCCCGGCGGGCGGATCCGTGGGCCGCCGTGCGCTTCTGGGGCGGCATCGGTCTCGTGGTGCCGCCGGCCTGGCTGGGCGTTCTCCTGGTGGGGCGCCCCGGCCCCCAGCACCGCCTCCTCCGCCGCTGTGCCCGGCTCGCCCTCACGCTCGCCGGCGTCCGGCTGGAGGTGACGGGGCTCGAAGGGCTGCCCGCGGGGCCGGCGATCCTGGTGGCCAATCACGCCAGCTATCTGGACGGGGTGGTGCTGGTGGCCGCGCTGCCGCGGCCCCTCGCCTTCGTGGCCAAGGCGGAACTGCGCGGCCATCCGCTGGCCGGCCCGTTCCTGCGGCGGACCGGCACCGTCTTCGTCGCCCGCGGCCGCGACGTGCGACTGCCACGGGAGGCGCTGGGCGCGGCGCTGGCGGCGGGACGACTGCCCGTCGTCTTTCCGGAGGGAACCTTCCGCCGTGCACCGGGCCTCCTGCCCTTCCGACCGGGTGCGTTCACGGCGGCGGCGGCGCTCCGCGTGCCGGTGGTGCCGACGGCCATCCTCGGGGCGCGGCGTGTCCTCCCGGACGGGAGCTGGTGGCCGCGCGCGGAACCGGTGCGGGTGGTGATCGGACCTCCCCTGGTGCCGGAGGGGCGAGGCTTCCGCGAGGCACGGCGCCTGTCCGAGGCCGCCCGCCGTTTCCTCCTGAGCGCCACCGGCGAACCGGACCTGGCCCGGGCGCGGGAGAGGATGGGGGCGGCGACGGATTGACCGCCCTCAGCCGAGGACGGCGGGGCCCATGAGCAGGTCCGGCAACCAGGTGGCGAGGCCCGGGAAGGCCGCCAGCAGCACGATGGCCAGGACCATGAGCAGCACGAAGGGAAGGGCGCCGCGCAGCACCTCGTGCAGCGGCACGTCCGGCGCGATGCCGTTGATGACGTAGAGGTTGAGCCCCACGGGCGGGGTGATCAGGCCGATCTCCATGTTGATGGTGAGCACCACCGCGAACCAGTAGGGATCGAAACCGGCCTCGGTGACGATGGGCAGGAGGATGGGGGCGGTCATGACGATCACCGCCACCGGCGGCAGGAAGAAGCCGGCCACCAGCAGGAACAGGTTGATCACCGCCAGCAGCGTCCAGCGGCCCACCTCGAGATCGGCGATGGCCTCGGCGATGCTCTGGGTGATGTAGAGGTAGGAGAGCATGTAGGAGAACAGGCCGGAGGCGCCGATGATCATGAGGATCATCACCGATTCGCGGGTGGAATCGGCGAGGATCCGCCAGAGGGCGCGCGGATCGCGCATGCGGTAGACCAGCATCACCAGCACGAGACACAGCGCGGCCCCCACGCCGGCCGCCTCCGAGGGGGTGGCGACGCCGCCGTAGAGCACGTACAGCACCCCCACCACCACCGCGAGGAAGGGCAGCACCCGCGGCAGCACCTCCATCTTCTCGCGCCAGGAATAGGGCGTGGCCCGGGCCCTGAGACGCCAGCCCCGTCGCCAGGCCACGAACAGCGCCCAGCCCATGAACATGGCCGCCAGCATCAGCCCCGGCACCACGCCGGCCAGGAACAGCCGGCCGATGGAGGTCTCGGTGGCGATGCCGTAGACGATCATGGTGACGCTGGGCGGGATCAGGATGCCGAGGGTGCCGCCGGCGGCGATCACGCCGGTGGCGACGTCGGCCGGCACGCCTCGTTGCCGCATCTCCGGGATCCCCATCTTGCCGATGGCGGCGGCGGTGGCGGGGGAGGAGCCGGAAAGGGCGGCGAAGACGGCGCAGGCGCCGATGTTGGCGACGATGAGCCCGCCCGGCACCCGCCACAGCCAGCGATCCAGGGCGAGATAGAGATCGCGTCCCGCCGGCGAGCTCGCCACCGTCGCGCCCATGAGGATGAACATGGCGATGGAGGCGAGGGCGAATTCGTTGAGATGGGAGAACAGGGTCTCGGCCAGCACCGAGAGGGTCCGGGGCCCCTCGAAGCCCACCAGCCCGACGATGGCGGTGAGCCCGAGGGCGAAGGCGATGGGCATGCCGGTGGCCAGCAGCACCAGCAGCACCGCCGCGATCACGAGGCCGGTCTCGAGCGGGCTCATCGCGGGGCTCCCACCGGACCGAAGGGCTCGCGCGCGCCGCACCGGTATTCGACGAAGCGGGCGAGATACTCGAGGACCAGGCCGCCGGTGCCCAGCACCAGGGCGCTGATGGGGATCCAGAGCGGCAGCGCCCAGACGGTGGGCGTGGTCCAGCCGCCGCGCCACGCCTTCCACCAGTACTCGACGCCGTGGAGGAAGAGGGTGAGGGCGAAGGCGAGACCCAGGAGATCGGCGGTCCAGCCCAGCACCGTCCGGCCACGGCGCCCCAGCCACCGGGGCAGCAGGTCCACGTTCACGTGGCCGCCGAGATGGAGCACATAGGGGCTTCCGAGGAAGGTGGCGGCCAGCACGGCGAAGGTGACGAACTCCGTCTGCCAGGCGGTGGAGGCGGCGAGTGCGTAACGCCAGATCACCATCTGGCAGACCACCGCCACCGCCGCCGCCACCAGCAGGGCGGCGAGAAGGGCGAGCGCCAGCGACAGACGCCGCACGAGACGCACGAAGGCCATCGGGCTCGAACTCCGCGCGGAAGAGGAGGACGGGGGACCGGCCGGTCCCCCGTCCGTCACCGTCGTCGGATCATTCCACCTGGAGGGCGAGGTCCACCAGCTCGGCGCCGCCCGGCACCTCCTCGGCGAACTTCCTGTAGGCGCTGGTCCTGGCCACCTCGATCCAGGCCTCGTACTCCGCCGCCGTCATCTCGGTGACCTCGACGCCGGCCTTGCGGTAGACGTCCACCAGCCTCGTGTCGAGATCCTTGGCGACCTGGAAGAAGTACTCCTCCGCCTTCCGTCCGCCGCGCAGCAGGGCCTCGCGCTGGGCCTCGTCGAGGCGATCCCAGGTCTTCTTGGACATCAGGACCGGCTCGTACATGAACCAGAGGGCGTTCTCACCCGGCGCCGTGAGGCATTTGGAGACCTCGTAGATGCGGTAGGAGACGAGACTGGCCGAGCTGGTGTTGGCGGCGTCCAGCACCCCCTGCTGCATGGCGGTGTAGATCTCGGAGCTGGGCATGGAGGCGATGGAAGCACCGGCCGCCCGCAGCATCTCCTCGAACATGGGGCCGGCCGCCCGCATCACCAGGCCCTCGACCGTCTCCGGCCCCCGGATGCATCCCTTCTTCGAAACGAAGCCGCCGGCGAGCCAGGCGTCGGAAAGCACCACGACGCCCGCATCCTCGATGATCTTCTTGATGCGATTCATGAACTCGGAGTCGTTGAGCCGGCGGGCCCGCTCGTGGTTGCGCACGAGGCCGGGCATCAGCGTGGCGCTGAACTGGGGATGCTCGCCGGAGGCGTAGTCCAGCGGGAAGGCGGAGATGTCGAGCTGGCCCTCCACCATGGCCCGCCACTGCTCGCGCGGCTTGAACAGCGACTTGGCGGGATAGATGCGGATCTCGAGCCCCACGTCCGCCGCCTCGACCTCGCGGGCGATGATCCGCAGCATCTCGTCCCGCACGTCGCCCTTGGGCCATTGGTGCGAGGCCTTGAGGACCAGGGCCTCGGCGGGGCCGGAAAGCGCCGTGGCGAACAGTGCCGCGGCCGCGACGGCGCCCGAGAACAGTCTCTGCATGGAAACCCTCCCCATGTTCGTTCGTGGATCGAGACGCGCGGATGGTGCCGTCGCAGGACGGGGGTGGCAAGGCCCGGCTCAGCCGAGGAGGTGGCGCAGGCGACGGGCGGTGAGGGTGGCCGCCGCCAGGGTGGCGAGCCCCACCAGCGCCCAGGCGATCCCCATGGGTCGGGCCGTGCCGTCGAAGGCGGCGGCGACGCCGTAGCCGATGCCGGAGGCGATGGCGAGCTGGAGCGCCCCCAGCAGGCCGGAGGCGAGGCCGGCCCGTTCGGGAAAGGGCGCGAGGGATGCGGCCATGGCGGCCGGCA
>Ga0256839_1001386_pt1 | contig 29372 bp, 20 predicted proteins | sample 354166metaG_FD_185968 | JGI IMG/M metagenome (GOLD analysis project Ga0256839, IMG submission 185968) | Hydrothermal vent microbial communities from Mid Atlantic Ridge, Atlantic Ocean - 354-166 | ecosystem: Environmental > Aquatic > Marine > Hydrothermal vents | place: Atlantic Ocean: Mid... | reverse complement strand
CAGGGGCAGAACCTGAACAGCCGCATCCTCGGGTGCGAGGCGTGCCCGAGGCTGCGAGACTATTGCCGGGAGATCGCCCAGAAAAAACGCGCGGCCTACCGGGATTGGGATTACTGGGGTGTTCCGGTCCCCAATTTTGGCGATCCCGGTGCTCGGCTGCTGATTGTTGGCTTGGCACCGGGGGCTCATGGGGCCAACCGTACGGGACGCATGTTCACCGGCGACCGCAGTGGCGACTGGCTCTACCGGGCGTTGCATCGCGCGGGACTGGCCAGTCAGCCCGACAGCCGATCTCGTGATGACGGGCTGCAACTCGACCGTTGCGCCATTACGGCAGTATGTCATTGCGCACCGCCTCAGAATCGGCCCACGGCAACCGAGATCGCCTTTTGTCGGGGGTGGCTGGAAGAGACGTTGCGGTTGGTTCCCTTTCGCGTTGTCTTGTGCTTGGGGCAGTTGGCGTGGCAACAGACGGTGCGAGTTGCCAAGGCGAACGAATGGGTGCTCCATCGCCCGCCCAAGTTTTCGCATGGTGCCGAGACTCCGTTGGCGGGGGATCGGTGGTTGTTGGCGAGCTACCACCCCAGTCAGCAAAACACGTTTACCGGACGGCTGACGGAAGCGATGCTCGACGACGTGCTGCAAAGGGCCGTCGCCTACTGCTGATCTCGCACGTCGACTCCGCGTTCGGCCAGTGCCTTGAAGGCTTCCAGATAGGCCAGCGACTGTTTGGGGAAAGCCCCTTTCATCAACCAACCGACGACGCGCATCGAGCCGCGAAAATGGAATTCATTCTCGCTGATCCATTTCGTGCGATCCTCTTCCAGTCGGATCAGTCGATGACGCACCGTATTGCTCACGCCGGTCGCGTCATACAACCGTTCGAATCGTTCCGGTGGGTCTCGTACCAGGATCGTCTCCGTCATGACCACCGTTCGCCCCTCGATCTGAAACACGAGCCGCGACTTGGCGCCGACCTGGCCGGGGTCGCCCGCCAGATGTTCTACCGACTGGAGTCCCTTCTGCCACTTGACGAGCTGCTGCGGGTCTTCATACAACTCGGCCACTTCCTCGCGCGGCCGTGCGATGTCGAGTTCCACCGTGTATTTCAGCATTTCCGATCTGCTCGAGCTGTGAAGCGATACCGTCGATCAAGATATCGCCATTGTGGCTTGGAGGATGATGGCCTACCAGAGGAGGCTGAAGTCTTCCTTCGTAACATCGACGCGCCGCGCTCGCATGTTGCACTGGCTTTCGGTGGTCACCACTACCCCTACAGCCTCCGGCCTCTCGCCTCCGGCCTTGCGGGCGCGGCCCGCGTCAGGGCTGGAGAGTGGATTGTTGTGGCAAGAGCGGTCGGGCTCTACAGTGGAGGAGGCGTCTTTCCCTTTGCACAGGTGTATCAAGTCCTCGGCTCGAGCCGGCTCGGACACGTTTGACGACCATGCGTCCATCCTAGCCATGAAACTTCCCGACACACCGACGCGGCGACTCGACAACGAGCAGATCGCTCGGATGCTCGAAGAAGCCGCCGATCTGCTCGAAGCCCAGGGTGCCAATCCCTATCGAGTGCGGGCCTACCGCAATGCGGCTCGGACGCTGCGCGACCTCAAGGGGCCGGTTTCCCGGATGGTCGAGGCGGAAGGAGTCGCGGGGCTGCTGCAACTGCCCGCCATCGGCCGTTCGCTGGCTCACACGATCGAGCATCTGGTTCGCACCGGCCGCTTCGGCCTGTTGGAACGCCTCAAGGGGGACGATGCCGTCGAGCGTGTGTTTGCGACGGTGCCGAACATCGGCCCCGAGTTGGCTCGCCGCATTCATGAACAACTGGGAATCGAAACGTTGGCGGAACTGGAGGCGGCCGCTTACGACGGCCGGCTCGCTCAAGTGCCCGGTATGGGCAAGAAGCGCTTGCGAGCCGTGAGAGAATCTCTGGCCGGTCGCTTCGCCCGCCGACCCGCCTTGCGGCTCGAACCGACAAGAGAAACGGAACCGTCCCGCTCCGAACCCGCAGAGCCTCCGGTGTCCGTGGCCGAGATCTTGGACGTCGATCGCGAATACCGCGAAAAGGCTCGGCGTGGTGAGCTGCCTCGCATTGCGCCGCGAAGATTCAACCCGACCCGCGACGCCTGGCTACCCATCTTGCACACCGAGCGCGACGGCAGGCACTACACCGCGCTCTATTCCAATACGGCTCGAGCTCACGAGCTGGGAACGACGCGCGACTGGGTGGTCATCTACCGGGACGACCACGGAGCTCACGACCGCTGGACCGTGATCACCTCGCAATACGGTGCTCTCAAGGGAAAACGCATCGTCCGTGGCCGTGAGGACGAGTGCCGTGAGTATTACGGTGGTGAGGTGTGAGGTGTGAGGTGTGAGGTGTGAGGTGTGATGGGGGCGCAATCGTGCTCCTTGGCAGGACGCGGGCTTCGACTTCACCGCACGCCACACTTTCCATTTTCCATTTTTCATTTTTCATTTCCTCACTCATCTCCGGCTTCGACGTCGAGCACTGTCACGTCCTCGAAGCCGGCTTTCTTGAGTTGTGGCAGGACCGATTTGCGGTCGCCCACGATCAGCACGACCTGGCGACTTGGGGGCAGCAGGGTGCGTGCGACGGCGCGCACATCTTCGAGGGTGACTTGATCGAGCTGGACGGATCGCTTCGAGAAATAGTCTTGGGGAAGGTCGAACACCGCCATTTCCAGCATCAAGTTGGCGATACTGCTGGGCGTTTCGAACGCGCGGTCGAGTGAACTGAGTTCGGCCTGCTGTGCGAGGGTGAACTCGGTTGGGCTGGGCGGATGGGACGTGGCCGCCGCTTGGAGTTCTTGAACCACTTCTCGCAGAGCGGCTCCGGTCACATTGCCTCGGACGGCCGTTTGCAATACCCAACGGCCTTCGGTCTTGAGAAATCGGAAACCGGATCGGGCACCGTAGGTGAAACCGTTGCGTTCTCGCAGGTTCTTGTTGATACGGCTGACGAAGTCGCCGCCGATGATGCGGTTGGCCACGCGAGCGGCTGGGTAACTGGGATCGCGTCGTCCTTTCCACCTGCGGCCCGCCATCAGCACACTCTGCACGGCTCCCGGTTTGTCGACCACGAAGATCTGCCCTTCCGTCGATTCCTGCGGGATCGACGGAAGGGTAATCTCTTTCGGTCGGCCTTTCCAGACACGGAGTTTCTTCTCCAGAACGGGGAGGAGCGTATCGGGATCGATATCTCCGACGACGACCAGTGCGGCCCCGCGAGGCCGCAGATATTCGCGATGGAAGGTGCGAACTTGCTCGGCCGTCAGATGCTCGACGGTACGGAGATAGCCGGAGGCGGGGCGGCCGAACGGATGGTCGCCGTACAGTAGACGGGGGAAGACTCGTCCGGCAATGGCTTGCGGATCGTCGCGAACGCGAGTCAGCGCACTGAGGATGAGCTTTCTTTCGCGAGCCACATCCTTGTCATCGAAGCGAGGGTTCGCCAGCATCTGTGCCATCAGTTCCAGCGACTGGGGCAACCGGCTGGTTCCGACGCTGAAGCCGACCTGAGTGGTTTGCATGCCGGCATTGACTCCCAGCGAAACGCCGAGTGACTCCAGTGCCTGAGTGAATTCGGTCGCCGTCATCGCCTGCGTGCCTTCGTCCCAGCAGCGGGCGGTGAGTGTGGCCAATCCCGCTTCCTCCGCCGCAGTGGCCGACGCTCCGACAGGCACGACCAATTGCACCGCGACCAGCGGCAGCGTCTTCCACTGAGCCATCCAGACTTCCAAGCCGTTGGAGAGCGTATGGCGCTGGACGGCGGGTACCTTGAGGGGCGGAGCCTTGCCGGCCGGTTCGGGCATCGTGGCGTAGACTGCTTCGTCCTGAACGCGTCTCGGTTCCACGCTTCGTTCGTTGGGCACCGTGGGGCCCACCAGCACCGCCGGTGTTTCTTCTTTGCCCGGAGGCGGCGGGACGATTTCCAGAACGAGTTTCTGCGGCGTCAGGTACTTCGCTGCGACGCGTTGGATATCGGCCGGTGTCACGCGCACGTAGTCGGTGATGGTTTTTTGGTAGTAGTGAGGGTCGTTGTGCTGCGCGTATCCCATGGCGATCGCGAACGCCCGCATTGTGACCGATGTCAGTGATTGCAAGAAGCTATGTTCATGCTTGGCCAAGGCACGGGTGAGTTCGTCGGCCGTCGGGCCGTCCTTGCGGATACGCTCCAACTGCTGAGCCAGGGCCTGCTCGACTTTCTCGATGGAGGAGCCGGGGGCCACCGTTGCCGATACCGTGAACAAGCCGTCCAGTTCGCGCGTATCGCTGTCGGCCGAGACCTGTGTGGCCAGAGTATTGCGAATCATCAGGGCTTGCCGGAGGCGCGACGCGTCGCCGCTGGAGAGGATATCGGCGAGTAGGTCGAGCGCCGGAGCGTCACGGTGAGTTTCCGAGACCGTGGGCCATGCCCAATAGACGCGCGGGAACTGGACTCGGTCGTAGGTCGTGATCCGCCGGTTGACCGGGGGTGTTTGGGGAACGTCGATGTTCGGAATCGGTTTTCCGGCAGGGATCGGGGCAAAGTACTTTTCGATCCACGCCTTCGTTTGTTCCACGTCGAAATTGCCGACCACCGTCAACGTGGCGTTTCCGGGATGATAAAACTCCCAGAAGAAATTGCGCAAGTCATCGAGCGTGGCGTTGTCGAGGTCTTTCATCGAGCCGATGACCGACCAGGAATAAGGATGCCCTTTGGGAAAAAGATTCGCGCCGATCGTCTCCGATGCCAATCCGTAGGGAACGTTTTCCATCCTCTGACGGCGTTCGTTCTTGACGATCTCGCGTTCGGTGTCGAATTTCCGTTGGTCGAGTGCCGTGGGCAGAAACGCCATGCGTTCGGCTTCCATATAAAGAGCCCGTTCCAGATAATTCGCCGGAATCGACTCGAAATAGACCGTCATGTCGTTGCTGGTGAAGGCATTGGGCGATCCGCCTCCTCCTTGCAGCGGCATGTCGTAATTGGGGACGTGCTTGGTGCCGCGGAACATCATGTGCTCGAAGAAATGAGCGAACCCGCTCAAGCCGGCCCGCTCGTTCTTGGATCCGACGTGGTAGGCCACGCAGACCGTTGCGGTCGGCGCACCCGGGTCGTAACTCAACGCGACCTTCAACCCATTCGGTAGCCGATACGATTCGATCTGCAGTTTGGGCACGGCCACTTCGCCGGCGCACAACAGCGCTGCCGGGCCGATCCATGCCATCCATACCCACCATTGAGTTATCCGCCTCACACGCATGTCTCTCAACCTCGCAGTTCTCGGGCAAGCGAACCTCGGCCGCTCGGGGACGGCACTATCGAGGAGACCATAGCACGGCCGGCCCCGTGCCTGCCAGAGCCTCTCGGCAGAGATTGGCGGTGGAACGGGTCCCGCAGGCGTCGCCGACGAGCGCCACCACGGGGTGGTGATGCCACCGGAGGGCGACAGTTTCCTCGATTGGCCGGCAAACCATGCAAGACTGCGAGTTTCACCGATTCAACGGACGGATGCGAATCTCCTTGAATTCCACCCACATCGGTTTGCCGGCGTGGAGTTGCAGGGCGAGGACGCCTTCCCGGCGAGCCAGCGTGGGGTGCTCATCGATGCAATCGACGATCAGCCGGCCGTTGAGATAGTGCTGCAAATGACTCCCCTTGGCGACGATGCGCACATGATTCCAGTCGTTGAGTCGGAACAGCTCTTTGTACTCATCGTCCGTGATGAGCTTGCCCGTAATGCGTTTGTCTCCCTGCTTGGTCCATACGGTCTTGTCGCCCACCAGAGCCATGCGACCGCGTTTGCCACCCTCTTCATAGATGAACCCGGCCACGCTGGGGAGCACGTTCTCATTGCGGATCTCGTGCTGATAGCCCCGCACCACCCATGCGTTGCGCACACGGGGGCCCTTCTCGATGTGGCTCGAGCGGTATTGGATACCCGAATTGTTTTGATGAGTGCAGCGGAAGTCGAGTTCGAGTTCGAAATCCTTGGTTTGCCCGCCCTTCCAGATCAGAAAGGTATTGCCCTTGGCCGGGTTTTCGACCGTCGTTTCGCCGCGGATCGCGCCGTCACGTACACTCCACAGCCGAGGGTCGCCGTCCCAGTCTGACAGGTCCTTGCCGTTGAAAATGACTCGCCATCCGGATGGTTCCCTCTTGACATCTTGCCTGCGTTTCTTTGTCCTTTTTCCCGCCTTTTTCGGCGGGTAGGGTTGGCCGGCCAGGTAGTTCAACCGGTCCATCACGTCGGCTCGAGTGGCGACGGGGTGGAACTGGTCGCGGCTCACCTGGTAGCGGTCGCCGAAGAAGTCGCGCAACCAGACAACCGAGTTGAGCGCCTCGGTCGCCAGCACCGGATCGTCGGTGGTGTTGATCAGTTCGATCAGCACGGGGCGCGGGTCCGCCGCGCCGATACGCCCCAGGAATTCGGCCGCCCGGATCCGAACCATCCCGGCGGGGTCCTCGAGCAATACTCGAGCGACCGGCACGAGTGATCGGGCTTGCTCTCCAAAGGATGCACAGACAGTCGCCGCCCAGTATCGTTCGATCGCCTTGTCTGATCGGAGCGCTCGTTCGAGGGCCAGTCGCGACTGATGAAACGGTTGCAAGGCCAAGTCGGCGATCTCCGCCAATACGGCGATTTCTTCCCGATGGTTCCGGCCGAAGCCGACCGGATCGTCCATGGCGTGATTCACCAGGTAGCTTTCGGGATAGAAGCTCAGGTCGGGAAGTTTCAGCATGATCTCGTGCAGGCGCTTTCGCATTCGCTGCAGTGTTTCGGAGTGCCTGGGGTCGCCGGCCAGATTGTGCACCTGATGAGGATCGGCTTGACAGTCGAACAGCATCTCTACGGGTTTCGGCTGGAAGAACTGCCGACTAGGTCCCTCGAGTTTGCCTGCCTGGAAGAGCGTTCTCCATTCCTGATAAGCGAGCATCTTGTAGCGGTAGTTGTTATTCAGGCCGTCGGGCAGGTAGGGTTGGAAGCAGCGCAGGTATTGGTAGCGCCCGACGCGCAAGCTGCGAACCAGGTCGTACTTTTCATCGAACCGGTCGGCATAGCCGAACGACTCATTGCGGGCGTTGACGTCGGCCAGGGCGACTCCCTTTCCCAGGAACGGACGGCCGTCTATGGCGGCGGGCACTTCGATTCCCGCCAACTTGAGCACCGTGGGGCCGAAGTCGACAAAGCTGACGAAGCCATCCACTCGCGAACCCAGTTCGGCATCGACCAGGTGTTTGAAGTTCTCGGGAACACGCACCACCAGCGGGACGTGCAATCCCGATTCGTACAGGTATCCTTTACTGCGAGGCAGTACGCCGCCGTGATCACCGAAGTAGAAAATGAAGGTGTCCTCGAGGAGTCCGTCTTCCTCAAGTCGGGCTACCGTTCGGCCGACGATCTGATCGATGTCCTGCATGCGGTCGAGGTAGCGAGCGTGCGTGTAACGAAACAGCGGCGTGTCGGGGTGGTAGTCGGCTAGTCTGACCGCCGCGGGATCGTGCCGAGTCTTTTCCGACGCGTACTGGTGTCGCGAGAAGTGGAGCGAACTTTCGTGCGACCGAGGATGCGATTCGAAGTGGAAGAAGGGCTGATTCTTGTCGGGTCGATTGCGCCAGTCGGCTCGGCGCGACGATTCATCCCATACGCCCGGCGGCTCGACCGCGTTGTAGTCTTTCTTGGCATTGTTGGTGGTGTAGTAGCCGGCTCGACGCAGGTAGGCGGGAAACATGGAGATCCCGTGAGGAAGCGGCACTTTTCGGTAGGGGCGGTGGAACTGCGTACCGATACGAGGCGCATAGCACCCGGTGATCAGCGTCGTGCGAGCCACTGAGCAAACAGGGGCGTTGGAGAAGGCATGGTCGAACGTCAGGCCATGAGCGGCAAGGGCTTCGATGTGAGGCGCTTCGGCGCCGCCGGGAATGAAATGCCGGAGGTAGTGGATCGAGTTGTCCTCCGAAACAATCCAGACGATGTTCGGGCGGTCGGCGGCTTGGAGCCACGGAGCGGCAAAGCCGAGCAAGCTCAGCAGGACGAGTCCGATCAGTCGAGTGTTCATTGGGGCGGGGTCCAGTGGTGCGTGGGAAAGGAACGAAGGCGGGAAACCTGTAGTTCAAGTACCAGTTCACGAGGGGGAATCGGTGTCCGTGTCCTCACACGGGCGACAAGACTGCCATTTGTCGCCCATCTTCCGACGGGTGCTTGCAGCAGGAGCCTTGCCGCAGCCTTCCATTGTAGACGGAAGCGGTGCGGCGGGGAGTATCGCAGGCCGATTTTCGCACGGTCGCGCGGGTTGCGGCCGGAGCTGGGTCAGTCGGGAGAGGTCATCTTCCGCAAGGAGTCGACGACTTCCGGGAGTTCCGCTTCTTTGCGCAGGATCCAGAATACGTGTTTGTAGAAGAGTGTGGCCGGGTCGAGATTGAGTCGCACTCGCTCGCGGAGAACTCGTTCTCGGTCGGCTCGCGGAACATGGGAATTCTTGTTGCGATAGAGCCGGTAGCAGAGCCACGTCACAGCGAACAACAGTGGGTAGAGTAGGACTCCCAGGACGAAGGAAGATTTTCCCGGCTCGGTGCGCAGCCGCTGTTCGACCCGAAACCCGCTCAGGGTGCAGAGCGTTTGCAGGCGGTGAACGCCGACGAGGAAGATATGCCCGAAATAGAGTTTGTCCGTCTGTTGCTCGGAAAACCAGATGCTGTCGATTTCGGTGGGCGGCATCCGTTTCCAATAGTCGGACTCGAGGAAGAACCGCGAGAGCCGGGCTCGCACATGCGAGTAATTGGGGGTCGTGAGGATCAGTGTGCCGCCGGGTTTGAGAATGCGGTTGAATTCATGCAGCACCGCGAGTTGGTTGGGGACATGTTCAATGCCTTCTTGGCATATCACGTAGTCGACACTGCCGTCTTCGAGCGGCAGTGGTTCCATCAAGTCGGCGTATTCGGCCTGGACATCCTCGAGTGTCATGAACTGAGGGAACAGATCGAGGGGCCGGACAGTGGCTCCTTTCTTGAGAAACTCGAAGGTGGCTCGGCCGTCTCCACAGGGGATATCGACCACCGTTTTTCCGGTCAGGTCCGGCAGGCTGTCGATGAAGTCGGCAACGTGGCGGTGGATTCCCTTGCGGGGAAAGGCGGGGGGCGGTTGGGGCATGGCTTGGGCGGTGATCGGGGGAGCGACTGAAAGTTGACAATGGTTGTCTGGACTGACGACTCGGGGGCGTGTTTGGGCGAACGCCGAGTGAGTCCGTGTGGTTGGGTAGGCGGCGCATTATAGGTGGCACACCGACAGGTCCCAACACGAACCGGTGCCTGCGGGCGCCCCGTTCTCAGCTTTCCCGTTAGCCGGCCTTTTCCCAGCCGGCCGGGTGCGATACGATTAGCGCTTTGGCATACCGGCTGACGGGGCGTGGCTCAGTCTGGTAGAGCGCTGCGTTCGGGACGCAGAGGTCGCTGGTTCAAATCCAGTCGCCCCGACTTGATGTAAGCGATGTTGACAAAAGGAGTTGCGGGAATTTGCCCGCTGATGGAATTCCCGTTTCGTCGCGAGTGTGCTCCCGCAAGGCAACGCACCTGCCGAAAGTCATTCACGACCACGCCATTCTACAGCCTCGTTTCGACACGCGCGGGTCACCGGTCACGACCTATTGCCGTTCGAGGCGATGGGTCGATGGCCCGCAGAGAGCGACCATGCTCGGTTCGAGGAGCAAAATGAGCCGACTTTGATCAGCAGGGCCAAATATCCCACCGACCAGCCGGCGCAACGCAAGTGACCCACGTTGGCCGGGCACATCGATCGCGCCCCATCATGGAATCGAACTCGGTGCCGACGAAAACAGCGACTTTCGACTGAGGAACCAGCGGGACTTCTGCCTTTCTCAGAATCGTATCGACGCCCTTCCAGGACTTGGCCGTTTCGCCATTGGTTGTCCAATGAAACGGCGTGGTCAGCGAGTGTGTCTTCCCGGCACGAAACTGCGTCGTCATGTTGAACACGGCGGATGTTTCGACCTGAATTCCGAAAACCGCCTGATGACCTGTGATGCAAGGCCCGGCAGACTGCCGGTCAGAAATCGCCGCTCGAAAAACCGCGCTGGGTCGAGGTAGTCGGGAGAAACACTGTCGCGCCGCTCGCGAATAGGATCCAATGGGAAGGCCCGTCACCGGGACGCGGTTCGCGCCGCCTATGGCGGACGCTGGAACATCGAAACGACGTTTCAGGAGTTGCGTTCACATCTCGGGTGGGCTTTCTTGAAGAAAACTGTCGAATCTCTCCAAGAATCCAGAGAGTGACGCGAATGGCTTCCTGCAGCGGTCGTAGTGGCAGTCGTAGCGGGGGCAACGATCTGGCGAGGCATCGTCGATGAAGAGCATATCAGACGCGGATCGGGCAGGGAGACTGAAGATCGCTTGGAGCCTGGGGTGCGGTGCCCTGTCCGCCGTCGGACTCCTGCTGGTCCTGCTGGTCGTACAAGGCTGCAACGAGGAAAAACCGGGGGCGGTTGCAACGGCCGAATCGGCCGAGGACTTTGCCGTGATCCAGCGGGTCCAGCCTCCTTCCGAATTCCGGCAGATTCCTTACTACGGCGATATCTGGGTGACGACGTGGGCCGACGACGGCCACCTTTATTCGATCTTCGGGGACGGCACCGGAATGAAAGACCGCTTGCCCACTCTGCTGGTCGGCGAGCCGGACGAATTCGACGCGGCCTATGAGGAAGTTCGCCCCGGATGGTTCAAGGTCAAAGATCCCCGCGGCGCCGCCGCCGAGTGGTGCGAGATCTACGATTGTTCCAAGGCCTACCGTCAGGCTCCCTATACGCCGGCCGGAATGGTTCGCCTCGAGGGCCTGGTGCCGGACTTCAAACTTCACGACGGCGAAGACCAGGACATCGTGTCCCGGCACATCCCGTACGGCGATCGGACCGCTTTCGAGCAGATGGACAAACCGTCCAGCCTGGTGGCGGTCGGCCCGCGATTCTACGCTCACATGCACTATCCGCCGGGCGAACCGGTTTGCGGCTATCTGGCCTGGTCGGACGACCATGGAAAGACCTGGCACCGGAAAGACGGGTCTCCCTGGAAGGCGACAAGCCCGTTCCGCGTCACGATGTTTTTCAACATGGGACAGGCCTACTGCGAAAACCGTGATCGCTACCTGTACGGTCTGGGCATTGGACGCGAGGTCGCTCTGGAAGATCCTCGGCCGCAGAAGGTCTATCTCTTGCGGGTCCCGTTGGATCGCAGCCATGCTTCTTCGGAATCCGGGGTCACCGAGGGGGCTGGCGGCTCGTCGCGATTGCTCTACGCCGACCGCGCACCGAAGGCGTCGGACGATCCGGTCCTCGATTATTCGGCCTACGAGTACTTCGCCGGATTCGATGCGCACGGGCGGCCGAGGTGGTCGGCGAAGGCCGAAGAGGCGGAACCGCTGGAAGGGTTGGCGACCAAGGCCCAAGGCTCGGCCCTCTACCATCCGGGACTGAAACGCTATCTGTTCCTTTCCGGATATCTGGAGAGTGTCCAACTGCGCAAGGGGGGCGCGGTGCCCGGCGGGACTGCGATCGGCGAGGTTCCCGCCGCCGCCCTGTTCGAATCGCCGCATCCGTGGGGGCCGTGGCGGCTGGCCGACCGCTTCCCCGGCGGTTACATCGCCAGTTTCGTTCCCAAGGGAGCCGGCCCGAATTCGGTCTACTTTGCGGCTGCCGGCGGAGGCGGATTGACCTATGCGCTGAACATCGGACGGCTCGAGCTCGAAACCCGGCCGCCGCGCGTCGTCCCTGCCGCGTGGCGCAAGATCCGGACGCGCAAAGTCGAACAAGTCATCGGCGATGTCGATTTCGAAACGATGCGCCCGACTCGCCAGCGAACCCAGTCGCAGGTCGACTTGCTGCATTCGGACCTGGGCGCGTCGTTCGAACACGACGGAAAACTGTGGTTTCTGTTCGGCGACTCCGATCCCGAATCGCCCGGCTGGGACGAATACCATGACGACGCGGTCGCCTGGACGACGGCTCGATCGATCGAAGAGTTTCGCTTGCATTTTCTCAAAGATGCCGACAGCGGGCGAGGATACCTGAATCCGAAGATTCGAGGAACGGTCGACGGCAGCGATCCGAAGTTGGACGTCGATCTGGGGACGTTGAACGTGCCGCTGGACGGGCTGAGCGACGGCGAGAGCGTCTATGTGTGGTTTACCACAGGCGGAGCACAACGCTCTTTGGTGGCGCGCAGCGATGACACCTTCCGAACCTTCAAGAAGGTGTTCGATTTCGGCAACACCCATTTCGTCGATGTGGCGGTCGAGCGGGCGCGCGGACCGATTCCCGGGATTCCCGAATCGAAAAGGGGGCCGTGGGTGTGGGTGTTCGGCAGTGGCAATGCGGAACACCGCGAGGTCTACCTCGCCGCGTTGCCGCTCGATGGCCTCCGCCGCGCCGACCGCTCGAGCGTGCGATTTTTGAAGCGGGCGACTCCGGCCGGGCCTCAGTGGAAACTCGAGTGGTCGGACCGCGAGTCGGAGGCGACGCCCATCTTCCGCATCGAACACGGGGCAGGGCCGGGCGTGATGTCGGCCGTGCCGCACGGCTGGGGATTCGGCGAGCCGCTGATCCACTACAACCGAGAATTGAAGTCATGGGTGGCGACTTACAATTCCGCGCGGCGGACCATTCGCCTGCGGACAGCCTCACGACCGTGGGGACCGTGGTCCGAATCGATCGTGCTGTTCGATCCGGCCGAGGACGACGGACGCGGCCCGGCTTACGGACGCTACATCGGCGATGACCGGACGGAACGACTCGGAGGGCAAGGCGAATTATACGGCCCCTACGTGATCGAACGGTTCACTCGGACGCTGCCCGATGGGCGCGTCAAGATCTATTGGCTGCTATCGCCCTGGCAGCCGTACACCGTGTTGCTGATGGAGAGCGTTCTGGAGAAAACGCCATGAATCGATTCGCTGTTTTTTTCCGCTCGGCCGTTCGCACAGGCGCCGTCAGGCTGTTGCCTGCACTGTTGATCGTCTTCGTGATTCCCCAGACGTTGCGGGAGGTTCGAGGCCAAAACGTCGGCGGCGCGAATCAAGCAACCGAACCCGCGGAATTCCGCAAGGAACGGCTTCGCATCGACGAGAACGCCCACAGGATCGTCCTGCGATTTTCCGATACGGAAGCGTTGCAACTGGGAAAGTTGGACGGCTACGTGGCTGGGATCCAGTGGGTGGTGTGCAACGGCGCTGCGGTGATCGAAATGCCGGACGAAGAGGTGGTTCCCACGCCAGTGATCGAATGGGTCGACACCAGCAAGCCATTTCGCCCCGTGCGTGATTGGGATGCCTATCTTCAGTCGCGCAAGGGGAACGAAGGGCGTTGGCCGTCTCGCGGCCGCTGGCATTCCCATTCATTGGAATTGGGGACGGCCGATTATGTGGGAACCGAGTCGCGGGGGGCCGAGGCGGTGGTCCGCTTCCGGACCGAGGCGGGCGAAATCCGCTGGGTTTTTTCCCACCGGACGAATCGGGTCGGTGACGCCGAGTACCGGGGAATCGGTTGGCGGCTGGAAGTCGACAACGTTCCGCATGTCGTGTGGGCGCATTTCCGCGAGCCGTTGCCGCTGGCCGAGGACCATTGGTACCTCGCGCAGACCTGGGGCCGCGCCTTCATCGAACGACGGCTCGATCCACGAACGAAATTCACCTTGCCGTTGACTCAGCAGTTCGCATTCCACCAGCCCTTTCTGTTCATCGCCGGCGAGGAAGCATGCTTGTTCGACTGGTTCGACCGTCCGACCGCGGCGCGGGAGACCATCGAACGGGATGGCGATTTTCTGGTGCGCAGCGTGGCCATACCGTTCGCAACCGGCAATGGGCGAGCGACGCCGACCAAGTACTGCCAGGTCGCTCGTGCGAGGACGCCCGATCGATGGACCCGAATCGACCGGTGGACGCAGAGCTATGAGTTTCTGTCAGCCCGGTATCGCCAACAGCGGGAGCATGGGCGTTGCGAGCCGTTGCCGTGCACTCTGGCGGTCACGCCGGAATCGGATTACATCCACTTCCTGCAACACGGGCGGCCTCCGCGCGTTCCCTGGCTGGAACGGTTTGCCGGCGACGAACTACCCGAACTGGCGAGGATCGGCGTTCGCCTGGTCTACATCGCCGCGCCCTGGGAGAGCGACGCGGAACACGATCGCCGGCAGCGCAGAACTCCCACGAGGATGTCTGACGGACCGGTGCCCCGGATGGAAGAGATCGGTTCGCAGCATGCACCTTGGGACCTGAAAATCAGCCCGGCCATCGGCGGGCCGGAGTCGTTGAAGAAGCTGGTCGCCGCGGCCCATCGACTGGGAGTGCAGATCGTCCTCTGGTGCGGACCGGCTCACCTATCGCTCAGTTCGCCTCAGTTGATCCGACATCCCGACTGGCCCATTTGGCGACAGGACGGGACGCCCGACGACCAGGACTACAACGACCTGGTCGGGATGAGTCTCTCCAGCGGCTTCGGTCCTTTCTCGATCGAGCGGTATCGCGATGTTCGAAGGAAGACGGGAATCGATGGCCTGTTTTTCGATTCCTATTTGACCTTCGGGGCCGGCATCGATTTTTCGCAAAAGCAGCCGCACCCTCAACTGGATGAAATGTTGGACATCGAACGGGCATTGTGGCGGATGGACCTGCGCCAGGTACATCTGGAAGGGGTCGGAGTCTTGGGCGTCGGTGTCGGCGGATTCGGCTATGAAACCACGGCCTACTTGGGACGCCCGTTCCCCGAAGAGGTCCGCCAGTTCCGCAAGATTCGCGGCCGCGAGTACGGCTTGTATCGTTTTGTCGCCGATACGTTCCTCGAGCCGGACAGTTATTACCGGGCGCTGGCCAGCAAGGGGATGATCTGCATTTTCGATTTGCGGCAATTCCACCGGCTCGACGAAGACCAGCGGCGATGGATCGCGCGGGCCAACCGCGAGTATCTCGCGGTCCTCGACCAGATGGAAAACCGGCACTTGATCGGAGACGGGGACCGATGGCAGGGAGTGGCTTGGACTCGAAACGGGGCGACCGACCAAGTGATCTTCGCGTTCGAGGCGTTTGACGTCGACCTCGGCCGGCGGGGAATCGTCGAGGATTTGACATCGGGGGACCGCCGGCCGGTCGATTCCCGGTTCAGGACGGAAGCCTGGCACACCTATCGCGTCCATTGCTCGACTCGCTGAGAAAAAGTCCGCCACGTCCCTGCCTCGAGCGTGTCGCTTGCACATATCTTCAATCTTCCCGACTCGCCCTCGACGGGAATTGCCGGCCCTTTTCCACTCTCGGGGCCTGCGAACGGCGAATCCACACAGCACGAAAAAGGGCAATCCACAACCATATGAGAAAAACGCCGCTTACGATACGAAGAGCGTTCAATACAGGATGGATCTCTTCCTCCAGTTGAAACGTGCCGTATTGAATCAGCCCCATGAGGACGAGCGTGGTCAGAAAACCAACCAGAAAGAACGAGCGAACGAATCCTCTATTCTTGTGGAGGGCATATGCGGAGCTACCTGCCCAGACTAGGAGGCCTCCACACACTAGTGCCACCTTGATGAGAAAGACGACATCGCCACGACTCGGGTTGTAGAGCAAAACGGCGACAACTATCAACGCGATCAAGAATCCATAGGCCGCAAAGGACAATGCCGCACACTTCATTTCGGTACTTTCCCGCAAAGCTATATCTATGAGCCATGCATCCGCAGCCCTGCACGATCCGATCATCGCAGCAGATTGTTCCACGCTCCGCGCCACGTTTCGTTTAGCTTCTTTTGAGCTTCCACCCGTCCATTGCGGTCGCGGTAAGGCCGGAGACCGGAGACCGGAGGCTGTAGGGCTGGTCGTGACAACCCAAAAGCCGGGGCGGGATGCGCGCAGTCGATTGGGCCGACATGCCTGTCGGTTGGCGCGACAGACGACGGTGAGGCGAGCTAAGCCGGCACTCGGAAAAGTCGCTTGAATCTCGCACTCTCCTGACGGCCGGCTGGTGTGGTACGCCGTTTGCAAATTATACTGGATTCGCATCGAAATGCGCGAGCCGGGGGCCGCAAACAGGTTAGCGGATAGGTCACCGGGGGGCGCCAATCACGGTGAATCGGCTGATCCACAGAACCAATATGCATCGACATGCGAGCCACCGATCACGACCTTGGTTACGGCAGGTCACCCGTGGGCGGCTGCTGCGTGTTTCACTGAGTTGTTCACTCGCCGTTCATACGACGCTGCTGCTGCTGTTACTGACCGACGGGGCGATTATGCAGCCGGTGTCTCTTGCCGGACGTCGGCAGGCGGTTTCGATGGAGGCGGCATGGGCACCACCGAGTCCCCAGATGCCGACGAAAGTCGACCGGCCAGAGCAACCGTGGAGACGGGAGAGCCACGATGCGCGGCCGACGGTAATCGAGGTGGCCGAAGTCGTGGAGGTTGAGCCGGACCCTGCGGTCACAGCCGAGCGTCTTACCTTGCCCGAAGCAGCCGTCGCCACCGAACCGGTGGCCGCTCTTTCCGACTCGATGCCGCAGCAGATTGCGTCCGTTCCACCGCCGTCTCACACGGTTCCGGCCGAACCCGTCGCCGTAGAGACCTGGCAGGTGACGCGAGAACATCGGCGTAATCGTGAGCCGCCGGTGGTTCGAGTCGCCATGGCGGCCGCTCGGCAACAGGCGGGGACGGACAATCAGGAGCCCCCCGATTTTCGCGGCAACCGGCCGCCGGTCTATCCGGCAGTCGCGATCGCGCGACGACTCGAGGGAACGGTGGTATTACGGCTGACCGTCGACGCGAGCGGCCGAGTGGCCGACGTCGAGGTGGTGGACTCGAGCGGCCACGCCGCGTTGGACGAGGCGGCGGTGGAAGCGATCCGCAAATGGCGAGGAGAACCGGCCCAGCGCGACGGCCGGCCCGTCCCCTCTCAACAGTTGCTTCCCGTCTACTTCCGGTTGTAAGCGGATTGTCGCACTCGTTGGGTTGCTCGGAGGTCGGAAGGACTCGGTGCGGGCACGAGATAGCCGGATGGCGGTGGTGAAGAGCGGGGAGGTGTCGCACTGAGTTCTCCACAATGTTCCGTACCAAAACGGCAAAGGCTGCAGACTCTCGAGTCTGCAGCCCGATCATCACGGGGCTTTGCGTTGGGTTACTCGAAGTTCCCCTTGAGAATTCGGCGCCCCAGCCAAGGTCCGCAATAGACTTCCCGAGGCGTCAGTTCCACGAGCGAATCGGTGTAGCCATTGGCAGGGTTTCCATCCACCGGGAAGCCGGGGTTGAGGTAGCCGTCCCCATTGAGGTCGTAAACTTGCCGGACGCTGCCGTCCGCCATCAGCAGGTTGACGTGCCGTTTCTTGCCGGTCCCGTGCCACGCGTACCAGTCCCGCGTATCTTGCAGCCAGAGTCGACCGTCCCGACCGGCCACACCCGGCAGGTTCGTATCGGGCAGCTTGTCGGGAACGGCATCGACGACGTTGGTGCCGGCGGGCATCAAGACCAGGCGTTTGGTGAGCGGATCCCAGGCCGCCGGTCCGTCGTTCATCGTCTCGGCGAGCCGCTCGCCGGCGGTCAGAAAAGTGGGGACATCATGGCTGAGCACGGCTTCATTCACGTCGCCCGGCGCGCCGCAACCCAGAAAGGGCACCACCGCCGATGAGAGTCGGGAACTATCGAGCCGCCGCTGTGTCAGTGGTCCCATGGTGCCCTGGATGCCTTTGAGCTTCGCCATGGTTCGGTTTTGCAAATCGGTCTTGGCGTCCGACCTTGCCAAGTACCAACTGGAAGCGTAGTTGGTCCCGTATCCGTCTTCCATCAGTTTGGCGACACGATTGAGCCGATCCAACGACGCGGCGGGACTGTTGGGCGACTGCCAGGTCCAGCAACGTCCTGCGCGCAATCGCTGAGGAGGCACTCCGTCCCGGTTACTGGTGTTGACGGCTCCGATGAAGTCATTGATCTTCTCGACTCCTCGCAAGTCGGATGCGGGGCAAAGCATCTCCTGGCAGTTGATGCCTTGGTTGACCAGATCGGCGACCCAGCCGTAGGTGTCCGGGCAGCCATCTCGTCGCCAGTCGAACGCTCCGCTGCAGAATCGTCCGGCGCGATCGGACGATGCGAATCCGTGCAAACCGATGCCGAAGTTCTTGAGGTTGTTGCGGCACTGTGCCGAACGAGCCGCTGCGCGAGCGGCCGCCATGGCCGGAAGCAGCAGCGCCACCAACACTCCGATGATGGCAATGACCACCAGCAGTTCTACCAACGTAAAGGCCGCTCGCGAGTTGGTTCGCGGCCGATTCCGAGTTGTTCTCATCGTTCTTGGTCTCCATGGAAAGATTGTCCGTTGCCTCACCAGGCCCCTCGCTTCGCATCAGCCCTTTTCCGGGCGCGTCGCCTGCGACAGGGAGTCTGGTTGCAGCTTCTTGGGGCGTGGGAAGTCTCTGTCGATTCGGAGTCCCCACTGCCTGTCCAATACAAGGTCTCGCGTGCTCGTCACTCAGACAGATGTTGCCATTCGCCCTCCTTTCTTCTGTTGTCTGCCGTGGTATTTCCCGATCTGATGAGTTGCAATCTATGGGACGCCCATTAAGAGTCCTTCAACGCAATGTCAATTCTGTGTGAATTCGCATGGCGCACCGCGAGCACCACGACCGGGCGTGAGGACCGTTTGACCGTCCCCGTCCGCCGGCGGAGTCGAATCGATTCAAGACTGTCGTCGCCTTGTCGTGCGAAGAAGAGAGAGGGCGCGAAATGGAGACAAAAGGAAAAGGCCATTCGACCCGGACGTTGCACCCGGGGGAGCGCGGTTTTTCGCGACCTACTGGTCGGCACTGAGGTTACCCGGTTTCGACTCGGCAATGGCTGCGCGTTGCGACACGTACTGGTGGTAGAAATCCAGCAGCCGGTTGCGAGCGTACTCGATGGCGACGAAGTCCGGGTAGCGCCGACGCGCCTCTTCGTAAATCGCATCGGCTCGCCGCTTGTACCGTTCGACGAGGGCCGCGTCATCACGGCGAGCCGCCAGCCGAATCACGCTACCGAGAAGCAGTTGGAACTCGCATGCTTCGCCGATGACGGGGGACGAGAACACATCCAGTCGCTCATATTGTTCGATCGCTTCGTCGATTCTGTTTTGGGCTTCGGCGAACAGCCGCTGGCGGATCAGCCGTTGGGCTTGGTGCACGCGAGCTTCGGCGACCTTGCGGCGGAACCTTGGGTATTCGTCCATGTGATGGCTGAGTCGATCCGCCAGTTCGATCGCCCGTTCGATGTATGCTCGAGCTTCAGGCGACGGCTCCTCGGCCAAGGAAGTCTTGCCCAACAGGAAAAGGTTCGTGCAAGCGGCGTCCACGTAATCAAGGTTGCACGGAGCGTCTTCCAACAGCGCGTCAATCACGTCTTGCGCTGCGTGGTACTGTTTGAGGCTAAGCAAACTGTGGAACAACCCGAACCGACCTTCCTCATGATCCGGTGCATTGCGAACCAGGCGCCGGAACTTGCTCGCCGCGCGCAAGTAGCACGTTCGTCCCCGGTCTTCGTTGCCTAAATACGTCTCCAGCCGCCCAAGCATGAAGTCGGTCTGCGCCGCACTGAACAGAAGAGCCGGGTCTCGATCGAAGTCGGCGACTTGCGAGTCGAGGGCTCGGCTGATGATCGACAATTCGTCGCGGCGCAGCCGGATGGTCTGGGGGAACTGCGATTGTTCACGGACCAGACTCGATAGTTCCGTCATGGAACGCTTGAGTGCGGTGACGGCCCGGTCGGCTCGTCGATAGTTGGCTTCCGATTGTCGCCACAAGCCGAAGAACACCGTGGCCAACGAGAAGACGACGATCAGGACCGCCGCAGTGGAACGCACCAGCCAGGGATATTGGCGGGCCAGCAGTGAGAAACGGCGAAGGATGGTGAATCCGCGGACCGATACGGAATCGCCTCCCAAGTGGCGTTCCAGTTCGAGCCGCAAGGCGCTGATACTGCCGTATCGTCGTTCGGGAGTGGCCGCCAGGCATTTCAGACAGACCGCCTCCAACTGCCGAGGTATGTCGGGGTTTCCTTTGAGGCGCGTCGGCAGGTGGTGGTAGTACCACTTGACAGCGTCCACGAAGTCGGTGAAACGCATGGGAGGAGCATCGGTGAGCAAACTGTGCATCACCGCGCCGATTCCGAACACGTCGGTTCGAACGGACACCGGCGCCGATCCGACGAACAGCTGCTCCGGAGCCATGTAGTTGAGCGTGCCCATCACGGCCCCCGTCCATGTCCGCAGCGAATCGATCTGCCGGTTCTGCATCGGCTTGGACAGGCCGAAATCCGTCAGGTAGGGCTTGCCGCTGGCGTCCACCAGGATGTTTCCCGGCTTGAGATCCCGGTGCAAGACGCCTTGATCATGGGCGAACTGAAGGGCTTCGCAGATCGGCAGCAGCAATCGCACTCGCTGCTCGATCGAGAGATTCTCCTCGATGCAGTACTCGTCCAACCTCCGGCCGTCGATGTACTGAAGCACCAGATAGGGGCGTTGGTGATCGTTGATCCCGTAGTCGTGCAGCTGCACGATGTGAGGGTGATCGAGTTCCCGCAAAGCGCTGACTTCGCGACGAAACCGGAGCCGACTCGCCTCGTCATCGATCGTCTGCGAGTAGATTTTCACCGCAAACTGCACGGTCGAGTCACCGTTAGAAACAGCTCGGTAGACGCGGCTGGTCCCCCCCCGTCCCACACAACAAAGCAACTCGTAACCGGGGATGGCGTGGCGATCAGCCAACGGTGCGACACTCGAGGCGTCGACAACGGGACGGCCGCCATCTGTACCGCATTGCGATTTTTCCAAGTCGGTCTCGCCGGCCGGACGGGTCGGTTCCCGTTCGTCGAAATGATCTTGAAGCGTCGGCCATTCGTCGCCGGTCATGGATGGCTCCGCAGAAAAAGAACTCCGGCAAGGGAAACGTGCTTCCAGCGATCCGAGTCCGTTCGTCCCGGAGTCGCTCGGCAACCAGCGACGCCTGCCGGTTGCAAAATCCAGACGAAGACTCCAATATAGTTCTCTCAGAGTGGTCAGGCAACCACGGAAGGTGGGGGCGAACCGGACGGGGCCATCTGTTCGCGGATCCTTCAACCGTCCCTTCGAATTGAAACAACGGGTTCGCCGCCGCCTCTCCGTTTACCATAAGTCGATCCGGCTGGGGAACGCGCCCGAGGCGATGGCGCGGTGAAGCTGCCCATTGGTCCAAACGGCATCGTACGAACCGTCGCCGGCTTGCTGAAGCAGGGCCGTGTGGACGTGCGGCCCGAACGCGACGAACCGAGCCGCCGGATAACGCTGCTTGAAGGCGTCAACGGCAGCGGACCCGGCGGCGGCCGTCCCCTGGAGCTGCACCACGACCAGGATCCGCTCCGGCACCGGTTCGAGCTCCACTTCCGTCAGCCGCTCCAGGCCGGTTACGGTCGCGAAGGACCAACCGGCGGTCGATGCGGCCGGAGCTACTCGGGAGCCGACCATCAAGTCCGAACTGACCAGAATGAGGTGTGAAGACATGTTGGGCCGCCTTACCATAGCCAACGGTCGCGCTCGTCGAATCCGGTGAACACCGAATCGACGACTGTCGGCCAGTCGGCCGATTCGGCCCCGGGCGCGACGGCACGCGCCAGGATTTCCGGATCGGCTTCTCCTTCGGCGGCTTGAGCGTCCCGTTCGAGTTGCGTCACATCGATCAGCTCGCCCGAGACCTGTACCAATCGTTGCTGGTGCGACGTGGCCAGCGGTGTGAGGCGACTTGCCGCGGAGGGCCAATCGATTTCCAGCCGGTGGCCATGGTCATTGCGAAACGCGAGGGCCATCGGAGGCAGCTCGGGAGGACGTGTGGCTTCCACCGTTTCGCTTGCCGGAAGTTCATCGGCTGCGGGCGCGGTGTCCGGATTCACGTTGATTTCGGCATAGTAGAATTCCTGCCACTGGCCGCGGAGACAGTACCACTGGACCGTCTCGGCATCGACCATCACCTCGATACCGTCGTCGGGCGTGGAGGCGAGAAAATCGGCCATCGTGATCGCACTCGGCATCCGGCCTCGTTCGCCGAACAGATAACCGTAGGCATCTTCTCCGATTCCCAATTCGACCGTGAACTCGTCGTCGCCGATCGTGGCCGTGCCGCTGCCGGCCGTTTCCCGCCCGTCGATCGTCATGGCGGGTTGGCGTTGCCGAACCCTATACGTACCGGCCGCCAGTCCTTGAAACGAAAAACTGCCGTCGGTTTGCGTCGTGATCGTCTCTTGGACGGTTTCGCCGGTGGATGTCGTCCCTGTCAACTCGATCGAAACTCCGCCGATCGGCGCCTCAGCCGGATCGAACTGCCCATTGTCGTTGACATCGAAGTAGACATGGCCGTTGATCGTGCCGGTTTGCTGCTCGGCCGAGGCTACTTCGGTAATGAGCTGCTTAAGCGCAGCGTAGTTTTCCGCTTCGGCAATGTCGTGAGTCGTCAGGTTGTAGGTGGCCACGGGGCGGTTATCCGCATCGAGGATCACCACGTCGCGGGGAAGGACATCCCATGCGGCCCAGGCATCCGATCGACCGTCGCCGTCGGCATCTACGTCTTGGAGCCACGGCAGGTCGACGCCGTCCGTGAATGTCTCGTTGCCGTAATCGAGACCGGCCTGGTTGACGCCCACGAACTGGATGTCCAGTTGCGGAAACTCGGCCTCGATTTCCGCTTCCATTTGAGCCAAGTAGCCAAACTGGCTACGGCAGTAGCTTCACGTGCCGAAGCCGAAGTACCAGCCGCTGACCGAACCGAGGTAATCGCGAGGCGATACCGACTGCCCGTAAGTGGGCGAGGTGGCATTCGTATCTTCCAGGCTGAACTCGGGTGCCGGATCTTCGGGCCGATCATCGGCCAGAGGCAGTGTGGCGATACTGGAAAGCAGATGGCGAGTCTCCATCCGTTCATGCCGCAGCAGGCGGTAGCCGGAACGAGAATGTCGAACCATGCGAGGAATCTCCGAAAAATGACGGCTTGATGAGACTGTCTTTCTTGCTGACCTGAGTCGCCAAGGCTCCTTCGTTCAGACTAACCAAAGATGGAGATTCGGCAAGAGCCTGGCCGGAACAGCCGGCATAACCCGATGCAGGTCGGTGGATGGCCGAGGCGATGTATATTACCTGTGGTACCATGCAGCGATTGGCAGGAGTGGACGGCCGGAGCCGGCTGCCATCGCGCCCGGGTGAAGCCGGCCCTTCGAGGTGTCCCCACTGGTGGAGTAGGCAGTCAATCATGGAGTTCATCATCACGGCGATTGGAGAGGATCACGTCGGTCTGGCCGATCCGTTGATCCACTACGTGACGGGGCAGGGCGCCAACATCGCTGAGATCCAGATGTACGACCACGACGACGTGGCCCTGTTCGCCATGTTGCTGCGCATTCAACTCGATACCGGCGACTCGGCGCAGCTCGCGGAGAACTTGCGCGAGATCGGCCGCCGCAAGGGTTTGAAGGTTCGTGTGTGGTCACCGGATGGGGACCGGGATGTGGCCAGAATCGCGCTCTGTACGACCTACCGCCCCGAGCCGGCTCTGGCCGTGCTGCGCGCCGTGCGTGACGGAGTGTTGCCCGGCCAGGTGCCGCTGATGCTGGGCAATCGCGACGCTTGCCGGGGCATCGCCGAGCAGTTTGGAGCAGATTGGCACAATGTGGGAGATGCGAGCGGCAACGTGGACTACGAGCGGTTCGTAGGGTTACTCGACGATTATGCCATCGACTATGTGGTGCTGGCTCGTTTCATGCGAGTGCTCCCACCGCACGTCTGCTGGCAGTTCTCCGGAGGGCGGATTATCAACTTGCACCACGGGCTACTGCCGTCCTATCCGGGAATGCGTCCTTACCACGACGCCTACGCCGACCGGATGCTCACCTTCGGAGCTACCTGTCATTTCATTGTTCCCGATCTGGACGCCGGGAATCAGATCATTTGCCAGACGGCCTTTAGCGTCCTGCCCGGCACGTCACTCGAGGAAGTCGTGCGGTTGGGGCAGGAGGACAATGAGCCTCGCTGTCTGGTCGAAGGGCTGCGCCGCGTTCTCACTCGGCGGGTGCGGCTTCACTTTCACCACGTGGTGCGCATCCCGCCCCCACAAAGGCCCGCTCGATAACGGCCGGGTCGACGCCGGAAATTCGCTCGACTGCTCCCAATCGAGTCGGCAACACCCAGTGCAGCCTCCCCGCTTCGACCTTCTTGTCACGCAGTGTGGCCGACAGGACTTGGTTCAATTCGATTGGGTGGGGCAACATCGTAGGAAGCCCCAGTCGCCCGAGCAAACGCTGCTGCCGATGGACGAAGTCATCGTTCACACGCCCCAGTTCGCAGGCAGCGCGAGCCGCACACATCATACCGATCGCCACGGCTTCTCCATGCAACAGTTCGCCGTACCCGGCCGTTGCTTCAAAAGCGTGAGCGAACGTGTGGCCGTAGTTCAAGATGGCTCGCCGCCCCGTCGTTTCGCGTTCATCTTCGGATACGACGGTGGCCTTGAGTTGGCAGCAGCGGCGCACCACGGTGATCAAGGTCCGCCGATCCCGAGCGGCGATCGAGTCGGCATGCTCCTCGAGAAACTCGAACAGCGGAGCATCCATGATGACTCCGTACTTGACGACTTCCGCCAGCCCGGCTCGGAACTCGCGGTCCGGCAGCGACTCGAGTGTGCTCACGTCGATCAATACCAGCTCCGGCTGCCAGAAGGCCCCCACCATATTCTTGGCCGTCGGCAGATTGACCGCGGTCTTGCCGCCCACGCTGCTATCGACTTGAGCCAGCAAGGTGGTGGGCAGTTGAACGAAACGCAGACCGCGGGCGTAGGTGGCGGCCACGAATCCGGCCAAGTCTCCGATCACGCCGCCGCCGAGCGCGACGACCGTCGAGCGTCGATCGGCTCTGAGCGCTCGCAGCGCTTCCCACAACCGGTTGGCCTGCTCCACCGATTTGCTCGATTCGCCGGCCGGAACCTGAATCAGGTCGACCCGCCCGTCCGGCTCGAGTTGTTCCAGCAGCGGTTCCCCGTAGAGTCCGGCGACATGCGCATCGGCGACGACGACCAGGTGGTGCCATTCGAGCGGTTCGAAGAACTCGCACACGCGACCCAGCAGATCGTCGCCGATCCAGATATCGTAGCTTCGTTCCTGGAGCTCGACGCGGACTCGTTCAAGCATTGGCGGAGACTCGCGCGATGTCGTCAGCCGTGACCGTGATTCGGCGGCAGAACCCCGTATGGAGTCGCTCATACTCCAGGTGGGCGCACGAGGCCGGATCTTGGTGGAGTGCTTCGGCGATCCGGGCTTTCTCCTTTTCGTTCATTTCAGGAAGGTCGTCCGGCCAAACCGTTTCCGTCTCCAGCACCAGCGATTCTCGGTATGGATCGAACTTGTCTGCCATCTTCGTTTTTCTCCTTTCTCCTCCGTCCGTACCGTCTCGTTTCCCCTCACCAACTCGCTGCACCATGATAGCAATCGTGGTCGGTTCTCCCAACCGGCTAGCGTCGCACCACGAACTGTCCGCTGACCCGTTGCACCAGGTTGCGCATCTCCAGGACGCTCAGCGTGGCCAGGACTCGAGGAGCCGGGAGGCCGCTGGCGGCGATCACCACATCGACGGCGGTCGGCTCGGCTCCGATCGTGTCGAGAACGCCTCGCTCCTGCTGGGTCAAATTCAGTTCGGCGGGGCGGTGGAGCGACCGCCCCCGATGATCGGCGACTCGGGGCAGCGGCCCCAGCAATTCGAGGATCTCCTCGGGGGTTTCCACGAGTTGCGCCCCGTCTTTCAGCAGGCGGTGGCAGCCGGCGAACGAGCCGGTATCGATGGGGCCGGGAATGGCCATCACTTCGCGGTTCTGTTCGATGGCATGGCGAGCGGTCACCAGGGCTCCGCTTCGGCGAGCCGCTTCGACGACCAGGACTCCCCAGGATAGTCCCGAGATGATGCGGTTTCGCTGCGGAAAGGTGGTGCTCATCGGCGGTCGCAGCGGCGCGTATTCGCTAACGACCACGCCACGCTCGGCAATCTCCTCGAACAGCTTGCGGTGCTCGGGCGGATAGACTCGCAGCAACCCGCTTCCCAAAACGGCGATGGTGCGGCCGTCGCGAGCCAGCGAGGCTCGGTGTGCGGCCGCGTCGATGCCTCGAGCCATCCCGCTGACCACGCAGACGCCTCGATCCGCCAGGGCGGCCGCGAAGCGTTCGGCTTGACGGCGGCCGTAGGAAGTGGCGTTGCGAGTGCCCACGATGGCGATGGCCATCTCGTCCTCCCTGTTCCAACGTCCGCGATAGAACAGCACGCCCGGCGCTGCCGGGATTTCTCGTAGTCGACAAGGGTAGTCTCTGTCGGTTTGCAATACGATCCCGATACCGTGTTCTCGGCAGCGGCCGAGTTCTTCGTCGATGTCGACGCTCGTGCGAGCGGACGCGATGGCGGCCACGGTCTTGGGACCGATCCCGTTTACTTGAGACAAGGACTGCGGGGATTGACGAAACACGGCCGGGGCGTTGCCGAAGACCGCCAGCAACCGTTCTCGCAAGATCGGACCCACACCGGGGACCAGGCAGAGACGAAAGAACTCGCGCCGGGACTCATCCTGCCAGCGTGCATCGTCCATCGAAGCGGGGCTTTCGAGTTGTCGAGCCGTTCCCTCGACTCCTGGGACCGCGAATCGTCGTTCACGGCGACTTGCCCGCGCAAATCGCCGGTCCCTTGTCTGTACTCATGATAGAACAGCCGCTTCGATCAACCAACCATTGGGACAGCGAGACTGTGACTTCGTAACCTCTGTGCGCTGTGCGCACATCTTCTATTGGCTTTCGGTTGTCACTACCACGCCTACAGCCTCCGGCCTCCCGCCTCCCGCCTCCCGCCTTATGCTATTTCTCCACGTTTTGCAGAGCTCTCGCCACGAGTTCCGGGTTGTCGGCGGCTCGCAGATGGTCGATCTGCGTCGGCGACATGCCGAGTGCCCTGAGGTGGGTGACGAGATGTTCCCAATGGCGTTGGCGCTTCTTTCCAGTGGAGAGGTACAGTTCGGTGACCAACTCGTGCGCCCGCTGCAGCGCGATGGCTCCCCGGTTCTGGTAATAGTTGCGGACGATGCGTTTCTGGAAAGGGGACCGTTCTTGGGGCATGAGTGCGTTCCTAATAGGCGTTTCGTGTTCCTCGGTCGCCCAGGCCGACGCTGGAAGTGAACGTCTGCCGCACCGTACGGGCTCGAGTCTCTTCCTGCAGCTTGACGATGGCGTCCTGCACGGGCATGGCTCCTAGGTCCCCTTCGATGCGATCGCGCACGGCGACCGTTCCCTGTTCGACTTCGCGGCCACCGACCACGAGCATATAGGGGACGTACTCCATTTGAGCGTCTCGGATCTTGGCGCCGATCTTCTCGGAACGGTAGTCGCCGCGAACGCGCAGTCCGGCCTGCTTGAATTGCCGCTCGACTTGGCGAGCGTATTCCTCGAACTTTTGACTGACGACGAGGACTCGAGCCTGTTCGGGGGCCAGCCAGAGTGGAAAGGCGCCGGCGAAATGCTCAATCAGCACACCCATGAATCGCTCGAGAGAACCAAGGGGAGCGCGGTGGATCATCACCGGGCGGTGAGGCCGATTGTCGCTGCCGATGTACTCGAGGTCGAACCGGCGTTCGCTGGGCAGATTGTAATCGAGTTGCACGGTGCCCAGTTGCCACTCGCGGCCGATGCAATCCGTGACCACGAAGTCGACCTTGGGTCCGTAGAAGGCGGCTTCTCCTTCCTCCGGCTCCGCTTCCAGTCCCAGCTTTTTGCAGACGCGCACCAGAGCGGCTTCGGCTTCCCGCCAGGCTCCCTTGTCGCCGACATACTTGTCGCTGGACGGATCGTGGAAGCCCAGCCGCACGCGATAGTTGGTCAGCCCCAGAGTTTCCAGTACGAACTGAGTCATGTTGAGGCAACTGAGGAACTCTTCTTCAACTTGCTCGTCGGTGCAGAAGATGTGGGCATCGTCTTGGGTAAACCCGCGGACGCGCGTCATGCCGGAAAGCTCGCCCGACTGTTCATAGCGATAGACCGTCCCGAACTCGGCCAGCCGCAAGGGGAGTTCGCGGTAGCTGCGAGGCCGCGACTGGTAGATCATGATGTGATGAGGGCAGTTCATCGGCTTGAGCAGGTACTGCTCGTCTTCTTCCAGTACGATCGGGCTGAACATGCTCTCCTTGTAGTACGGGTAGTGTCCGGAAGTCTGATAGAGTTCGATGCGTCCGATGTGAGGCGTATAGACGGGGAGATAGCCGCGGTCTTCCAGTTCGCCGCGGATGAACTTTTCCAGTTCGCCGCGCACGACCGAGCCTTTGGGGAGCCAGAGGATGAGTCCCGAACCGACCAGCGGATTGATGGTGAACAGTTCGAGTTTCTTGCCGAGGACTCGGTGGTCGCGGCGCTTGGCCTCTTCGAGTTGCTCAAGGTAGGCATCGAGCTCCTTTTGCGTGAAGAAGGCGGTGCCGTAGAGTCGCTGGAGTTGTTCGCGGGACTGGTCTCCCTTCCAGTAGGCGCCGGCGATGGAGAGCAATTTGAACGCGCCGATGGCCTTCGGGGTGGGTACGTGAGGTCCTCGGCACAGGTCGATGAACTCTCCCTGGCGATAGAACGAGACCGTTTCGTGTTCGGCCAGTCCCTCGCCGATATGTTCGACCTTATAGGGCTGGCAGAGGCTCTTGCAGATTTCCAGCGCCTTTTCGCGAGGCTCTTCGATTCGCTCAAACGGCTCGGCCGCCTGAATGATCCGCTTCATCTCGGCTTCGATGGCGGGAAAATCGTCTTCGGTCAGTGGTTCATCCAGGTCGAAGTCGTAGTAGAATCCGCCCTCGACGGTGGGGCCGAACGCCAAGCGGACATTGGGTTTGAGCCGCATCACGGCGCGTGCCATCACGTGAGCGCACGAGTGGCGGAGGACCGAGAGGGCTTCGGGATCCTTCTTGGTGAGAAAACGTACGCGGACTTCGGTGTCGCCGGTGAGGACGTAATCGAGGCCGACGATCTGGTCGTCGATGACGGCGGCCAGTGCGGCTCTGGCGAGCCCCGGACCGATATCGGCGGCGACTTGCGCGAGAGGCACATCGTGGTCGTACGATTTGCGGGAACCGTCGGGCAGGATGACCGTGGGCATGGTGGCGATGGTCCGAGTCATAGGGCGGCGGGATCCCTCTACCGGGGCACCGAGACGAGGGGTGCGACTACCCGAGCAGGATCGCGCGTCACCTTAGCCGATTCTCTGGTGAGCGGGCAAGGGTGAAGGGTGAAGGGTGAGGTGTGAGGTGTGAGGTGTGAGGTGTGAGGTGTGAGGTGTGAGGTGTGAGG
>Ga0256839_1001385_pt1 | contig 29387 bp, 25 predicted proteins | sample 354166metaG_FD_185968 | JGI IMG/M metagenome (GOLD analysis project Ga0256839, IMG submission 185968) | Hydrothermal vent microbial communities from Mid Atlantic Ridge, Atlantic Ocean - 354-166 | ecosystem: Environmental > Aquatic > Marine > Hydrothermal vents | place: Atlantic Ocean: Mid... | reverse complement strand
TATATATCCAATCAGGAAAAACTTGATAGTGAGCGAGAAGAAGGTAAGTTTTAATTACGGCCGTCTTTGAGACGGCTCATAACCGTCAAGCCTCCCTCTTTGAGGGAGCGTCATGACTATGTCATACCGTTTCTCTATACGGTGGATACGTCGCGTATTTCCGCACGGGATTTTTCAAGAGACTATATAAGCGAATTCGTAATCCAGAGCCTTGCCTGCCTGAAAAAGGACCATTCACTGACAGATGCAGGAGTGTATTGCTCCCCTGAAGATTTAATGCGGCTTGCAGAGGATCGCGGGGCAGGGTGGGCCGGTGAAATTATGGAAAGTTACATGCAGATCGATGCAACAGGCGATCCGGCGGGGCTTCTTTCATATGCGCTTTCCGTCCCCTATCGCTGTTATCTGGACAGTGGTGTCCCCGTCCTGGTGATCCTGGATGATTTCCACAAGGCAAAGGATTTGTACGGAGACGCACCCGGAGACAACGGAAATCTCTGGCGGCAGTTTGAAAGGGTTGTCGGCTCAAGATACACCCCTCATATCTTTTCCGGGTCCCGCCCCGTGCTTGACAGGATGTTTTTTGAAGAATCATCACTGGGCAAGTGCCTTGAATTAATAAATTTGCCCGGCCTCGGCGGGAATGAGCCGGCAGGTTTTTTAAAGACACTGTTTGAATTGTACGGCCTGAATGCCGCGGACGAACCGCCCGGGCTTATTGATGCATTCGGCGGTAACCCGTTCTATATTAAAAGCTTTGCCCGGGCGGCGCGGCAGGCGGGCAGGGAATTTTCCGGCGATGATCTCTGGGATGTGTATTTCGGCGAGATAACGAGGGGAAAGCTCTGCCGGTACTGGACGACGATGCTGAAGACCCATATACCGCATGAGTTGCGGACACCCTCCCTTAATCTCCTGTACCTCCTGTGCACCGCCGACACGGGCATTGACACGGCGAAGCTTCCGGAGACGCTTTCCATTGAGCCTGATGAACTTGGACGCATAATCAATGCGCTTCATTCTTCAGGTGCGGTGGAGACCGGTTTCAGCCGGATCGGGCCTGTCGATGACCGTGTGCTTTCCGATATTATAAGGGCGCTGTATCACCGGGAGATACTCGGAGAGCATGCGGACAGGATCAGGGCGCTGATAATCGGCGATAAAACCGCTGGTTCAGAAAAGGACGGCGTGCCGTCTTTTGATATAACAATTCCCCCTGCTCCCGGCTCGGAGCTGGTGGCCGTCAAATCCCTTCATCAGATAGCCCTGCACTTTGATATACCGCCGGATGCGGCAGGGCAGGTGCAGATAGCCCTTATTGAACTGTTTGCGGATGTTTTTGCAAGAAACGGCGGCGTTCCGGGGAGTTGCCGTCTTGAATTTAAACTGAAGGGGAACGTCTTTTCCACGGAGATCACGACGCCCCGGGAAAATCTCCCGGTCACGGATGATGACCGGGGTTATTTAAGAGAGTATATCGATGAGTTAAGGGTTGAAAGAACGACGAAAGGCACAAGGGTCATCCTGCTCAAGCATCTCAGCCGGAGATCTGCCCCGGCTTTGTCTTAACCTTAATGTCGCATAAACGAGCAGAGGAGTCCGCCGGAAAACCTCCGGACTCCTCTGCTCCGCCGCCGGTATTTTATGCAACTGCAAGGTGAAGTCAACCTTAATTCCGCACGCCGGAACGCGGCATTGTTGTCAGGGCCGCGCTTATTATGATATAGTTGTCGGGAGGATCGGAATGGGCTCGCGCAAAAGTGACAGGAAATCGGTTTTGATCATTGACGGTTCGAGGGAAAGGGCGGACGGCCTCTCTTCAATTCTGCCCGGGAAATATGAGACCGTCGTGTTCCTTAACGGCCGGGATGCGCTGTCTTTCATAAAAAAAGAAAAGGGCGGCATCGAGATCGTCTTGATGAATATGCACGTTGATGACATGCCCGGCCTGAGGCTTATACGGCGGATTCTTGACGCAGCGCCGTTGCTGGAGATTATTGTTTACACGCAGCAGGACAATACCGACGAGGCTGTGGCCGCGATGGAGGAGGGTGCCTTTTATTACCTTCATGAGCCCCTGCATGAGAAGGAGGTGAATGCCCTGATAGAGCTGGCGGTGGATGAAGCCAACAGGCTGAAAAAGATAAGAGACTATTGCGAGAAAAAGGCCATCCTGTCCAGCCGGAACTTCTCAAAGAGGCTGAGAATGATACGCCACCTGATGGCCAAGATGAGTATCGAGGGAAGGATGCTGAAATCCCATGAAATGCATTATATCCTCCATCCCCGCAAAGAGGATCTCACTTATGAGGAGTTCATCAACAGGCTGTACAGGGTCCCCCTGAGGCGGAGGGAGGAAGAGAAGGCGACCGTCATGATCGTGGATGATGACAGGACATTCCGCAAGGGGACACGCCTGGCGTTAACGGATTATTACAGGGTGCTCGACGCCGACAGCGGCGCGGCAGCCCTGAGGATCGCCGGGGAAAACAGCGATATCGACGTTATACTGCTGGATATCGTGATGCCTGATTACAGCGGCATAGACCTGCTGCCGATGCTGCGGGAGAGACTGCCTCAGGCCGAGGTGGTGGTTGTGACTGCCCACAATGTCACCGGCATCGCGGTCGAGGCCCTGCACAGGGGCGCCTGCATTTTTTTAACCAAGCCCTTTCTCGAAAACAGGCTCCTGAAAAGCGTGGCCGCGGCCCTGCGGACAAAGGTCCTGAAGAAATATCTCAATGAACTGGGCGAGGTGATCACCTGCGAGCGCCCGGTGCATCCCTTTGAGCTGAGGCTCAACCTGCTGGTGGATTTTTATGCGTCGTCGGTACAGAAACAGACGCCGGTCACGCTCGGGCAGGTTTATACAATATTCCCCACATTTGCGGAGTGCGGACACCCCGAAGAGGAAGAGCTGCCCATGGATATAGAGCCGGAACGTCTCCTGGACTGGCTGGTCCGTCGCCTGTCTCCTCCGAAGCCGGCGGTTCGCTGAATCTCCCGCCACATAATCCTTACAGTGGCATAAAACTGCCGCCCGCCGGCAGGAGAGCCCGGCGTAAAACCTTTATAAAGCGATGGGATATCGGAAATATGTCTTTATTGCAGGACGTAACGGAGAGTGAAATTCCAGAGGATGTCGATATGCCGTGCGGGATATGTCCTGAAGGTATCGCAGATAAAGCTTTTCCGCCGGACTCTCCCGCCTGTAGGTGACGTTTTTATGCAACTGTAAAGTAATCTAACCCGTTTCCGGGAGGGGGAGATGAATCGTAAATCTGGTGCCCCTGCCCGGTTCGGATTCCACCTCCACGAGACCATTATGCCCCTGTCTGATAATATCGTGGACAATCGACAATCCCAGACCGGAGCCGTCCGGCTTGGTCGTAAAAAAGGGGTCGAATATTTTCCCGAGGTTATCCTTTTCGATTCCGGGTCCCGTATCTTCAATCCCGATTTTTACGCTCGGGCGTTCAATACCGGTGTCCGGCTGCACGAACTTTCCCGGTGAAGATGTGACGGTAATCCTGCCTCCGGCGGGCATTGCCTGGATTGCGTTGAGGAGGAGGTTGAAGAACGCCCTGTTGAGGCGCAGCGGCTCGCCCGTGATCCCGGGGAGGCCGTCGTGGAGCCTGGAGACTATATTGATCTGCTGGACGAGGCCCTTGCCTTTAAACAGGTTTATGTTTTTTTCGAGGAGGTCGTTGACATCGAGGCTCTTTTTTTCGATGACGTCCCCCGGGTCCGCAAAGGCATATTTCAGGCAGGTATCCGCTGTCTTTGTAATGCGGCCCGCGTCATAGATTATATCATCAAGGTATTCGAGGACGTTTTCCCGGCCTTTAAATTCACTTGCGCCGACAATCTTCTGCGCCTGCTGCGTCAGGAGCATCATGGCGCCTGCGGGATTCCGGATGTCATGGGCTATCTGCCGGGCGACCTGGGTGTACTGCTTGTGAATAAGCGCCTCTTCAGCCAGTTTGCGGCTCTTCTCGTAATCCGACTGGAGTCTTTCATACGGGCGCAGCCGGTTTAATACCATGACAATCCGGCTGGAAATCAGCAGGAACAATGCCTCATCAATGGATGTATACCTTACGGGCTTCACCCTCTCCGCTGATATGGCTATCAGGCACAGAAGCTCCGCCCTGAAGACAACGGGTATGACGCAGTCGGCGCCGAGACGATCGAGCTCCTCGCGGGTCTTATCGTCGGACCTGTCGTAAAAGACCGCGGCAGGCGCATTGACCGCCCGTCTGACGATATGCGTTTCCCTGCCGATCTTCCGGCCGTTGCCGGCCTTTTTCATTTTCAGATCCCACTCCGGGTAGCAGCGCGGGTTTCCCGAGGCGTCCCCGAAATTGTCGGGGATATAAAACGACACGGGGTACAGGTCGATCCCGCGGAAGAAGGAATCCATTACCGCAAAGAAGTCTTCGAGACTCACGACTCTCTCCATGTCTCTTGAGAAGCGTTCTTTTACCTTGTCGAGGTCGTAGCGGGATTTTACCAGTATCGCATCCGGGATGGTCTGAATCCTGTTTCTTATGAACGGATAGCTTTCAAGGGCCATGATGAAAAAAAGCGGCGTTATCAATGCGGTAAAGAGTATGTGGTAAGGCTCGATAACCCTGTAGAACAGGGCGTACAGGCTCAGATATACTGTTGTGAGAAAGAGATATGTGACCAGTCTTGCCACACCCCTGCTGATAAAAACCTTTATATCCAGAAGCTCGTGTCTTACGATTGTGTAAGGAAAAATAACATTAAGTATTACGATGCCGATGGTTCCAAAAGGATATAAATTAATGCCGAACACAAGAGGGAATGTGGTGAGACCCCCCGTGAAACCGATAAGCAGGGCAGTAAACAAATATTGTGCCTGTTTTTGCTTCTGTCCCCTTAATATCTTTTTTGCCCGATATAACTTGAATATTCCCCAGAATACCAAGCAGTTAAACATTAGCGGGAAAAAATAGTATACATATCCTGCATCAGGATAATATAAAAAACCGCCCTTTGCACTTACACTTTTTACAAATTCACCGGGAAACAGCAGGGCCGTCACAAAGTAGAACACGGTAACCAGATAACCGGCCAGGAGAAACTTTTTTTCTTTTTCCGTCTTCTCCAGGAACGACATCACGAAATGAACAAAAAAGACCGGGATGAAGACAGCCGAAAGGTTCAGCCACCTCGACCAGAAAAGGGCTGTATCGTAATCTTCGGTGCTCCATCCCATAAACAGCCCGAGACTCCAGAGCGCGAGAAAAAAACTGAACAAACTCCAGGTGATGTTTGCGGCTTTCCGGGGATTGTGGAGCAAAACAAAGATGCACGTTGCGGAGCTGAGGATGAAAATCAAAAATCCTGATACCGACAGGTAATTCAATGTTTCAGGGTGCATGCTCAGGAATTCATCTTTTTTTATGTAAACTCAGATACTGATAGACACCGTAGGGGTCCACATCTATATAAACATTTTCCAGGTCGTTTAAATCTTCCGAGAGGGTTTTCATTTCATCCGAATCCTTATACTGCAGGTACCACTCTCCAACATATTCCATCCACAGCCTTGTAGGATTTTCCGGGTGCGCGTTTGTGACCAGGAGGCAGCCGCCCGGAGCCAGTTTGCCCCACAGGCGTTTTGTGAGCTTCTTTGCCGACATGGTGTCAAAATAATCAAACATGCCGCTTGAGTACATGAAATTGAAGCTCTCCTCTTTTGCCTTAAGGATGGTCCTGAGGACGTTCCCCCTGTGCAGGAGCAGTTTCCCGGAGAACCCCCTGAGCCCGAAGCCGGCCGTATCCAGCGCCTCATCATCCTGGTCGAACAAGTGTATCTCCGAGTCTTTCAGGTAACCGTCCCTGACGGCCTCGACAATCTCAATGGCGGAGCCGCTTCCGATGGACGCGATGCTCCTGTAACCGCCCTTTATCAGGCGCTCCTTGAGGAAACAGACCCTGTATTCATTCGCCCTGCAGTTTTCGGTCTCAAGGGTGAAGGCGTTGAGGTATGCGCCCAGGCCCGTGTAGCCGCAGTACCTGGGGCCCCGCCTGCCGTCCCATATCAGCGACATCAGGCCGAAGTCGCCGGGATAGCCCCTCGGTTTTTCATAACTGTACCTGCACAGGGCGGACTGGTTTGTCAGGAACAGTATCTTCTGCTGGAAGGCCTTCTTGAAGTGCTGCTCGTGACAGGCCGAGAGGAAGTTCCTGTAACCCTGGTACAGGGAGAGCATCTCCTTCAGGCCCTGAAAGGCGGTCTTCTCCCCTGCCTCCTCGACGCTGTGAGGCAGGGTCTTTATCTTTTTCAGGAGTTTCCGGACAAAAAATTCCGAAATGCCGGGGACATTGGTCTCTGCTGGATATTGCCTGTTTTCTTTTTTCAATTGCCTGAAACGCTGTTTCTCCGGCCTTAACATATTTTGTCGGGGTCCGCCGGCCCCTCCACCCCGGGCAGTGAGAGCCGCACCGGACCGTCCGGCTCGCGGCATGAACACCTGACCGCGTTATGCAACGTCAGAATATCATGACGTGCATATAACTAATAATACGTTATAATGATTCTAAATGCAAACGCTTTTTCGTCCTCTCCCCGGCAGCCTTGGGGCCGGTGAGTTTCACGAGCTTGTTTCTGGAGGAATGTCCCGAGATTATCTCCACATCCTTCTTGTGAATGCCTAATTCCCGGGAGAGTATGTCAATGAGTTCCCTGTTTGCCTTTCCTTCAACAGGCGGGGAGGACAGTCTCACCTTCAATGCATCCCCGTAAGGGCCGGCGATACCCGGCCGGGATGAGCGCGGCTCGACTTTAACTTTAATTATCAGGTGGTTTTTCCCGGTCTTTCCGGCCATCGATCATGCAAACACAACCTTCATCCTGATTATATTCCCGCCGTCTGAAACCCTGCCGATTGCAAGAAGTTCCCCCTGTGGGGATTTTATTCTTATTCCGGGGGCGGTTTTAATATCCCCGGCAAAACCGCCGGCAATGTCCGCCCTTACGGGGGTTCCGTGCGTCACCCCCCGTACAAGGGTTTCATTTATCCTCAGTTCCGGCAGCCAGGACAGCGCTTCATCCATCGTATAGACACCTTTGCCGGCTCCGGTTGTCTTCAGTTCTTCAAATGACAGGCTGTCGCTGACTTTAAACGGCCCTATCGCCGTGCGCTCAAGCCCGGACAGGTGCGCGCCTGTTCCCAGTTTCCTGCCGGCATCATGGCACAGTGTCCTTATGTAAGTGCCGCTGGAGCAGCGGACCAGGAACGTGACAAAAGGGAGGTCGATACTCAGGATATCCAGGGCGTGGATATTGACCTCCCTTGTCCTGCGCTCGACATCGATGCCTTTCCTTGCGTATTCATAAAGGGGCCTGCCTTTGTGTTTCAATGCGGAAAACATCGGGGGATGCTGGAGTATCCTGCCACGGAACGACCTGAGGGTCTCCTCAACAACGCCTGCGCCGAGCCCGGCTGTAGCGGCCTTTTCAATTACCCTGCCGTATGCGTCCTGCGTGTCGGTGGTCTCGCCGAGCTTCATCACCGCCCTGTATTCCTTGTCAAGCCCGGAGAGATATGATGCAAGGCGGGTGGCCCTGTTGATGCAGACAAGCATGAGGCCTGTGGCCATGGGATCAAGCGTGCCGGTATGTCCGGCTTTTTTGACTTTCAGTATGCGCTTCACCCTTGTTACGGCGTCCTGTGAGGTTATATCCCTCGGTTTGTTGATGCTGATTACAGCGTCCATTTACATGTTATTCAGCCTTGCAACGGCAGCATGTCCCGCCGGGTTTATGCAACGTTAAAGGTTAACCTTACAGTGGCATAAAAATGCCGCCCGTGGGCAGGGGAGTCCGGCGGAAAAGCTTTATCCGCGATACCTTGGAGAGTATTCCGCACGGCATATCGACATTCTTTGGAATTTCACTCTCCGTTACGTCCTGCAATAAAGACATATTTCCGATATCCCATCGCTTTATAAGGGTTTTACGCCGGACTCCCCTGCCGGCTTGTGCAACATTAAGGTTAACTTCCCTTCAACGCCGCCCTGACAGCCTTCAGCACCTTCTCCTGCACCTCTTTCAGGGTGCCGTTGACCGTGCACCCCGCAGCGGCGACATGTCCGCCGCCGTTGAAACGCTTTGCGATCTTCTGCACATTGACCCTGCCCTTTGAGCGGAGGCTTATCTTGAAGGATTTCATGCCGTCCTGCCTGAAGAAAACGGCGACGTCGATCCCCTTGACTTTCCTCGGATAGTCGACGAAGTCTTCGGAATCCTCGGCGGTTGCGCCTGCTTTCCTGAACATGGCCCTTGTGGTCGTGATCCATGCCACGCCGTCTTTCTTCTCAAGTGTCGAAAGGGAAAGCCCCAGCAACTTCATTGACCTGAAAGGGATGCTTTCGTATACATCTTTTGTTATGTCCCATGGCTTCGCCCCTGCCTCGACAAGGCTGGAGGCGATTTTCAGGGACTCAGGGGATGAATTGGAATATCTGAACCCCCCCGTGTCCACCAGGATCGCCGCATACAGGTTTTCGGCCATGTTCTTGTCAATGGGTATCCCGAGGGCGGTCAATACCTTGTAAACAAGCACGCCTGTTGCAGCGGCGTCAGGGTCGATAAGGCTTGCCGACAGTGATCTGTAAAATCCGGATTTTCCGGCGCCGGCGGGCAGCACGTGATGGTCTATTACAGCGGTCTTTGCCGCCCTGAGTCCCTTGAAACCCGTCCTTTCAGGGTCGTTGCAGTCCACTATAAAGAGGACGTCGAATTCCCTGCGTGGAGGTTTGAGCTTTACTTTTTTCGAGGAAGGCAGAAACCGGAGGTTTTCAGGCACAGGGTCCCTGCTGAGGACACAGATGTCCCTTTTCCCCATCTTCCGCAGGCCGAGCGCAAGGGCCAGGGAAGAGCCCAGGGAATCCGCCTCCGGGTTTATATGCCCCACTATCAGGAAAGAGCTGTTGCGCCTGATGAGATTGAGAAGTTCAGAGGAGACTTTCGTCGTCGTCAAGAGAGCTCCTTTCCGATTTGAGATCGCAGAGTATTTTATCAATCTTCCTGCCGTATTCCATTGATTCGTCGATCCTGAAAGTAAGCAGCGGCACGTACCGCATGTTCAGTCTTCTCCCGAGTTCGCTTCTTATAAACGATGATGTCGAGCTGAGCTTTCTCACTGTTTTTTTGCCGTCCCTGTCATCAAGGACACTCAGGTACACGGTTGCATGCCTGAGGTCGTCACTGACCTTTGTCCCGGTGACCGTGACAAACCCGAGGCTCTTGTGCTTGATCTTATTCATTATAATATCGGCGATTTCTTCCCTTATTAAATCACCGACCCTTGCCGAACGTTTGTATGGATGCATGGTTGTCTGAAATCAGTGTCTGTCGTAAATTACAGCCGCTGCCTGTTCCCGTGCGGCCCCGAACATATCAGGCCTGTCAGGGAGCTGCGGGAACGGTTCCGGACGGGCCGGAATGACAGACAAACAGACCGGCTTTATACACAGACCCCGGTATAAGCCGGCGGCTGAAGATTTTCAGTATTACAGCATCTCCATGGTTGAATCGATCAGCTCAACGGAGTGCGTTCCTGAAACCAGGTTCCTGATTTTTTCAAACACCCTGTTTACCATGACCGTTTCATTGGAGACATATGCCACGCCTATAACACTCCTCTGCCAGAGGTTGTTCGCGTCCACTTCCGAGACCGAGACATTGAATTTGTTTTTTATCCTGTCGATCAGGCTTCTGACGACAATCCTCTTGGATTTCAGGGAGTCCGCCCCTGGTATGTGCAAATCCAGAGTGAGCAGACCGACTATCATCTCTCTGAAATCTCCGGCATTGGCCCCTTTCACCTTACAGTTGCATGAAAATACCGCCTGCGGGCAGGGGAAGCCGCAGGTTTTACGGCGGACTCCTCTGCACGTTTATGCAACATTAAGGTTAAGGCAGTGTTAAGATTTATTTGTCCGTTTGGTACAACCCCTGTTTCCTACTCCAGCTTTGCGGCGACTTCCTCTTTTATATAATTCTCGAGAATGTCGCCGATCTTCAGGTCATTGAAATTTTCCACCATTACGCCGCATTCAAATCCGGACTGGACTTCCTTCACGTCGTCTTTGAATCGTTTGAGGGAAGATATCTTCCCGTCGTAAATGACGATGCTGTCCCTTATAACCCTTACCCCCGCGCTCGCCCTGGATATCCTGCCGTCGAGCACATAACAGCCGGCAACGGTTCCAAGCCGGGATACGTGAAAGATATTTCTCACCTCCGCCCTCCCGAGAACCTTTTCCGTGATTGTGGGCTCAAGGAGGCCTTCAAGCGCTTTCCTGATGTCTTCAATGGCCTCGTAGATTACGTTATAGAGCCTGACGTCAACGCCCTCCCGGTCGATGATCGAGGCGGCGTTTGCATCGGGACGCACATTGAATCCTATGATAATGGCGTTTGACGCGGCGGCAAGAACCACGTCCGATTCATTGATGCCCCCTACGCCCGAATGTATTACATTCAGCTTGACCTGCGGGTGGGTTATCTTGGAGAGGGCGTCCTTCACCGCCTCAACGGAACCCTGGACGTCCGCCTTGATGATGATATTGAGGTCCTTGATTTCACCTTCCCTGACTTTTTCAAACAGGTCGTCAAGGGTCAGCTTTTTCTTCCTGGCGATCGCGGCTGTCCTGCGTTTCTGGAGCCTGTTCATCGCTATCTGCCTGGCCTTCCTTTCATCCGCCATGACAGCGAATATATCCCCTGCCTGCGGCACCTCGGGAAAGCCCACCACCTCAACGGGAGTGGAAGGCCCGGCCTTTTCGATTTTCCTGCCGGTATCGTCCACCAGGGCCCTGACCCTGCCGGCAATGGTGCCGACAAGAAAGGGATCGCCTATCCTGAGTTCCCCGGAATTGACGAGAACGGTTCCGACAGGGCCTCTCCCCTTGTCAAGCTTGGCTTCGATGATCGTCCCCCTTGCAGGCCTGTTGTAATCCGCCTTCAGCTCCATCATTTCCGCCTGGAGAAGTATCATCTCGAGGAGCTGTTCGATATTTGTTTTCTGTTTTGCGGATACCTCCACAAATATATTCTTGCCTCCCCACTCTTCAGGAACAATGCCGTACTGCGAAAGCTCGTTTTTGACTTTCGATACATTGGCCTCGGGCTTGTCAATCTTGTTGACCGCCACCACTATCGGCACATTGGCGGCCTTTGCATGGTCTATCGCCTCTATTGTCTGGGGCATGACACTGTCATCGGCCGCAACGACAAGCACAACGATATCCGTTACCTTTGCGCCCCTTGCCCTCATGACCGTGAACGCCTCATGACCCGGAGTGTCGAGAAAGGTTATCTCCTTGTCCTTCAGCCTGACCTTGTAGGCGCCGATATGCTGTGTAATTCCTCCGGCTTCCGTTTCCGTAACCCTTGTCTTTCTTATCGCGTCAAGCAGGGTGGTTTTCCCATGGTCCACATGCCCCATAATGGTGACAATGGGCGGGCGCGGGCTGAGCGCCGACTCGTCGATATCCTTTTCCTCAAGTATAGCCTCTTCGTCTTCAACGCTTGTGGCCTCTATTTTTATATTGTACGACTCTGCAATAATCTGGGCTGCGTCGGGATCAACCGGCTGGTTGATCGTGGGCATGTAGCCGAGTTCCATGAACTTCTTTATGACATCATTGAGCTTCTGTCCGATAAGTTCGGCGAATTCCTTTACAGTGGTTCCTTCCTGAAACTTGAGGACGCGCTTCCGCGGCTGCGTTGCGGCGACAACGGGCTCGGGCTTCCTGGGATGCGCATGGTGCTTTTTATCGTGTTTCTTGAACCTGGGCTTGAAGTCGAACCCCTTTTTTGACACCTCCACCCTTCGTATGGAATCGAACGCCCTTTGCATCCCCGGTTTCCCCTTGAATTTCGCAAGCTTTCCGGTATCTATTTCCTTTTTAAACCTGTCGGGGACGATTATTTCCTCCTCGGGTTCGGCTTTGCCCTTCTGCGGCTGTTTCTGGGCCTGCCCGGCGGTTGTTGTCTCAGGGGTCTCCGCCGGCTTTCCGGTCTTGCGGTCCTCAGGGGGGTGTGAGGGTATCGGGGGCTTTTCTTTTTTCTCAGGTGGGGCGGACTTTTTTTCGGCGCTGATCCTGCCTTCTTTTATGAAAATATCAATCAGTTTTTTTGCCGTTTCCTCGTCGATATTGGACATGTGGGACTTTACTTCCCTGCCGAGTCCCGCAAGCCGGGCGATAATTTCCTTGTTGCTTATATTTATCTTTTTTGACAGTTCGTATATTCTCATTCGTGCACTTATCCCTCTGAAAAATCCCCTTGCCGTCGTTCCCTTCCCCCGTTGAGAAAGAACGTTTCTTTCATCAGGCGGCCCCGGGTTTCAGGGTTGTAAGATTGCCTGGATTAATGTTATCATAACCACTCTTTTTAAAGCAAACCCGGTTGTCCGGTGACAAAGAGGGATGCCTGTTCATTGCGGGGCCGTGAATATCCGGGAGTAAGGGCGGGCATCATTCGGAAAATGCGGTTGTTTCAAGGAGGGAAATCACCCTATGGCGGTTTGTTCTGTTTGTGGAAAAAAGAGGGCGTCAGGCAATAACGTCAGCCATGCCAACAACAAGACAAAACGCGTGTTCATGCCCAATCTCCAGAGGGTCAGGATACAGGCCGGGCACGGCACGAGAAGGTTGCATGTCTGCACGAGATGTCTTCGTTCCGGAAAGATAAAAAAGGCCGTATAATCAATGTTGCGGGCCGCCTGTGTTAGCGGCCGGCCCGCAATATTTGTACGCAGATGCACTCCCTTCGCAATATCCTCGGTAAGTTTGTCAGGGACTTCGGCCTGGAAGGCGGAGTGGCCGTTAATGCCGTGAGGCGCCAATGGGCGGATCTTGTCGGGCAGACAGTCGCAGCGCATACATTTCCCGATACAATCAGGGGCGGGATACTCACCCTTATCGTGGACACCCCCCAGTGGATGCACCACCTCGGTTTTTACAGGGAGGAGATTTCCTCAAAGCTCAAGCCCTTTAATATCTCCGGTATACGGTTCAGACTCGGCGTCCTCCCCGGAGAATGCGCGAAGCGCCCTGCGGAAGAAGGTGCCGGGCTTACCGAAGAAGACCTGCGATACATCGAAAATACTGTCAGGAATGTAAAAGACGAGGAACTGAAGGAGAAATTCAGGACCCTGATCGCCCACGGGCTGACAAGGGGGAGATTGAGAAGCGGGAGCCGGCCGCGGTCCGAAGCCGTTTAGGGAGTTTGTGTGTTATCATGATTACATGGGGATTGATGAAGATATGAGGGTAACGCCGGATACTGATGTCATCGCCCTGAATATGCCTTTCGCAGATAACTCTTTTGACGGCGTTACCTGCAGCGGGGTGCTGCAACATCTGAAAGAGTCCGCAAGGGCGCTGGCCCGGACCCCCCCCGGCGAATGAAGACCCTCGTTGTTCATCTGGTCGATGACCTGAATGTCGGGGGCCTGGAGAGAACCCTCGCCGTTATTGTAAAAAACCTGGATAAGGAGAGGTACAGGACCGTCGTCTGGTGCCTGATCGGAGGGGGACTGATCGCTGATGAGCTGCAAGGACATGGATTTGAAGTGGATATCCTCGGTCTTTCGACTTCAGACAGGATGCGCAGCCTGTTCAGGCTCGCGCGCAGGCTCAGGCAGGAAAGGGCGGACATCGTTCACTGCTGGGGCGTTTCAGCAGGCGTGTGGGGAAGGGCGGCCTCGGTACTGTCCCGCGTGCCTGTAAGGCTCGTTCACGTGCAGAATACGTATTACGATCTCAGCAGGAGGGATCGCTTCAAGGAACGCTTTCTGAGCATGTTTACCGAGAGGATCATTGCATGTTCGGAAGCGGTGAGGACATGTCTCGTGGACTTCATCGGCATCAAAGGCCACAGAATCGAGACCGTCCATAACAGTGTCGATGTCCGGAAATTCAGGAGAATACACGATACCCGCAGGGTGCGCGCTGAATTCAACCTGGCAGAGGAGGACACCGTTGTAGGAAATGTGTCGCGTCTTGTTCCGGTCAAGGGCCACCACTGCCTCCTGGCGGCATCGGTGAATGTCCTGAGGAAATTTCCGGATATTAAATTCCTCGTGGTCGGCGACGGCCCTCTTAAAAAAGATATCGAGGCCGCCGCATCCGAAGACCCGGTGATGAGGAGGAATTTCATCTTTACCGGCTACCGCGAAGATATCCCGCGGCTCTTGTCCGTCATGGATGTTTTCGTGCATCCGTCCGGGATGCGCGAAGGCCTGCCCCTGGCTGTTGCCGAGGCCATGGCGTGCGGGATTCCCGTGGTAGCCGGGGATGTGGGCGGGACTTCGGAGATTGTGAAACACGGCGAAACCGGCCTGCTGGTGCCTCCGGGTGATATCCATGCATTGGCCGACAGCATTGTTTTTCTTGTTGAGAATCCGGAGAAAGCCCGGCGGATGGGCATGAAGGGGAGGAAATCGGTTGAAGAGAGGTTTTCATCCGGCCTCATGGTGAATAAAATCGAAAACCTCTACGACAGACTGATGGCATTACATAAACCTGCAGGGGAGCCCGCCGCAACAGCCCTGTTTTAACCTTAGCGTAATGTTGACAGGCCTGCTTGCAGGAGAGTGCGCACGGGGGTTTCAGCCTGTCAACGTCACGTCATGCCGACTCGGCCTGTTTTTTATAGGTCAGGATCGGTTTTTCCCTCTTTGTTATCACGTCTTCGGTTATAAGGCACTCCTTGATGTTTGTCTGCGAGGGCACTTCATACATGACATCGAGCATTACGTCTTCAAGAATCGCCCTCAATCCCCGGGCGCCGGTCCTGCGCCTCACCGCCTCTTTTGCTATGGCCTCAAACGCCTTGTCGGTGAATTTCAGCTTGACATTGTCGAAGGAGAGCAGTTTCTGGTACTGCTTTATCAGCGCGTTCCTGGGCTCCGTGAGGATTCTTATGAGCGCGGATTCACCGAGTTCGTTCAGTGTCGCCACAACGGGAAGCCGTCCCGTGAATTCGGGTATCAGGCCGTACCGGATGAGATCCTGTGGCTGCACCATCTTCAGGATGTCGCCTATCTTCTTTTCGCGTACGCCGGGGGGCACGGAACCGAAGCCGACGGTTTTCCTGCCCACCCTCTCCTCGATGATCTTCTCCAGCCCTACAAAGGCGCCGCCGCAGATAAACAGGATATCCGTGGTGTTCACCTGCAGGAATTCCTGCTGCGGATGCTTCCTGCCGCCCTGTGGAGGGATATTGGCCACCGTCCCTTCTATGATTTTCAGAAGGGCCTGCTGGACGCCTTCGCCGGATACGTCCCTTGTGATGGATACATTTTCGGTGCGGCGGCTTATTTTGTCTATTTCGTCGATATATATGATACCGCGCTGCGCCCGTTCCACGTCGTAATCCGCCGCCTGCAGCAGCTTCAGGATTATGTTTTCAACGTCCTCGCCGACATAACCCGCCTCTGTCAGTGTCGTGGCGTCGGCGATGCTGAAGGGCACATCAAGCATCTTTGCAAGCGTCTGGGCGAGTATGGTCTTGCCCGTGCCTGTCGGGCCGATAAGCAGGATGTTGCTTTTCTGCAGCTCGACGCCGGACTTCTGCGGGCTGTTTATCCGCCTGTAATGGTTGTGCACCGCGACCGAGAGTATCTTTTTCGCGGTGTCCTGCTCAATGACGTAATCGTCAAGAAATTTCTTGATCTCCTTGGGGGTCGGCAGCTTCCGCGAGACGTTTATGTCAAAGGATGAGTCGAACTCTTCGGCCATTATCTCGTTGCACAGCCCCACGCACTCGTCGCATATGTACACCGTCGGGCCTGCAATGAGCTTTCTGACCTCTTTCTGGCTCTTTCCGCAGAAAGAGCATTTCAGGAAATTATCATGTGAATGCATCATTTTCTTGTTACCCATTGTTGTTATCCGAAGGTTTTTTTATGGTTTCTATTACTTCGTCAACGATGCCGTATTCCCTGGCATCCTTTGCAGACATGAAAAAGTCCCTTTCTGTGTCCGTCTGGAGCTTTTCAAGGGGCTGTCCCGTGTGTTTTGAGAGGATTTCATTCAGTGTCTCTTTCATCTTCAGTATCTCTTTTGCATGAATCTCGACATCCGTTGCCTGGCCGTGGAAACCGCCCATGGGCTGGTGTATCATTATCCGTGAATGCGGCAGGACATAGCGCTTGCCCTTTGTCCCGGCGGTCAGGAGCAGCGCCCCCATGCTGGCGGCCTGGCCGATGCAATACGTGGCGATGTCGGACTTGACATACTGCATGGTGTCGTAAATGGCAAGGCCGGAAGAAACTATGCCGCCCGGCGAATTTATATAGATATGAATGTCCTTCTCCGGGTCCTCGGTCTGGAGGAACAGCAGCTGCGCTATCACCGTGTTGGCCACCATGTCGTCTATGGGGCTGCCGATAAAGATTATCCTGTCCTTGAGAAGACGGGAGTATATGTCATAGGCCCTTTCGGTCCTGCCGGTTTGTTCTATAACAATTGGTATCAGACTCATGTTTTCTCCTTCGGAATTAAGCTTGCAGCGGCATAAAATGCCGGCGGCGGACTCCCCTGCACGTTTAAGCCGCATTAAGGTTAAGATTCGCTCTGAATGGTTGCCTTCTCAAGCACGAAATCCAGCACCTTGTCGGCCAGGAGCCTGCTCTTCATGGCCTCCATTGAGCCTTCCCTCACTGCATACAGCTTTCTCACCTCTTCGGGCCTGAGATTGTTGCGTGCGGCGATTTCCTCTATCGCCTTGCCGACATCTTCCTCGTCTATCCGTATGTTTTCCTTTTTGGCGATGGCTTCAATGATGATTACGCCCTTGACGTTTTCCTTTGCCTTCAGGGCGTATTCTTTCCGGAGTTCTTCATCCGGCTTTACGGGCTCGCCTTTTTTCATGGCCTCTTCCTTTGCACTTTCAACGAGTGAGGTTATTTCATCGTACACCATGCTGCCCGGGACATCGATGTCATGCCTTTTTATCAGCTCGTCCAGGATTTCCCTTTTGTAATCCAGCTCTATCCGGCCTTTTTTCCTGTTGCTTATGTTTTCACGTATCCTGTTCCTGAGCTCCTCCATGTTCCCGCAGCCCGCCTCTGCCGCGAGCTCATCGTCGAGGGGCGGGATGTTCTTCTTCTTTGTCTCGGTTATCGATACCCTGAACCGGACTTCCCTGCCTGCCACTGTCCTGTTCGGATGATTCTCTTCAAAATTAATCGTCACCGTCACCGTCTCGCCTTTTTTCCTGCCCGTCAGGGCCTTGCTGAATTCCGCTGGCATGACCTCCGAGCCCACCACTAACGGAAATTCGCTGTAGGACAGCTCCTCGTTCGGCTTCCCGTCAATAAACGCCTCGCTGTCCACAATGGCCATATCCCCCTCCTTCAGTTCTTCATCGGAGACCGAATAGAGCGCCTTGCTTTCCTGCAGGCGCTTCAGGGCATTTTCCACTTCCCCGTCCTCTACCGTGAATGTCTTTTCTTTTAAAACAATACCTTCATAGTTGATTTCTTTTATTTCCGGCCTTACCTCTACCGTCACGCTGAATGAAAGGGGCTGGCCCGGCTTCAGTTCCACTTTCTCGTTCATGTCGGGATAGCTGACGGGCTCTATATTCGCCTCCCTGACGGCCTTGACATAGTATTCAGGCACGATTTTCTCTATAATCCGGGCATCCACGTTTTTGCCGAATTTTTTAACGAGTATGGCCCGCGGCACCTTGCCGGGCCTGAATCCGGGAATCCTTGCGGTCGTCCTCAGCTCGTTATAGGCGCTGTCGGTCTCCGCCTGTATGACATCCCTCGGGATGCTGATCGTGAGTTTTCTTCTTGTAGGGGACAGTTCTTCTACTTTCTGGAGCATTTATACCTCTATCATGATTTATTTTGATAATAATCTTAGACTGACGGAAGTCATTTGTCAATCAACCGGTCTCGGGTGGATAAAGCCGGACACTATCTGTATTATAATAAACAATCGTCCGATTTTGCCATAACTCACAAAAATAACCTTGATGTTGCATTAACCTTAATGTTGCATAAGCCGGCAGGCGGTGGTTTTATGCCGCTGTAAGGTTAACCTGACCACCGCCGGCGGGTGTTTTCAGGTACTGCAGGGGGAACCCTTATGGAAAGATATATTTCAGTGGTTATTCCGAACCACAACATGGCGGCTGTGATCGGCAGGTGTCTCGAGGCGGCCTTTGCAGCGGAATATGAAAACTTCGAGGTCATCGTCGTGGATGACTGCTCTGACGACAATTCCATTGAGGTCATAGAGGGGTTTCCGTGCAGGCTCATACGGCTTGAGGAACGCTCCGGCGCGTCAAAGGCAAGAAACACCGGGGCGCTGAACAGCAGGGGCGAGATCATATTCTTCACGGATGCGGACTGCCTCCTCCTGAGAGATACGCTGTCAGCCGTAAACAGGGCCTTTTCGGAAACAGGCCCGGATGTCATTGTCGGCGGGACATACACGCGGATACCTTGCGACAGGGGTTTTTTCAGCATATTCCAGTCGGTGTTCATAAATTACTCGGAGACCAAGAACGCGGAGAATCCCGATTACATCGCCGCGCACGCGCTTGTAATCGATGCCCGCACATTCAGAGACAGCGGGGGGTTCCCCGAGGATTTCCTGCCGATTATCGAGGATGTCGAATACTGCCACAGGCTGCGGAGGGCCGGGTGCAGGCTGGTGATGAAGCCGGACATCCAGGTGCGGCACATATTTGATTTCTCCCTGTCAGGGTCCCTGCGCAACGCCTTCCGTAAATCGAAGTACTGGACCATGTATTCACTGAAAAACAGGGACCTGCTGGCTGACTCGGGCACCGCATCCGCAGAGCTCAAGACAAACTCGGCCTCGTATTGTCTGAGCCTGCTGCTTTTGTCGCTGTGGTTCTTCACGCAGAAAAGCGGCCTGCTGTTTCCGGTCGTGTTCGTCCTGATAATAAATATATTCATCAACAGGCGGCTGTTCAGGGCGTTTTTTGAGGCAAAAGGGGCGGTGTTCGGCACACTGGCCGTGCTTTATTACACGGCGCTCTATCCGCTGCCCGTGTGTATGGGTGCTGCCGCAGCCCTGACGGAACACTTTCTCGACAGGAGGAAATAGCAAGTCCCTGCCCCGGCGGGATTTGTACAGCTGTAAGGTTGCTGCAACAAGGAAAAAAAAGAAATGCAATATTCGCCTTTTCGCCATGCCCTTTCGGTCTTCCGTAAACGGAACCCTGTCCAGCTGACTTTTTTCGTGACCGCAAGGTGCAATGCGGCCTGCCCCTTCTGCTTCTACCTTTCGGACAAAAATCCCCCGGCGGAGAGGCGGCCCGAGCTGTCACTTGATGAAATCCGCAGGATATCACCCTCGGCGGGACGTCTCCTGTGGCTGGCGTTTTCCGGCGGGGAGATATTTTTAAGGGAGGATATAGCGGAGATAGCAGAGGTGTTTTATAAAAACAACAGGCCTTCCATCATCCTTTTCCCCACCAACGGGTTGATGACCGGCGTAATAACGGAAAAGACCGAGGATATTCTGAAACGCTGCAGAAAGAGCACGGTTGCGGTAAAGCTCTCGGTCGAGGGGCCCGAGGATGTCCATGATTCGATCAGGGGCAGGGGCAGTTTCCGCAGGACAATGGAGACATGCGCGGCGCTGCGGGGCCTGCTTGATGCGTATCCCAATTTCGAACTCGGTATAAATACGGTGTTCTGCTCCGCAAACCAGGACAGCATGGACGAGGTCATTGAACTGGTCAAGGGGCTGGACGGAGTCAGGACCCATACGGTCTCGCTGATCCGCGGGGAGATCGCGGATGCGGGCCTCAAAGAGGTTGATATTGAGAAATACCGCCGAACAGCGGACAAACTCGCCGCCGGCCTCAAGAAGGGGACATCGGCTGTCTACCGTTTCAGGGGCGCAAGGATAAAGGCTGCGCAGGATATCCTGCAGCGCAGGCTTATTTATGAGACAGCGCTTAGGAACAGTCAGATGATCCCCTGTTATGCCGGCAGGCTGAACGTGGTTCTCACGGAATCCGGGGATGTATATCCATGCGAGTCCTTTTCAATGAGACTCGGCAATGTGAGGGATGGAGGTTATGACATCGGGGCCGTATTGAAGAGCAGGAAAGCACGGGACAGGATACGGTCCATCAGGGACAACGGCTGTTTCTGCACCCATGAATGCTATTTCATGACGAACATCCTGTTTAATCCCCGTGTATATCCAAAACTGCTGAAGGAATATCTGCAATTGCGGGGGCGATATGATGATTGATACTTTAAAAAAGGTCTTCGGATTTGAGGCGTTCCGCCCCGACCAGGAGGCCGTTATTGAAAACATACTCGAAAAAAGGGACGTCTTTGCAGTGATGCCCACAGGCGGGGGGAAATCCCTCTGCTATCAACTGCCGGCCCGGATAATGGAAGGCGCGGTTATTGTCATAAGCCCGCTTATCTCCCTTATGAAGGACCAGGTGGACGCTGCCTGTGAAAACGGCATACCCGCGGCTTTTGTAAACAGCTCCCTGTCCGCCGCGGAGGCATCCGCGGTGTACCGCAGGCTCAGGGAGGGTTCGCTTGAACTTCTGTATATTGCGCCGGAGCGCTTTGCAATGCAGGGGTTCCGGGACATGCTCGGGACGGTGCGGGTCTCCCTGTTTGCCGTTGACGAGGCTCACTGCATCTCGGAGTGGGGCCATGATTTCCGGCCCGATTACCTCAGCCTGTCGGGAATTACGGAGACGTTTCCCGGCATCCCGGTCGCCGCATTCACTGCAACGGCGACAAAAAAGGTACAGGAAGACATAATCAGCAGGCTCGGGCTCAGGTCGCCCTTCACGGTCCGCGCCTCATTCAACCGCCCGAATCTCTTTTACAGGGTAAAGCCCAAAAAGGGGCTTGAGCGCCAACTGCTCGAATTTCTCGAAAGCCACGCCGGCGAGCCCGGGATAATCTACCGCACCACGAGGGATTCGGTCACGGCCCTTGCCCGCACACTCACGGACAACGGCATCAGGGCCCTGCCTTACCATGCGGGGCTGACACAGGAGGAGCGTAAGAGGAACCAGGAGGCGTTCAACCGGGATGAGGCCGCTGTTATTGTTGCGACGATAGCCTTCGGCATGGGGATAGACAAGTCCAATGTCAGGTTCGTTATCCACGCGGACTTGCCCAGGAATATCGAAGGCTACTACCAGGAGACCGGGCGGGCGGGCCGCGACGGCGAACCAGCCGAGTGCATACTCTTTTTCGGCAGGGGGGACATTCCGCGGCGCAGGCATTTTATCGAGCGGATACCGGATGAGACGGAGCGGGCCGTTGCCGCTGAAAAGCTCTGCCAGATGGTGAAGTACGCCTCGCACAATGTGTGCAGGCGCCGCCATCTTCTCGGGTATTTCGGGGAGGATTACGGCGCGGAAAACTGCAATGCCTGCGACATATGCACGGGTATCGTGGATATGGTTGATATTACGGTTGATGCGCAGATATTCATGTCCGCGGTATCAAGGACGGGGCAGCGCTTCGGAATCAGGCATATTATCGACATAGTCACGGGAGCGGACACGAGGCGCATCCGCGGGCTGAGGCACAATGAAATCAGGACCTACGGGGCAGGCAGACACAGGGACAGGATGCACTGGCAATTCATAGTCGATGAACTCCTTGCCCAGGAGGCCGTATACCGGGAAGGCGACAGGTACCCGGTGCTGAAACTGACGGAAAAGGGCAGGGGGATACTCTTCGGAAAAGAGAAGATCAGCGCACTGAAAAGGCAGGACCCCGGCAGGAAACAGCGTGCCGGAGCGGGGGACGGATTTGAGCCTTATGACGAGGCCCTTTTCAGGAAGCTCCGGGCGCTCCGGAAAAAACTCGCCGACGAGCATCAGGTGCCGCCGTACATAATATTTTCGGACAGGTCCCTCCATGAGATGTGCAGGCGCTATCCCGCCTCCCTGCCGGACATGGCAAGGATCAGCGGCGTGGGCGACGCCAAGCTTAAGCGGTACGGAGAGGAGTTCATCAGGCAGATAAAAACCTATCTCGATGAAACCCCCGGCATCTCCGTTCCAGCGGGAGAGCCGTCCCCTCCGCCTGAAACCCGGAAAGGCCGGAGACCTGCAGGGGAGACCATTGAGAAGACATACGAGCTCTTCGGAAGGGGGCATTCACCCGGGGAGATCGCTGCAATGCGCAATCTCTCCGTCTCCACGATTACGGCGCATCTTGAGCAATTGATACTGAATGGCCGTGATATAGACATGGACCGCCTTGTCAGCGCCGAAAAACGCGATGCGATAGGAAGGATGTTTCTGACGCTGCAGTCATGGCAGTTGAATCCCGTCATAGAGCACTTCAGCGGCGCGGTGAGTTATGAGGAGGCAAGATTTGTAAGGGCCACTCTGCGGCGCGGTTCAGGCTGAGAGCACAGAGCCGCAAGCTCAGCTTTTGAGCCTTTTTCTCCATAATTCAGCCGCTGTCCACACCGCCGCCAGTATGACGATTATGAGAAACCAGGCTGTTTTCAGGCTGAAGGATGTTATCATTCTTTTTCCCTTGAGGCTTGCATAATCTTTCCTGAGCCAGTGCCGGGAGTCTTTGAAATAATCCCTTTTTTCACGTGACCAGGCGGCGTTGAAGTATCTCAATGTGCGGCCGAAGTATTTTTCGAGGATCAGGTTTTCCTTGAATGCCCTGAGCCCGCTTCTCTGATTACCCCTTTTCAGGAATTTCTCGAGGCTGCGGTCCCTTTCCATTATGTGCAGGAGGAATTCGTACATGAAAGGGTCGGTGACACGCGTGTGGGTCGTGAGGAGCTTTTCATAATCTTCCGGGGAGGTTATTTCATCAACCGGCAATTTGCTGTATTTGCCGGCGCTTTTCATATCATGCTCTCTTAATTCACCGATGGTCAGCCTTGAATAGAATATCCCGATTTCAGGGTCCTTGTGGGCATGACCGAATTCCGTCATCACTTCCTGGCCCCTGAGCCACATGAGCGGCTCGAATGCAGCGGTGTAGCGCCTGACGGCGTCCGGCGTATTCGAGAGACAGAGTCCCAGGAAGAGCAGGTCCAGCGTGACCACAACGGCCAGCGCCCTGATGGACAGCCTCCTGACCGGCCGGGATATTGTTTCGGGCCTGATCCCCTTCCACGTGATTATTGAAAAGAATATCCCGGCAAGCGTATTTATACCCACATCCCTGTAATCCCAGTACCTATTCGGCATCATCCACTGAGTGAATTCGTCAAGCGTGCCGACAAACATCACCGACAGTATCACTGTTATGTATATCGTCCGGTCCCGGATCCTGCGGCTCAGCGCCCTGAACAGGAAATAAGCCAGCGCCCCGTATTCAAGGAAATGAACCGCCTCTTCGGGATGCTCCCTGAGCCGGAGGGTGAAGTATACATATAATCCCGCGCCTGTAAACAGCCAGACATACTGCGATATTTTGCGTACCCGCAGCCTGAAAACGAGAAGGTACAGGATCGCCGCAAGACCGGCGATTATAACAAAGAGGACGGCATAGGTGAAAAACTCCTTCCCTACGCTGTTGTAGACAAACCCCTGTATGCGCCTGGCCACCGGCACAGTGGCAAAGATGGCGGCGGCGCAGAGGAAGACCCACAGCCATGACCTCCGGCACCAGCGGTCGGTTTCTTTTTCTGTTTTTGCGGTCAGGCTCATCTGTAAGAATTTTTACGGCGTCTTCACATGCCGCCCTGCAAAGACCGCCTGGCCCAGCGCTATCCCGCCGTCATTCGGCGGCACAAGCTGATGTGTAAGGGGAATGAACCCCCTCTCCTTTAATGCGTTGAAGGAGCTTTCCAGGAGGATTGTATTCTGAAAAACACCTCCCGACAATGCAGCATGTGATATGCCCGTCTCTTTCCTGACGGATTCAGCGGTGGAGACAATGATCTCCACGATCGTGTTATGGAACTTTCTTGCAATATCCTCTTTAGGCGCCCCCGCCTTCAGGTCCTCGAGTATCATGCGGACTATGGGCGTATGGACGATGGCGTTCTTTTCAATGCTGAACGGATAAGAGGCGTTTTCATCGGATCCGAGGGCCAGTTGCTCAAGCTCCGCGGCGGCCTGCGCATGGTAGGATACCCTGTGCCTCAGGCCCGTTATGGATGCGATAGCGTCAAACAGCCTCCCCATGCTCGTTGTAACCGGTGAGTTGATATCCTTTTTTATCATGTTTATAAAAAACAGCTTTTCCTCCAGCGTCAGGGGAAGAACATCCGCCTTCCCGGCCTCCTCCCCGAGAGTTTCATACAAGAGGGAGATGGCGGACCTGCAGGGCTCCTTTACGGCCCTGTCCCCGCCGGGCAGCCTGTAGGGGCTGAGGTGAAACACCCTTTTGAATCCGCTGTAGGAGGCCGTCAGCACCTCGCCGCCCCATATTGTGCCGTCTGGGGCGTATCCAGTGCCGTCAAATGCGAATCCTATGACGCCGGTGTTGTCGGTTACGCCGTTTTCAGCCATGCAGGACAGTATGTGGGCATAGTGGTGCTGGACCTTGAGCAGCATGGGCCGAAAGCGCCTCTCGCCGTATTTTGTGCTGTAATATCCGGGATGCATGTCCGAGACCACCACCTCGGGCTTTATCCTGAATAAGCCGAGAAAGTCCTCGACAGCCTGCTCATAGAATTCCATGGCAAGCGGGGTATCCAGGTCTCCTATATGCTGCGATATGAACACCCTGTCATCAATGCCGAGGGCGATCGTGCTGTTCATGTATGCGCCGAGGGCAAGCACGGGTTTTTTCAACTTGAAAGGCAAGGTGACCGGCAGGGGTGCAAAGCCCCTTGACCGTCTCACCGGCATCTGCCGGCCTGCCGCGATTCTGACAACCGAGTCATCACACCTCCTGAGGATTCTCCGGTTGTGCGTGAGAAAGTAGTCGGCCGTCCCTGAAAGCCGTGCGAACGCATCCGCCTCATCCGCCACTATCGGCTCATCCGAGATGTTGGCGCTTGTCGCAACCACGGGCTTTCTGAATTTCCTCAGGATCAGGTAGTGCATGGGTGTATACGGCAGGAAGACCCCCGCGCTCCTGTAGCCGGGAGATACCGAAGCCGCCAGTGAGGTCGATGCCTTCTTCTCCACTATCACGACGGGCTTTTCTATTGATGTTATTGCACGCTCCTCGAGGGGAGTGATATTCATCTCCCGCCTGATTGCATCAAGGCCGGGAAACATGACGGCCAGCGGCTTTTCCTCCCTGTGCTTCCTCTCCCTCAACCTCCTGACGGTGTCCTCGCTCGTCGCATCGCATATGAGATGGTATCCCCCCAAGCCCTTGGCGGCGATTATATATCCCTTGCGGATAAGGTTGACGGTTTTCTCAAGCGCGCTTTCTTTTTCACATAACACCTGACCTTCACGGTCGTACAGGCTTATCCACGGCCCGCAGGCGCCGCATGCAACCGGCTGGGCGTGGAACCGCCTGTCCGAGTCCATGTGATATTCTCTTTTGCATTCAGGGCACATGCTGAAATTCCTCATGGAGGTGTTTCTCCTGTCATAGGGCAGTCTTTCCATGATGGTGAAGCGGGGCCCGCAGTTTGTACAGTTCGTCAAGGGATACAGGAATCTCCTGTCCCTCGGTTCCGTGACATCATTCAGGCATTCTTCGCACGCGGAGATGTCGGGAAGGATAAACACCCCTTTGCCGCCCCTGTCCATGCTTTCCCTTATTTCAAAGCCGCTGAAACCGGATTCCTCAAAAAATGCATGCTGGAGGCTGAATATCCTGGAGATATCCGGCTTGTCCCTGTCCACCCGTACGAGGAATTCGTTTAATTTCCCTTCTTCGCCCTCAACCTCGATCAGCACGCCCGTTGCATTGTTCAGAACGTATCCCCTCAGTCCGAGATCTTCGGCCAGTTTGAAGACAAAAGGCCTGAAGCCCACGCCCTGAACGAGTCCGGTTATGTCGATTTTCAGACGCATAATCCAACGTTGCCTTTATCTTGCAGACATGAAAACATCAGTGTCCGGAGTGTGCGGTTGTCAGTGTGCAGGAAAAACACAGGATTCCATTCCGCACCCTCTGCCAATTATCCCGATCGCTTTATAAAGATTTCTACGGCAGGCCCACCCCCCGTCTTTAGCTATTTTTTCCCTTTGCTGCGTTTAATCATGTCAATGGCCTCATTGAGCCTGCGCGTGATCTCTTCCGCCTTTTCCTGCAGTTCCTCGCTCAGATGACTGACCTTGTCCGGGTGGGACCCGGCCATTTTTTCTTTATACGCCCTCGTTATTTCCTCCCATGACGCATCCGGGCCCACGCCCAGCAACGCGTATGCATCATCCAGTGTAAGCGACTGCCGGGATCCGCCGCTTCCGCTTTGCTGCGAGCTGCTGTAATTATCGGCGTGCCGCCGTTTCCCGGACCCTGTTTTTCTGAATAAGAGGTAAAGAAGCAGCCCTGCTGCAATGAGGTCATCCCATAAAAGCGGATGCGCATCAAGGGGGCTTATGATATAGATGGCTATCAATACAGGCCACAGATAATCGAGGAACTTAGTCATTCTACCTCTTTCCCGGCGGTTTTCCATTGTGGAAATTGACTTGAATCATCGACAGCGGAACATCTCGGCCTGCCAGGTCCGGGCGATTTGTTCCATGATGTCTGCGCAATCCGCCGATAAATCTTTTCATCAGAGCCTCTTGCAAAAATATAAAAGCGTCCGCATATGTCATTTCAACCGGCCGGAGAAATCTTTCGGTATCGATGAGGTATAAGACCTCTCTCTTCGCTGCAGTGGCAAACAGAAGGCTTCTGCAAGAGCCTCCTTATTATGGCATTAATTTTATCTTCTTAAGCAACTGATAGTTTCTCTTCGTTCTGAACAATTATTTTGAGATCCTGGTTCGGTGGTGAAAGCGGCAACAAGAACATATTTGCAATATCCTATCGCTTTATAAAGGTTCTCCGGCAGACTCTCCTGCCTGTTTATGCAACATTAAAGTCATACCTGTTGTTTTAAGTATAGCATGACAGGTAGCGATTTGTTAGACAAAAGATTCATTATATAAGTGCTTTTACCCTACCCGTTTCGATAGGCTAAGGACATGCTCTACAAATACTTTTCTTGCATAAAATGCCCTACTGGTGCTACCATGACCCGGCCCTTTTGTGCGTGGTTGTACAAGAACTCTCATCTTGCCAGTTAAAGAATCAAAGCCTTTAGTTTTTATTGTATGTCTCACTAAATTATAATCAGCCTTTACCTGATTATAGACGGTAGAATCTCCGAGATCAAAAGTACCTACCTTAACAAGAATAGACCTTAAGCAAGCGTGATTTTTCGAGCAAAGAAAGGGAAAAAGGTAGAAATGCCCCAATCTATTGGTTAAAGGGTTTATGTAATAACATCGTGAACCAAATTTGAAATCGCCTTTGTCCTTGTATTGAAAATCAGTCATAGAATACCAGTAGTCTCCAAGAAGCAAAATCGAGAAATGTCCTTACGGTACTGACCTCTGGATCATGGCGAACTACAATAGTATTATCATCTGTAGAGCGATTTGAGAAAAGACTTTCCTGGAACTTTTGTAATGCCTCGTTGTATCTCAAGGCGATGGCCGGTTCTTCTGACGATCGAGTCTTCGGAATCTTATCTAATGCCTGTGCAAGCTCCCCTTTCCCATTCTCCTTGAGTCTCCTTATTACACGAGGAAAGAAAGATTCACCAAAATCCAGAACCTGTTCTTTGGATGCGGAGAGATCATCCTTTGTTAAACCATAGAGTATGCTGGAAACCTGCTCAATCTGAAAACTGCTTGCCCTCTTCTTAATAATAGTCGATGCTTTCTTGAGCCTGACCTCATTTGAAATTAATTCCTCATGCAGCGAATGAGTCCACAAATCATTTCTCAGACCAAACAATTGGTTAACACATTTAACAAATACCTTTTTCGCAAATAGAATATGATGTTTATGCCCTATTGTACCCCGCTTATGCCTGAACCAAAATGGCTGAATATCTATATCACCGTGCACCAAACCGTTACGCAGTTTCCAGAACTGTTCTATCCAGTCAGAGAGTTCCTCAGACTCCCCCAAAAGCATAAACAATGCTGTTCTGACCTGGGCCTTTATGCCGTCCTGAGATGCTTTGAGAAGAGATTCGACAGCAGTCTGCAGGTGTATTACTGCATGAGAGTCGTCAACTTCCTGCACTTCAAGGAAGGATCTGTTGAACCACTCAAATGCCCGCAGGAATTTCTTGGCATCTTTCTCGGACAAAGAAGAGTTGCCGTAAAACTGCTGATAAAGATGATTGCTTTTTAAATTGCCTGCATACAACACAAAAGGTGTTTCTATGTGTTTAAGGACATACGGCTTGTAGACTTCGCCGCCATGTTTGCCAAATCCAACCGTGTGAATGCCGTTCAGAATGCAGTCGAAATACTTGTGTTCCGTACTGACGATCAGTCTTCTGTCAACTTCAAGCATGTAATAATTGAAGTGGCTGAAAGAAGCGTCTTCGCGAAGAGTGGAGAGGTTTATATATCTGAGAACGCATGTCAGCTTATCAAGCTTTTGTCGAAGGCTTAACCACTCTTCTTTATTCCGCACATGTGTTACTACGAAACTCCAGCATGGAAGCCTGCCTTCGTAATGCAATCTGAAGCATTCGGCGAGATCGAATAGAGCAGACCTTGTCAACTCACTCTCTTTTTCAGTCTCTGTCTTCATCGAAGGTCTAAGATCAATATCACCAAATGAAAGAGGTTTGTCTACACAAAGGTAAGGGAAGAAAGCGATAACAGGCTTGCTTGAAGTGGGTTCCCTATTTGCTTTGCTATGTTTCTTTTGACTTATTCGGCAGCTCATAGTCTAAAATCTCCGCTGCAGGAAATGGCAGGAACTGGTTATACTTTGCCTCAACCCGCTCTTGGAAAATCTCCCGTTCACCGCTTTGTGACGAGCTCAGGGTTCTTCATTGCTAAGTGTATGCATAATCCCACGAAGTTAACCGGCAAATCCCATTCACAAAAGGCGGATGAATTTATTATAAGTGATCTCTTCATTTTACGATATAGCGGTTGGTCACTTTATTCATGTATAGGAAATTATAAAATCCAGGATATACTTGTGAGTGCTTACCCTTGTTGATAATTGCTGTCAATTCTTCGACTTCCTCTTTGGTAAGTTTAACCGTATATTTTGCCATGGCAGCCTCCTTTTTAGACAAAACATACAATATGTTGCCGTCATATGCAAGTTAACCTTACTTGAGAGTGCCGAGTTCTCGCTATTATAATTCAATTCAAGTATCTTTCCAACTTCCCATCATTTGAAGTACAATTCTAATCCTTTTTCAATTTATCC
>Ga0256839_1001384_pt1 | contig 29411 bp, 29 predicted proteins | sample 354166metaG_FD_185968 | JGI IMG/M metagenome (GOLD analysis project Ga0256839, IMG submission 185968) | Hydrothermal vent microbial communities from Mid Atlantic Ridge, Atlantic Ocean - 354-166 | ecosystem: Environmental > Aquatic > Marine > Hydrothermal vents | place: Atlantic Ocean: Mid... | reverse complement strand
CGTTCCTCGCCTGAGGTGTCGGTATGAGCGGGCTGGTATTGAAGTTGCGCCCGGGTGAGAGGGTTTTGATAAACGGGGTGGTGATGCAAAACGGTGACCGCCGTGCGAAGTTGAACATTCTGACCTCCGATGCGCATATATTGCGTCTCCGGGATGCGATACACCCTGACGAAGCAAACACACCTGTCCGCCGCGTTTGCTATATTGCCCAACTTGTCCTTGCCGGAGAGGCAGAACCGGCGCTGGGCCGTAAACAACTTCTCAGCGGGATTGAACAACTGAGTCAGGTGTTCAAGGATCCGGACAGCCGCTCCCATCTGAATCTGGCAACGGCGCATGTGGTTGAAAACCGGTTTTATCCCGCCCTCAAGGCCCTCAGATCCCTTCTTGCGCGTGAACAACGTTTGATGGAACGGGTGTGATGGGCGACTTCATTGCGACGATACCTGTATCGGGTTATTCCGGCTGGCGTTTTCTGGAGCGCACGGCCGAACGCCAGAAGCAGACATTTGAAAATTCGTCGCAAATCAGGCGGGATCTTGAGTATTTTCGAACGAATATTGCCAAGGCAACAACGGCGGAAGCACTGGTTGCGGACCGAGGTTTGCTGAAAGTGGCACTCGGAGCTTTTGGTCTTGATGACGATATCAACAAAAAGGCATATGTTCTGAAGGTTCTCGCCGAGGGGACGGAATCCGACAAGGCGTTTGCAAATCGCATTGTCGACAAACGTTACCGTGCCATGGCAGAAGCCTTTGGCTATGGTAATCTGGGCGGCGCAAACTCCGCGAAACCCGGCTTTGCACATAATATTGCCGAACGTTACAAAACACGACAATTCGAGGTGGCGATCGGAGAGGCCGATCCGTCAATGCGTCTGGCAATGGGGCTTTCCCGCCAGTTACCCGAGTTGCTCAATTCTTCCGCATCGGACAGTTCCGTATGGTTCCAGATTCTCGGAAACCCGCCTCTACGCACGGTGTTCGAGACAGCATACGGCTTGCCCCGAAGTTTCGGAAGTCTCGATGTGGACAAGCAACGTGACATTCTTCGTGCCAGAACGGACCGGTTCCTTGGCGATTCTTCCGCACAGGTTTTCGGCGATCCGGCGAATATCGAGAAACTCTTGCAACGATATTTTTTGCGTAAACAGCTTGCCGAAGGGCCTGCCGCCGGTGTTCCGGGTTCCGCCGCGCTTTCTCTGCTGACAAATGCGGCTGGCAGTATGGCAGGTCTGTTCCAGTCCCGATTGCTTTAGCGCGTTTGGCCGGTTATTCCGAAGCGGCAATCGCGGCGCAGATCAAGCATTTTTCTTGTTAGCCCCCCCCTTTTTTCGTTAGGCTATCTGAAAGCCGAGCCTTATGGTTGTCAGGAAGGGGTGCCGCGTGTCCAAACGTATACTGATTGTCGAGGACGAACCGAATATTGTTGAGTCCCTGTCCTTTCTGCTTTCACGATCCGGTTTCGAGGTCACTTCGGTCGATGACGGTGCGCAAGCTATTCAGGGTATTTCGAGAAACAGGCCACATCTTGTCATACTTGATGTGATGCTCCCCAACCGTTCGGGCTTCGATATTCTCCGTGAAATCAAGGAAAACCCCGACGGCCCTCGCGTTCTGATGCTGACAGCCAAGGGGCAAAGCCGTGATCGCCAGCAGGCCGAGGAAATCGGTGTAGACCGTTTTGTCACCAAGCCGTTTTCAAACTCGGAAATGATCGAAACCGTGAAGGAAATACTGGCATGAAGGACAACGACAATGATCTCGCCGAACGGGCTTTCCGCCGCCGTCGCCGACAGGATGCAGCGCTGGTTTTACCGATATTCGGGATTGTCATGCTTATGACGCCGGTGCTTCAACTGTTTTCGCGCGATACGTTGATTTTCGGGGCTCCGTTACCGTTTGTCTATGTTTTCGGCATGTGGATCCTTCTGATCGTACTGGCCAGCCGCTTGTCCCGAATGCTGACAAAAGGCGACGAGGGAGAGTGACCTGTTAACATTCAACGTCCTTGTTGCGGCCAGCATCGGCTATGTCGCCCTGCTTTTCACCATCGCGTTCTGGGCCGAAAGCCGGGCACGCCGCGGTCAACTGGGTTGGTTGCGCTCGCCGCTCGTCTACACGCTTTCAATCTCGGTCTATGCCACTGCCTGGACGTTCTACGGCGCGGTTGGTTCGGCGGCGCGCAACGGGCTCGAGTTCGTCACCATCTACCTGGGTCCGACGCTGGTTTTCATCGGTTGGTGGTGGCTTCTGCGCAAACTCCTGCGGATTGGACAAACCCAGCGCATCACATCCATCGCCGACCTGATTTCCTCCCGCTACGGCAAAAGCGCCACCCTCGGCGTGGTCGTGACCTTGCTGGCCGTCATCGGTTCGACCCCGTATATCGCACTCCAGCTCCAGTCCATCACCACCAGCCTCTCTGTGTTTTCTCCTGCCGATACCGGGTTTTCAAATGCAAATGTTTCCGCCTTCTGGATCGCGGCGGTTCTGGCGGTGTTTACCATTCTGTTCGGCACCAGAAATGTCGATGCGAACGAGCGTCACCACGGCGTCGTCACCGCCATCGCGCTTGAGGCTGTGGTGAAGCTTTTCGCCCTTCTCGCTGTCGGCATCTTTGTCGTCTGGGGGATCGGTGACGGTCCCGCCGGTATCTTCTCGCGCATGTCGCCCGAAATGTTGCACACCGAATCGATTTTCGGCCCGCGCTGGGTGGCGCTGACATTCCTGTCGGCGACGGCCATCATCACCCTGCCGCGCATGTTTCAGGTGACGATCGTCGAAAACTCCGACGAACGCCACCTTGCCACCGCCAGCTGGGCCTTTCCGCTTTACCTGTTCCTGATGAGTCTTTTCGTTCTGCCCATCGCCATCGCGGGACAATCCATCCTGCCCGAAGGTGCCAACCCCGACCTTTTCGTTCTGACCGTCCCGCTGGCCGAGGGGCAAAACGCCCTTGCTCTTCTTGCATTCCTCGGCGGGTTTTCCTCGGCAACGTCCATGGTAATCGTGGCGGCCATCGCCCTGTCTACTATGGTTTCGAACCATATCGTCATGCCGCTCTGGCTGCGCTACGGCGCGGACCGCGTGTCCACCAGCGGCGATGTGCGTAACGTCCTGTTGCTCAGCCGCCGTATGAGCATCGCCGGTCTGCTTCTGCTTGGATATTTCTATTTCCGCCTGACCGGCGGTTCCAGCGCGCTGGCCTCGATCGGGCTGATTTCCTTCGCCGGCGTGGCGCAAATTCTGCCCAGCCTGCTTGGCGGTATTTTCTGGCGCAGCGCCACCCGCACCGGTGCGCTTGCCGGACTGGGAGCAGGATTCGCTCTCTGGGCCTACACGCTGTTTTTGCCCAGCTTCGAGGGCAGTTTCATCCTCTCGTCAGCCACGATCGAAAACGGCCTGTTCGGCCTGTCGTGGCTGCGCCCGCAGGAGCTTTTCGGCCTGAGCGGTTACGACCCGCTGGTCCATAGCATGCTCTGGTCTCTCGGGATCAATACCGCCCTGTTTGTCGGCCTGTCCCTTGTCGTCACACCGCGCCAGCTCGAACGCATTCAGGGGGCGCAATTCGTCGATGTTTTCCGCCAGTCGGACAGCGGCAGTTCCGGCATCGTCATCCGTCGTTCCGCCACCTCCGAGGACCTGTTCACCCTTGCACAACGCATCCTCGGCACCATGCCTGCCCACCGCCTGTTCACGCAGGCGGCGCAGGAGCAGGGCCGCCCCTCGGGTCTGCCTGAACCCACCGACGATTTCATCGGCCGGCTGGAGCGTGAACTGACTGGCAGCGTCGGGGCGGCATCGGCGCATGCGATGGTGTCGCAAATTGCCGGAGGTGGCACGGTTTCGGTCGAGGAACTGATGAAAATTGCCGATGAAACCGCGCAAATCATGGAATATTCCCAACAGCTTGAGCAACAATCGCGCGAACTGGCGGAAACCGCGAAAAAACTGCGGCAGGCCAATGCGCAACTGACCGAGCTTGGCGCGCAAAAGGATGCGTTTCTGTCTCAAATCTCGCACGAATTACGCACGCCGATGACCTCTATCCGTTCCTTTTCCGAAATCCTGCAAAGCGAGGAGGACCTCACGACGGAACAGGCCCAGCGGTTTGTCGGCATTATCAATGCCGAGAGCCAGCGCCTGACCCGCCTTCTCGACGAAATTCTGGACCTCAGCTTTCTGGAATCCGGTCGGGTCAAATGGAATCTTGCGCCTGTCTCACTCGACAAGGTTATTGACCATGCGCTGGCCAGTGTCGAGGGACAGCGGGCCGAGAGCGAGGTAAAAATCCTGCGTCGTGGCGACAGAGATGTTACTGTTCAGGCCGACTTTGACCGGCTGGCGCAGGTGTTTATCAACCTTTTGTCGAATGCGATTAAATACGGCCGTTCCGATGATCCGCAAATCACGATCCATGTGCGCAAGGTCGGGAAAATTGCCATGATCGGCGTGATCGACAACGGCGTCGGCATCCGCCCCGAGGACCGCGAAAAAGTGTTCGAGAAATTCTCGCGGCTTTCGGAAATCACGCTCGCCGGCAGTGCCGGTCTCGGCCTGCCGATCAGCCGCGAGATCATGCGCAACCTTGGCGGAGACCTGACCGTCGAGGAAAACGCCCCCGGCGCCGTGTTCAGGATTACTGTGCCGCTCGCCAGTTCCCGAGGATCTCGCGCCCCGTCATAAGGTCCAGATGTGCGCCGCCGCCGTTTTTGAACAGGGTGATGTCGGTGTCGCCTGTCCGGCCTTCCCCGCCGTTCGCCAGATCGTAGAGATCGCCCAGAATATCGGCCTCGGCAATCGCGCCGCTGGCAATCGGGATCATCAGCTCTCCGATATGGTTAACGGTCGTTGCGCGACTGTCGACAAATACCCGCGCCCGTTGCAGGGCCAGATCGTCGGCCTCCCGCATGTCGGCCTTGAATGCCCCGATCAGGTCGATGTGCTGCCCCTCGCGCAGCCATTCCCCTTTCAGGACCGGCTGCTTGGCCATGGTCGCACAGGACACGATATCCGCCGCCCGCACTGCCGTTTCCAGATCATCGGCCACCGCAATGCCCAGTGCCTCGGCCTTGTGGCGGGTGCGGTTCCATACGGTGATTTCAATGCCCGGAAATACGGCGGAATAGGCCTCGACCAGCGAGGCCGCCACCGCTCCCGCACCGACGATCAGCAAGCGGCGCGAGTTCGGCCGCGCCAGCAGCTTCGCCCCCAGCACCGAATCCGCCGCCGTTTTCCATTTGGTCACCAGAGCGGAGTCGATCACCGCCTCCACGGTGCCGGTTTCATCCTCGAACAGCACCATCGCGCCATGCACGCTCGGCAGCCCCTTGGCGGCATTGTCCGGCAGAACGGTCACCGACTTTACCGCGATCCCGAACCCGTCGATCCATGCCGCGCGTGACAACAGGGTGTCGTCGCCGCGCTGCAGGAACTGGTCGGAAATCTGCGGTGCGGCCAGACGATGCCCCGCCAGCAGGGCCGCAACCATCCGGTTCCAGTCCAGCAGGTGTTCAACGTCCGCGCCGCGAATATAGGGAACCATCTACAGGACCGCGGCGATCGCCTTGGCCAGATCGTCCAGCCCGTCTGCCGGCAGCCCCGCCACGTTGAAACGGCTGTCGCCGACCATGTAAACGCCGTAATCCTCGCGCAGTTTGTCGACTTGTTCGCTGCTCAGACCAAGGCGCGAGAACATGCCGCGATGCTCGGTGATAAAATCGAAACGGTCGGAGTTGGTCTCGCGCCGCAGCGCCTCGGCCAGACCCTGACGCAGCGACAGCATCGAGGTCCGCATTTCCTCCAGTTCCACCATCCAGTCGGCTTTCAGTTCCGGATCGGCCATGATCATGGCCACGACAGTAGCGCCATGATCCGGCGGGAAGCTGAAATTCGCGCGGTTCAGCGCGGCAATTGCGCCCTTGGTCAACGGCACGGCATCGGCGTTCGCGCAAACCGCCAGCGCCACGCCGACACGGTCACGATACAGGCCGAAGTTCTTGGAACAGGACGCCGCGATCAGCATCTCCGGCACTTGGCGGGCCATCAGGCGCACGCCTTTGGCGTCCTCCTCCAGCCCGTCACCGAAGCCCTGATAGGCAAAGTCGATCATCGGAGTCGCCTTTTTGTCCAGCAGCAAATCGGTTACCGTCTGCCACTGGTCCAGCGTGATATTCGCGCCGGTCGGATTGTGGCAGCAGCCATGCAATAGCACCACGTCGCCCGCGGCCACGCCGTCGAGATCCTTCATCATGCCGTCGAAATCCACGCCGCAGGTGGCATCGTCGAAATAGGTATATTTGCCGATCTTCATGCCAAGATGCTTGAGGATCGCCTCGTGGTTCGGCCAGCTCGGGTTGGAAATCCAGACGGTTGCATCGGGGCTGGCCATCTGGATCAGCTCGAAAATCTGGCGGATGGCGCCGGTCCCGCCCGGCTCCTGCGCGCCGGTCACGCGGGATGGGTCCACACTGTCGCCCAGCACCAGATCGCGCATGGCGGCAACGAAATCGAGGTTGCCGAGCAGCCCGACGTATTTCTTGGAATCCTGCGTTTCCAGCAGCTTCGCCTCGGCCTTTTTCACCGCGCGCATGACCGGCGTATTCCCGTTCGCATCCTTGTAGACCCCGACCCCGAGGTCGAGCTTCTTGTCGCGCGGGTCGGCGGCATACATGCCGATCAGCTTGATAATCTTGTCTTCGGGCTGCGGTTTCAGTTTCTCGAACATAATTTCGGTCCTTTAGTGGTCATGAAGCCAGTCGCGGGTCAGCACGCGGCTGGCCTCCTCGCGACGGACGGGTGAGAATCCGGCCTTCTGGTAAAGCGGCAGGGCGCGCGGGTGGTCCAGCGAATTGGTATTGACGGTCAGCTTTTCGACCCCGGGCATGTCCCAGCCCATCAGCACGGCGGTCTGGATCAGGTATTTGCCGAGTCCCATCCCGACGGCCTCGGGCACCAGCCCGAAATAGGCGAGATCGCAAACACCGGCCTCGCGCCCGTCCAGAATGAAAAAACCCGCAGGCCAGCCGGTGCGCATCAGGGTATAGAGGGTCACGGTGGGGTCGTGCAGGAATGCCTCGACCTCCTCGCGCGGTTTCCGGTGTTGGTCGGTCCACTCGTATTCTGCCCCGACGGCGTCATAGAGGTTCAGAAAATACCACACCGGCGGATTGTCGGCGGCCAGCAATACGGTCGGCCCGCCTGTCGGCAACGGCGGATAGGGGTATGTCGGGCGTTCCGTCATCTCCAGATAGGTGACGATATAGGACCGGACTTCGCCTGCCTTGGTGCCTGTCATCCGACATCCACCTTCAGGTCGTTATACATGCCCCATTCGGACCAGCTGCCGTCATAAACCGCGTTCTGTTTGTGGCCGAGCCGCTCCATCGCCAGCGACAGGATACAGGCGGTGACACCGGAACCGCAGGTGGTGATCGTCGGTTTCGACAGGTCCACGCCGGCGGCATCGAAAATTTTCTGCAAATCCGCGACATCCTTCATGGTGCCGTCGGGTTTGATCAGGTCCTGATAATAGACGTTGAGCGAATTGGGGATATGGCCCGAGCGCAGTTCCTCGCGCGCCTCCGGCACCTCGCCGCGGAACCGTTCCGGCGAGCGGGCATCGACGATCTGAGCGTCGCGCAGTTTCGACGAGGCCGCAACCTGTGTCACATCCCTGACCAGCGCCGCATTGCGCCGCGCGGTGAAATGGCGGTCGCGCAGGATCGGCGGTATATCCTCCACCGGCCGGCCCTCGGCCAACCACTTCGGCAGGCCGCCGTCCAGAACCGCCACGTCCTGCTTGCCGAACAGGCGGAACATCCACCAGACCCGCGGCGCCGAGAATATCCCGACCGAGTCATAGACAATCACCCGATGCCCGTCGCCAATCCCCATGGCCCGCATCCGGCTGATGAATTTTTCCACCGGCGGCACCATGTGCGGCAGGGCCGAATGGCTGTCGGCAATATCGTCGATGTCGAAAAACCGCGCGCCGGGGATGTGCTGCGCGTCATACTCGGCCTTTGCGTCCCGTCCGGCCTCCGGCAGGAAATAGCTGGCGTCGAGAATCCGCACATCCGGCGCATTCAGGTGGTCTTCGAGCCATTGGGTCGAAACGAGCAGTTGCGGATCAGATTGCATGGGGCCTCCGTCGGTTTCCCTCGGGATACCCTTCCTGTGGCGGGCGTTCAAGGGTGGCGTGATTCTAATTGGACAGTTCTGCATGGCAACGGTGCCGCAGAGAATTTTTCCGACGTCGGGTTTTTCAATCGGAACAGGGATACAGGGCGTCGAACCGGAAAAATTGCCAATTGGCAATAACCCTGTATTTATGTTGTTTATCAAGTGGTTGTTTGAAATAAGGACGGTGTAAAATCCGGCGTTTATTTCGCGGTAATCCGCCCCTCGATCGCCTCCCAGATCATCGCCGCGACGTTGATGCCGTCGAAGGCTTCCAGCTCCATGATGCCGGTGGGGGAGGTTACGTTGATCTCTGTCAGCATGCCGCCGATCACGTCGATGCCGACAAACACCTGCCCCTTTTCGCGCAGCAGCGGCCCGATCCGGTTGCAGATTTCATGCTCGCGCGCCGTCAGCCCGATCTTTTCCGGCCGTCCGCCGACGTGCATGTTCGACCGGGTTTCGCCTGCCGCCGGCACGCGGTTGATGGCGCCGACGGGTTTGCCGTCCACAAGGATGATACGTTTGTCACCGGCGGAAACGTCGGGCAGGAATTTTTGCGCGATCAGCGGTTCGGTGTTGATGCCGGCGAACATTTCGTAAAGCGAATAGAAATTCCGGTCGTTCGGGTCCAGCCGGAACACACCCGCACCGCCGTTGCCGTAAAGCGGCTTCAGGATGATGTCGCCGTGCTTGTCCTTGAAGGCCTTCAGCGTTTCCATATCCCGCGCGATGGTGGTCGGCGGGGTCAGGTCGGGGAATTGCAGCACCAGCAGTTTTTCGGGGTAGTTGCGCACCCAGAACGGATCGTTGACCACCAGCGTGTCGGGGTGGATCATGTCCAGAATATGGGTGGTGGTGATATACCCCATGTCGAACGGCGGGTCCTGCCGCAGCCAGACCACATCCCAATCGGCAAGGTCGATTTCCTGTTCCCCGCCCAGCGTGAAATGGTTGCCGGCCTCGCGCCGGACGGTCAGCGGCCAGCCTTTCGCGGTGACGCGGCCTTCCTGATAGGCGAGCTTGTCGGGGGTGTAGTAGAACAGTTCATGCCCGCGCGCCTGTGCTTCCTCGGCGATGCGGAAACTGGAATCTCCGGCGATGTCGATATTCTCGATCGGGTCCATCTGGATGGCGATTTTGAGGGGCATGGGCGTTCCTTTCGTTCCTGCAAGACTTGGCGCGAAGCGGGCGGAATTACAAGCCCGTCAGCCCTGCATCAGGGCATTTTCCAGAATTTCCGCCGTGCCGTTCCGGTCCACCAGCACCATGTCGAAACGGGTTTCGGTGTTCAGGCCCAGACCGCTTTCGGCAAGGTAGCGGGAGGCGACGTTGAACATGCGCTCGATCTGGCGGGGCGGCAGGGAACGGGCGGCAGCGTCGAGGGTCTTGCGGGCCTTGACCTCGACAAACACCACCCGCCCGCCGAGCGAGACGATCAGGTCGATTTCACCCTCGCGTCGTTTCCAGCGCCGTTCCAGAACCTTGCCCTGTTGCGCCTCGTACAGCCGCACGGCGATATCTTCGGCGGCCAGTCCGGTTTGATGGCCGCTCATTCGCGTGTCAGCTCCAGCGCGCGGGCATAGAGCTGCTTGCGCGGCAGGTCGAGCGCTTCGGCCACCTGTTTTGCGGCATCCTTGACGGACAGGGTTTGCAGGGCCTCGCGCAGGGCGGTGTCCACGTCGGCGGCGGTGGCGGCGCGGGTCAGGGGCGGGCCGAGGACGATCACCACCTCGCCCCTGGGCGCGCCGGATTCGGCGTAGTGGTCGGCGAGGTCGGCAAGGGTGCCGCGCCGGACCTCCTCGAATTTCTTGGTCAGTTCGCGGCAGACGGCGGCGCGGCGCCCGCTGCCGTAGACCTCGACCATCGCGGTCAGGCAATCGGCGAGGCGGCGAGGGGATTCATAGAATACCAGCGTGGCGGGGACAGCGGCGAATTCGGACAGGAACTTGCGTTTGGCGACCTGTTTGACCGGCGGAAAACCGGCAAACATGAAACGGTCGGTCGGCAGGCCCGCCACCGCCAGCGCCGCCAGCAGGGCCGAGGCTCCGGGGGCGGAGGTGACAGGCAGGCCTTCGTCGATCACTGCGGCGGCGAGTTGATAGCCGGGGTCGGCAATCAGCGGTGTGCCGGCGTCCGAGACGAAGGCCACGGATTTGCCCTCGCGAATGGCGGCCAGCAGGCGCGGGCGCTGGGCGGCGCCGTTGTGGTCGTGATAGGGGATAAACGGGCGGCCATCGAGTTTTATCCCGTGGATTTCCAGCAGTTTGCGGGTGTTGCGTGTATCCTCGGCGGCCAGAATATCGGCCTTGGCCAGTATGTCGAGCGCGCGCAGGGTGATGTCGCTGGCGGTGCCGATGGGGGTGGCCACCAGATAGAGACCGGCGCCGAGTGCGGGGGCGTGTTGTGACATGTTATCCTATCCTTTCCCCGAAAGCCGCCGTTTACTTGTGATCTTGCAGCGCTTAACCTGTCGCGCAACCCGAGTCTATCGAGACCCCACCGATTTTGCGAGGAATTATGCTGAAAATCCGTTTGAAACTTTCCCGTTTGTTGATGCCTGTATTGCTCGGTATCGCCGGTCTGGCCCTGTCGGCCTGCGATGTGCCGATGACCGGCGGCCCCTCGGCGCAGGTCGATCCGACGAAGCCGGTCGTTGTCGCGCTGATGGTGCCCTATGATTCCGGCAAACCGCTCAATGACCAGCTGGCCGAAAATCTGGTGAATGCCGCGCGCATGGCGCAGAGCGATTTGCAGGGGGTGGCGATTGACTTGCGGGTCTATAACACCGGTGCCGATCCGGCACGCGCCAGCGCCGAGGCGACACGGGCGATTGCCGAAGGGGCGCAGATCATCATCGGGCCGTTGTTCAGCGGGGCAACAAGTGCTGTTGGTGCCGTGGCCGCGCCGGAGGGGATAAACGTCCTGAGCTTTTCCAACAACGAAGCGATTGCCGGCGACAATGTCTACATCATGGGGGTGAATTTCCGGAATATCGCGACGCGGCTGTTCTCCTATTCTCTGGGCACGGGAGTTTCGAATATCGGGGTGGTCTATCCGGCGGGCGCAGAGGGTGAAGCCGGACGTGCCGCGGCGGAATATGCGGCGCGACAGACCGGTGCCACACTTGCGGCGGCGGCTTCCTATCCGTTGAGCATGGAGGGATTGAGCGAGGCGGCACCCGAAATCGCGGGCATCATGGCCGACAACCGGGTTCAGGGTATCCTGTTCACCGATACGCCGACGCGCGGCCTGCCGTTTATTGCGGCTGCGCTGGGTAGCGAGGGCATTACGCGACGCAACACGCAGTTCATGGGGCTGGCGCGCTGGGATACATCAACGGAGCTGCTGAACCAGCCGAGTATGCAGGGCGGGCTGTTCGCCGTGCCCGATCCGGCACTGACGGCACAGTTCGACGAACGCTATCTGGCGCGTCACGGGGTCGAGCCGCATAATCTGGCGGCGATTGCCTATGATGCGGTTGCGGCGGTCGGGGCGCTGATCAAGACGGCGCAGGCCGAAGGCACAACCGATACGTTCTCCAGAGAGCGGCTGACCAATCCGAACGGGTTTATCGGGGTGAACGGTATCTTCCGCTTTACACCCGACGGCATGAACGAGCGCGGGTTGGCGGTGCTGAAAGTGGACAAGGGCGATGCCGTTGTCGTCGATCCGGCACCCCGCAGTTTTGGCGGGTCGTTCGGATACTGACGGATGCCGTTCGACAGTGAAAATATCACGGTGGGGGAGCTGATCCGCTCCCCCCTCGACGTTCTGGATCCCGCCGCGCTGCGCACACGGCTGGAGGCGGAGATTTTCAGCGCCAAGGATGCCACAGATATCCGCCTGAAGGCGGTGGAGGTGCTGAAAGAGGCGAATACCGAGGGGCGGGCGAAGATTGCCGAGGCGTGTAAATCCGCCCCTTTCGAGGCGCCGAAAGCGACGCGGGCCTATACCTATCTGACCGATGAAATCGTCAAGGCGACGTTCGATATGGCGATTAAATGGCTGCATCCGAACCCGAATCCCACGACCTCGGAAAGCATCTGCGTGATGGCGGTGGGCGGCTACGGGCGGGCCGAGATGGCGCCGTTTTCCGATGTCGATCTGCTGTTTCTGACGCCTTACAAACAAACCGCCTGGGGCGAGAGCGTGATCGAGAGCGTGCTCTATACGCTCTGGGATTTGCGGTTGAAGGTCGGTTATGCCACGCGCACGGTGGATGACTGTATCCGGCTGGGGCGCGAGGATTTCACCATTCGCACCGCGCTGCTGGAAAACCGCCATCTGGCAGGGGATGAATCGCTGGCCGGCGATCTGGACAAAAGGCTGTGGAAAGACCTGTTCAAAAACACCGGACCGGAGTTTGTCGAGGCCAAGCTGGAAGAACGCGCCGAGCGGCACCGGCGGCATGGCGGATCGCGCTATGTGGTGGAGCCGAACGTCAAGGAGGGCAAGGGCGGCCTGCGCGATTTGCAGACTTTGTTCTGGATCGCGAAGTATCTTTACCATGCGGATTCGCCCGAGGACCTGATCGGGGACGGAGTGTTCACGGCCGAGGAATACAAGATTTTCGCCGATGCCGAGGCGTTCTTGTGGACGACGCGTTGCCATCTGCACCTGATTGCCGGTCGCCCGACCGAGCAGCTGACCTTCGACGTGCAGGTCGGTGTGGCCGAGGCGCTGGGTTTCGAGGACAGCGACGGGCGCCGTGCGGTGGAACATTTCATGCAGAGCTATTTCCGCCACGCCACCAATGTGGGCGACCTGACCCGTATTTTCCTGACCGCGCTGGAGGCGCGCCATGTCAAGAAACGCCCCGGTTTCGGGCGCACGATCCTGAACGCGCTGCCCTTCGGGCGGGACAAGGTGACCGAGGGCTATGTTATCAACCACGGGCGGCTGGATGTGGCGGACCCCGAGGCGTTTATCAAGGACCCGCTCAATATCCTGCGGCTGTTCGAGGAGGGGTTGCGCTCCGAAACGCTGATCCATCCCGATGCCATGCGGCTGGTGGCGCGCAACCTGCACCTGATTGATGACGACATGCGCAACGATCCGGAGGCGAACCGGATTTTCCTTGATCTGCTGTTGTCGCACAACAACCCCGAGCGGGCCTTGCGGCGGATGAACGAGCTGGGCGTGCTGGGCGCGTTCATGCCGGAGTTCGAGCGCATCGTGGCGATGATGCAGTTCAACATGTATCACAGCTATACGGTGGACGAACATACGATCCAGTGTATCTCCAACTTGTTCCAGATCGAGAAGGGGGAGCTGAAAGAGGACCTGCCGGTGGCCTCGTCGATTCTGGAAAAAGGGGTGAACCGCAAGGTGCTGTATGTGGCGCTGTTGCTGCACGATATCGGCAAGGGGCTGCCGCAGGACCATTCGGTCGTCGGGGCCGAGATGGCGCGGGTGATCGCGCCGCGGCTGGGGCTGGATGCGGAGGAAAGCGCCACGGTGGAGTGGCTGGTGCGCAACCATCTGCTGATGTCGGACGTGGCGCAGAAGCGCGACCTGTCCGATCCGCGCACGGTGCAGGACTTTGCCGAGGCTGTCGGGCGGCGCACGCGGCTGAAGCTGCTGACGGTGTTGACGGTGTGCGATATTCGCGGCGTCGGGCCGGGGGTGTGGAACAACTGGAAGGCCATGCTGTTGCGCGATCTGTATGCGCAAACGCGCGAGTTGCTGCGCACCGGCGATCAGGGGGCCAGCGGCGCCGAACGCGAGGCCGAGGCCAAGGCGGCACTGGCGGCGGCGCTCGAAGGGTGGTCTCCGGAGGAGATCGAGGCGGAATGCGAACGCCATTACCGACCCTACTGGATGGGGCTGGATACCGAAACGCAGAAGGTATTCGCGGAACTGGCGCGCAAGGTGGAGGCTGATACGGCGGTCAGCGATATCGAGGCGGACCCCGAACGCGATGCGACGCGGGCCTGTTTCGTCATGCCGGACCATCCGGGAATTTTCGCGCGCTTTGCCGGAGCCTTGGCGCTGGTCGGGGCGAATGTGGTGGACGCGCGGACCTATACCAGTTCCGACGGGCTGGCGACGGCGGTGTTCTGGATTCAGGATGCGGACGGGCGCCCCTATGACAAGACCCGCCTGACGCGGCTGCGCAAGATGATCGAGCGGACGCTGAAGGGCGAGGTGATTGCCCGCGACGCGCTGAAATCCAAGGACAGGATCAAGAAGCGCGAGCGGGAATTCATCGTGCCGACGGTGATCGAGTTCAACAACACCGGTTCGGACTATTTCACCATTATCGAGGTGGACACTCGCGACCGGCCCGGCCTGCTGTTCGATCTGACGCGGACGCTGACGGACTGCGGGGTCTCGATCTCTTCGGCCATTATCGCGACCTATGGCGAACAGGCGGTGGATACGTTCTATGTCAAGAACCTGTTCGGCATGAAAATCCATGACGAGGCCAAGCAGCAGACCATCGAGCGGCGGTTGCGCGAGGCGATCGAGAAGGCGCAGGAAGGGGCCGAAGCGTGAGCGGGAAAATCCGCCTGATGTCGGGGTTCCTGACCGTGGGTGGCTGGACGTTGCTGAGCCGTGTCATGGGGTTCATCCGTGACATCATGATTGCGGCGTTCCTCGGCTCCGGTCCGGTGGCCGAGGCATTCCTGATCGCCTTTTCTCTGCCCAACATGTTCCGGCGGTTTTTCGGCGAAGGCGCGTTCAATACGGCATTTATCCCGATGTTCGCCAAAAAGGTCGAGGATGGCAGCGGCGCGAAACAGTTTGCCGGGGACGCGATGTCCGGTCTGGCGGGAATACTGATTGTATTCACGCTGGTGGCGCAGATTTTCATGCCGTTTCTGGTGATGCTGATGGCCAGCGGTTTTGCCGAGGACGCGCGGTTCGACATGACGGTGGCCTTCGCGCGGATCACCTTTCCCTATATCCTGTTTATCTCGCTGGCGGCTTTGTTGAGCGGGGTGCTGAACTCGCTGGGGCAGTTTGCGGCGGCGGCGGCGGCGCCGGTTTTGCTGAATATCATCCTGATCGGATCTATGTATCTGGCCTATCGTATGGGGGCCGACATCGGGCGGGCGCTGGTCTGGGGCGTTCCGGTGGCGGGGGTCGCGCAGATGATGCTGGTCTGGTGGGCGGCGGCGCGGGCCGGCATGGTGTTGTGCCCGGGCATCCCGCGCATGACGCCGGAGCTGAAACGGCTGGCGGTGATTGCCATGCCGGCGGCGCTGGCCGGCGGGGTGGTACAGGTCAATCTGCTGGTCGGGCGGCAGGTGGCGTCCTATTTCGACGGGGCGGTGGCGTGGCTGAATTATGCGGACCGGTTGTATCAACTGCCGCTCGGCGTGGTCGGCATTGCCATTGGCGTGGTGTTGCTGCCGGACCTGTCGCGCCGCCTGCGGGCGGGGGATGCGGCGGGGAGCCGCGATAGCATCAACCGCGCGGCTGAGTTTACCCTGTTTCTGACCATACCGTCGGCGGTGGCGCTGGTGGTGATCCCGTTCCCGCTGGTTTCCGTGCTGTTCGAGCGCGGGGCGTTCAGCGCGACGGATGCGGCGGCGACGGCGGCGGCGCTGGTGATTTACGGCCTCGGGTTGCCGGCCTTTGTTCTGGCGAAGGTCTTGTCGCCGGTCTATTTCGCGCGCGAGGATACGCGCAGGCCGTTCAACTATGCGCTGGTGTCGATGGTGGTGAATGCGGTGCTGGCGGTGGGGCTGTCGTGGTATGTCGGCTATCTGGCCGCGGCGATCGGAACGACGGTGGCCGGGTGGGCGATGCTCTGGCTGCTTTGGCGCGGGTCACGGAAATACGGGGATGCGGCGGCGATGGATGCGCGGTTGCGCTTTGCGATACCGCGGATTGTTCTGGCGGCTTTCGCGATGGGGCTGGTGATCCGGATGGCCGCCTGGCTGATGGAGGACTGGCTGGCGATGGCGGGCGTGCGTTATGTGGCGCTGGGGGGGCTGGTTCTGCTCGGCGCGGTGGTTTATGGCGCGGGTGTTGTAGCGAGCGGTGCGATGAAGCCGGCGGATTTACGGCGGTATTTGCGGCGCGGCTAGCGTTTGCGGATCTGCACGACCCAGCGGTTTATGCGGGCGCGCCCGTCCGGTGCCAGCACGAAGGACAGCAGGAAGCCGGTGACAAATCCGGCGAGGTCGGCGATCCATTCCTCGCTGCCGCCGAAGAAAAAGCGGTAAATCAGTTGCAGCGCCATCAGCAGGCCGATCAGGCGGAACGCCATCAGGCGGCTTTCGCCATCGGCCGAGGCGTTGAGCCAGAGTGTCCATGTATAGGCCCCGATCAGGCCGTAGATTGCCGGATAGGAACCGATCAGCGGATATTGAGAATCTGCCAGCAGGCCGAAGGCGAGGGCGCCGGTGATCGAGCTGATAAAGAATATCGCGAGAACGGAAAACGTGTGGAAGATATCCCCGACAGCCTTGCCGATGGCAAGAATCATCACGAAGGCAAAGGCCGCGTGGGTAAAGGCGAAATGCACGAACGGGTAGGTGATGAAACGGCCCAGCGTATTCCAGTCATAGGTATCCGTCTGGCGCATGTATTCGAACACATTGTCGAAGAACCCCAGCGCACGCATCGTTTCCAGCCGCCAGCCGACTCCGTTCGGCCCGCCGATGAAACCGGCCGTGGCCAGTTGCAGGGTCAGTTCGATTCCGGCAATCGCCAGTGCCAGAATGACGATGACCGGCGGCAACGGGTTGACCGGGGAAACATTGGCATTGGGATCGAACATCGGTGACTCCTGTTGACGGGCGGCTTTGCACTCGCGATAAGTCGCCCATAATTGCAATCAAAGTAAAGGATGAATTGCCATGACGGAAGCGGTCCACACGCGTCGCGTCTTTTCCGGTATCAAGCCCTCGGGCGGTTTGACGCTGGGAAATTACCTCGGTGCCATCAAACGGTTTGTCGACATGCAGGGGCAGGGTTTCGAAACCGTCTACTGCGTTGTCGACATGCACGCGATCACCGTCTGGCAGGATCCGGCGGAGCTGAAACATGCCACGCGGGAGCTGACAGCGGCCTATATCGCCAGCGGCCTCGATCCGGCGCAGTCCATCCTGTTCAACCAGTCGCAGGTTTCGGCCCATGCCGAGCTGGGCTGGATTTTCAACTGTGTGGCGCGCGTCGGCTGGATGAACCGTATGACGCAGTTCAAGGACAAGGCGGGCAAGAATGCCGAGAAGGTCAGCCTTGGCCTTTATGCCTATCCCAGCCTGATGGCGGCGGATATCCTGCTGTATCACGCGACGCATGTGCCGGTGGGCGAGGACCAGAAGCAGCATGTGGAATTGACCCGCGACATTGCGGCGAAGTTCAACAACGACTTCAAGGCGCCGGATTTCTTTCCGCTGCCGGAGCCGATTATCGAAGGCCCTGCCAAACGGGTGATGAACCTGCGCGACGGGACGAAGAAGATGTCGAAGTCGGGCAATTCCGATATGGAACGCATCAACATGACCGACGATGCGGACCAGATCGCCAAGAAGTTCCGGAAGGCGAAAACCGATCCCGAACCGTTGCCGGACAACCTCGACGATCTGGCCGGCCGGCCGGAGGCGCGCAATCTGGTGGATATCTATGCGGCGCTGGCGGATATGACCCCGGGCGCGGTGATAGGCGAGTTCGCAGGGGCGCAGTGGGGGCGGTTCAAGCCGGCGCTGGCCGATCTGGCGGTGGCGAAGCTGTCGCCGATCTCGACCGAAATGGCGCGGCTGATGGATGATCCGGCGGAGATCGACCGGATTCTGGGTGAAGGCGCGGAAAAGGCGGCGGCGATTGCCGAGCCGATCCTGCAGAAAACCTATGATATCGTCGGGTTTGTGCGCAGCCGGTAGAGAGGTCGCGATCCCGCGAGGATCGCGGACTATCTGACGCACTCGTGATTTGTGTCGGCCCGCATTATATGCAAAAAAACGAATGTGATGCTGGAGGATGCAATGCAGAAATTTATCAGAATTATTCAGGTTTTCGCCCTGTTGCTGGTGACGGGAACCGCCGCCAATGCGGAAATTGTCAAGATGACCGCCGATGTGGCGCGCGAACAGGCACTGGCCGGAGAGCTGGTGCTGATCGATATCCGTCGCCCCGAGGAATGGGCGCAAACGGGTGTCGCCGATGTGGCGCTGCTGAACGACATGACGGACCGCGAATTTGTGGCGCGGCTCTATGCCATTCGCGCGCAGTCGCCGGATATTCCGCTGGCGTTTATCTGCCGGACGGGGAACCGCTCGGGTTATGTGACGAAGGAGCTGGAAAAAATGGGCATGAGCGGGCTGGTCGATGTGGTCGGCGGTATGGTCGGCTCGCGTGCGGACAAGGGCTGGCTGAAACGCGGACTGCCGGTGCGCGATCCGGGTGCGCCGGTCAACGAAGCGGTTACGATTGCGCAACCCTGACCGGCAAGGCGGCTGCGGTTTCAAAAAGCCGCAGTTGCGCCTTTGCCCTACATCGGCGAGTATGGGGCAAATGGTTCAAATACGGAGTCCGAAGATATGCGTAAATTTCTGGTAGTCATGGACGACAGCCCCGAGTTCCTCAACGCGCTGCGTTTTGCCGCGATTCGCGCCAAGAAAACCGGCGGCGGAGTGGAAATTCTGGGGATTATCGCGCCCGAGGAGTTCCAGCACTGGATCGGCGTCGGCGAGGCCATGCGCATGGAGGCCCGCGAGCGGATCGAGGAACACTTCAAGGTATTCAGGAAGTGGATGATCGACAAGGAAGGCATCGAGCCGGAACTGGTCATCCGCGAAGGCGACAAGGCCAACGAGGTGCTGGCGCAGATCAAGGACGACCCGGAAATCGGCATCCTCGTGCTGGGTGCAGGTTCTACGGGTGATGGCCCCGGGCCGCTGGTAACGCAACTGGTAACCCGCCAGTCCGGCGACATGCGTGTGCCGATCGTGGTTGTGCCGGGGGCACTGACCAAAGCGGACATCATCGCGGTGAGCTGAACCGGCCTTTCTGGAATGATTCCAGTTTACTTGACTTTTTTGCTCGGACATGCCAGATATCCGGCAAGTTTTGAAAGGGCACAGAATGTTTATCCAGACCGAATCCACGCCGAATCCGGCGACGTTGAAATTTCTTCCGGGGCTTGCCGTCATGGCAACCGGCACTGCCGATTTTCCCAATGCGGAAGCGGCCGAGACCTCGCCCATGGCGCAGCGGCTGTTTGCTGTTGACGGGGTGAGCGGGGTGTTCTTCGGGCCGGATTTCGTAACCGTGACCAAGACCGATGCTGTTGACTGGGCGCATATCAAGCCGGCGATCCTTGGCGCGATTATGGAGCATTACCAGTCGGGCCAGCCGGTGATGGCGGATGAATCCGGCACCGTCGGCCATGCGGAGCATGACGGGCCGGATGCGGAACTGGTCAAGCAGATCAAGGAGTTGCTGGATACGCGTGTGCGTCCGGCGGTGGCGCAGGACGGTGGCGACATCACTTTCCACGGGTTCGAGCGCGGCATCGTCTATCTGCATATGCAGGGGGCCTGTGCGGGCTGTCCGTCCTCGACCATGACACTGAAAAGCGGGATCGAGAACCTGTTGAAGCACTACATCCCCGAAGTTCTGGAGGTTCGTGCTGTTGCCGCATGATGACCTGCTGATCCTGTCATTCGACACCTCGGCCGCGCAATGCGCGGCCGCTTTGGTTTATGGCGACAGGGTTCTGGCGCAAAAATCCGAAGCGATGACCAAGGGGCAGGCGGAACGGCTGTTCCCGATGCTGGAGGAGGTGCTGGCCGCGGGCGGCAAGATCTGGGGCGATCTTGACCGGATTGCGGTTTGCACGGGGCCGGGGAATTTTACCGGCGTGCGGATCTCGGTTTCGGCGGCACGCGGGCTGGCGTTGTCGCTGGATATTCCGGCGGTGGGCATTTCGGCCTTCGAGGCACTGGCTTTCGGGTCCGAGGGGAATACCTCGGTCGTGATGGATGCGCGGCGCGGGCAGGTTTACCGGCAGGAATTCCGTGATGGTATGGCGATCGGTGTTCCCGAAAGGGAAATTGCCGACGAGGTGCCGGAGCCGCAGGTTATTGATCCGGTCGCCGTCGCGACGCTGGCCATGCGGGCGCTGGACGGGGTGAAACCTTCGCCGGTGTATCTGCGACCCGCCGATGCGGCGCTGCCGTCCGACCCTCCGCCGGTGATCCTGCCGTGAGCCCCGACGATCTGGCGGAACTGCACGCGCTTTGCTTCGATTTCGCGCCGCGCCCGTGGTCGGCCGGAGAATTCCGCAGTCTGCTCGACTCCGCGAATGTGGCTTTGTTGAGTGTTGGTGGCGGGTTTGTCCTGACGCAATTGCTGGGCGACGAGGCCGAAATTCTGACGATTGCGGTGCATCCGGAACACCGGCGGCGGGGAATCGCGGCGGGTTTGCTGTTGCGGGTGCACGAGAACGCAAGAGAATCGGGAATCAACAGTGTTTTTCTGGAGGTTTCGGAACGTAATACAGGGGCGATTGGGCTATATGAATCGCTGGGATACGAGCGGGCAGGCGCAAGAAAAGGCTATTATCGCGACCGTAACGGGAACAGAATTACCGCGGTTGTCATGAAGCGGGACCTTACCAAAGGGAAAGCTGAACTTTTGGTAAAATAGTCGTTGACCCTTGGGCCTGACCCCTCTTTACTACGGTGATTGAATTTTGGCTAAACCGGAGAAATTTGTTTTGCTGTTTCTGCACGGGTTGGCCTGTTCCATGCGATGACCAAAAGGGAGAACCTAATGAAACTCATCAAAACGCTTATCGGTGCCGCCGCGATTGCCGGTGCCGCTACGGGCGCGCTCGCTGCGAGCCATGGTGGTGGTGCCAATCCGGCTATCATCTTCGACCTTGGCGGCAAGTTCGACAAGTCCTTCAACGAGGCCGCGAATGCGGGTGCCGAACGCTTCACCGAGGAAACCGGCATTGCCTTCCGCGAATTCGAGCTGCAGTCCGAAGCCCAGCGCGAGCAGGCACTGCGCCGTTTCGCACAGCAGGGCAACAACCCGGTTGTGATGACCGGTTTCGCCTTTGCTACGGCGCTGGATACGGTTGCACCGGAATTCCCGGACACCAACTTCGTTATCGTCGATATGGTCGTGGATCAGCCGAACGTCCGTTCGGTCGTGTTCAACGAGCATGAAGGTTCCTATCTGGTCGGTATTCTGGCGGCTATGGCGTCGAAAACCGGCAAGGTCGGTTTTGTCGGCGGTATGGATATTCCGCTGATCCGCAAGTTCGCCTGTGGTTATGTGCAGGGCGTGAAATCGGTTAACCCCGACGCGGTTGTATTCCAGAACATGACCGGCACCACCGGCGCGGCATGGAACGATCCGGTTAAAGGCGGCGAGCTGACCAAAGCGCAGATCGAACAGGGTGCGGACGTGATCTATCACGCTGCCGGCGGCACGGGCCGTGGTGTTCTGCAGGCGGCTGCCGACGCGGGCGTTCTGGGTATCGGTGTTGACTCCAACCAGAACTACATGCACCCGGGTTCGGTTCTGACCTCGATGCTGAAACGTGTTGATGTGGCTGTTTACGACGCCTTCAACGATGTGAACAACGGCGAATTCACTCCGGGCATCCAGGTTCTGGGTCTGGCCGAAGGTGGTGTTGGCTGGGCGCTGGACGAAAACAACGCTTCGCTGATCACCGACGAAATGAAAGCCGCTGTCGACGCTGCGACGGCCGACATCATTTCCGGCAAAGTGGTTGTTCACGACTACATGTCCGACAGCTCCTGCCCTGTAAACTAAGGTCAGGCAATGTCTGTTGACACACTAGATCAGGGGCGGTCGGATTCGGCCGCCCCTGTTGCCCCCGCCATCGAGTTGATCGGCGTGAGCAAGAGCTTTGGCCCTGTGCAGGCCAACAAGGACATTTCCATGACCGTCGCCAAGGGCGCGATCCACGGGATTGTCGGGGAAAACGGCGCGGGGAAATCGACCCTGATGTCGATCCTCTACGGATTTTACAAGGCCGACGCCGGCGAGATAAAGATCAACGGGGTAAAGACCGAGATCACCGACAGCCACGCCGCGATTGCCGCCGGCATCGGGATGGTGCATCAGCATTTCATGCTGGTCGAGCCGTTCACGGTGCTGGAAAATGTTATCATGGGGGCCGAGGACGGCCCGTTGTTGCGTCCCTCGCTGGCCAAGGCGCGCAAGGTTCTGACCCAGCTGGCCAAGGAATACGAACTGGATGTTGATCCCGACGCGATTGTCGGTGATCTCTCGGTCGGGTTCCAGCAGCGGGTGGAGATCCTGAAGGCGCTGTATCGCGAGGCCGATATCCTGATTCTGGACGAGCCGACCGGGGTTCTGACCCCCGCCGAGGCCGACCACCTGTTCCGTATTCTGGAAAACCTGAAGGCACAGGGCAAAACCATCGTCCTGATTACCCACAAACTGCGCGAGATTATGGCCATTACCGATACGGTCAGCGTGATGCGGCGCGGACAGATGACGGCCACGGTGCCGACGGCCGAGACTTCGCCCAGCCAGCTGGCGGACCTGATGGTCGGGCGGCATGTGTTGCTGGAGGTCGAGAAGGGCGCGCCGAACCCAGGCGAAGTGCTGCTGGAAGTGAAGAACCTGTCGGCCACGGATTTTCAGGGGGTCGAGAAGCTCAAAAGCATATCGTTCAACCTGCGCGCCGGAGAGATCCTCGGCGTGGCCGGTGTGGCGGGGAACGGTCAGACGGACCTGCTGGAGATCCTCGGCGGGATCAGCCCGGCCACCGCTGGCGAGGTGCGGGTCAAGGGTGAACCGATTGATTTGAGCAAAAAGGCCAGCGCGGCGTTGCGGCGTGAACGCGGAATCGGTCATGTGCCCGAGGACCGTCACCAGCGCGGGCTGGTGATGCCGTTCCAGACATGGGAAAATACCGCTTTCGGCTATCACAACAAGCCGGAATTCAGCGGACCGATGGGGCTGGCGAACCAGAAGGCGATGCTGGCGGATGCGAAAGAAAAGATCGAGAAGTTCGATATTCGCCCGACCAGTCCGTTCCTGCCGGCGTCGAGCTATTCCGGCGGCAACCAGCAGAAGATCGTCATCGCTCGCGAGATAGAGAACAACCCCGATGTGCTGCTGGTCGGCCAGCCGACGCGCGGGGTGGATATCGGGGCGATCGAGTTTATCCACAAACAGATCATCGCGTTGCGCGATTCCGGAAAGGCGGTTTTGCTGGTCTCGGTCGAGCTGGAGGAAATTCTGGCGCTCTCGGACCGGATTATCGTGATGTTCGACGGGGTGATCCAGGGCGAGCGGACCCCCGAGAATACCAATGAACAGGAGCTTGGCATGCTGATGGCCGGTATGAATCCGGAGGGAACGTCATGAACAAGGGACTCCCCAAATGGGCCGATGTGCTGTTGATTCCGGTGTTGAGTTTGCTGCTGGCGCTGTTTGTGTCCGGTCTGGTGGTGCTGTTTATCGGCCGTGACCCGATCGAGGCCGTCAAGGTCATGGTGCAGGGTGCTTTCGGAAAATACGGTATCGGCTATACGCTGTATTATACCACCAACTTTATCTTTACCGGACTGGCGGTTGCCGTGGCGTTCCATGCGCGGCTGTTCAATATCGGTGGCGAGGGGCAGGCCGGTCTTGGCGGCGTCGGTGTGGCGCTGGTACTGCTGTCGTTCAATTGGCCGAACTGGGTTGTGGCGCTGATTGCGGCCTCCATCGGTGCCGCGATATTCGGGGCGGCATGGGCGGCGATTCCGGCCTATCTGCAGGCGAAACGCGGCAGCCATATCGTTATCACGACCATCATGTTCAACCTGATCGGTTCGGCGCTTATCAACTATCTGCTGGTGGGGCCGATGCAGGCGCCGGGCATGGTGCCGGAAACCCCGGGTTTCCCCGAGGCGGCGGCGCTGCCGACCCTGCATGATGTATTTGCGGTTTTCGGCATTGCGTTCGACAAGAATGCTCCTGCCAATGTCAGTATTTTCATCGCGCTGGCGGCGCTGGTGTTTGTCTATATCCTGATCTGGAAAACCCGTATCGGGTATGAAATCCGCGCCTTCGGCCATTCGGAGAAAGCGGCGGTCTATGCCGGTATCTCGCCGCTCAAGATCACCATGATCGCGATGCTGGTATCCGGCGCGCTGGCCGGTTTGATGGCGATCAATACCGTGATGGGCGAGGCCGAGCGGCTGGTGCTGGATTCGGTGCAGGGTGCGGGTTTTGTCGGCATTGCGGTGGCGCTGATGGGACGCTCGCATCCGGTCGGGGTTCTGCTGGCGGCCTTCCTGTTCGGGATCCTGTATCAGGGCGGCGGGGAGCTGTCCTTTGCCATGGGGATCCCGCGCGAGATGATCGTGGTTATTCAGGCGCTGGTTATCATGTTCACCGGCTCGCTGGAAAATATCGTGCGCATGCCGGTGGAGAAACTTTTCCTCCGCTTCAATAAAGGGGGTGCATGATGGAACTTCTGCAACTCATGGATTCCGCCGTGCGTCTGGCAACGCCGCTGTTGCTGGCGGCGCTGGCGGGGCTGTATTCGGAACGCTCGGGGATTTTCGATATCGGGCTGGAAGGCAAGATGCTGATCGCGGCGTTTACCGCCGGTGCGTTTTCCGGCATCGCCGGGATGCCGATTGCCGAGGGTGGCTGGGGCTGGACCTATGGCATGGCGTGGTTCGGACTGTTTACGGCGATTATCGCGTCGGTCCTGTTGTCGCTGATACACGGTTTTGCCTCTATCACCTTGCGCGGGAACCAGTTGATTTCAGGGGTGGCGGTGAACTTCTTTGCTGCCGGAACGACCGTGCTGATCGGGCAGGAGTGGTTTCGGGCCGGCGGGCAGACCCCGTCGTTGCGCGGGGCGCAGCGCTTCGAGCCGATCACCCTGCCGTTTGCCGATGCGGTCAGTGAGGTGCCGGTGATCGGGCCGGTTTATGCGGATCTGATTTCCGGGCACAATATTGTCGTCTATATCGCTATTCTGGCGGTGCCGCTGACATGGTGGATCCTGTTCCGCACCCGTTTCGGCCTGCGCCTGCGCGCGGTCGGGGAAAACCCGGGCGCAGTGGATACGGCCGGTATTTCGGTGGTGAAACAACGCTACGCGGCGGTGGTTATCGCCGGTATCCTTTGCGGGTTGGCGGGAGCGTATCTGAGCCTTGGCACCTCCGCCGCCGGTTTCGTCAAGGATATGAGCGCGGGCAAGGGCTTTATCGCGCTGGCGGCGCTGATCTTTGCCAAGTGGCAACCGCGCGGGGTACTGTTTGCGGCGCTGCTGTTCGGCTTTCTCGAAGCGATCGGCAACAAATACCAGAGCGTCGATATCGGGGCCTTTGTCATACCGGTGCAGTTCATGCAGGCGCTGCCCTATATCCTGACCGTGGTTATTCTGGCCGGTTTTGTCGGCAAGGCTATTCCGCCCAAGGCGGGTGGCGAGCCTTACGTCAAGGAACGCTGACCTGATACCGGCCCCCGCGGGGGCCGGTTTGTCGCAGGGGTCACCCCTTTTGTTTTCGGGAAAGGAGGCGTAAAGCGCCCTCACACCCAATTTCAGGTGATCCCATGAACGTATATTTTCCAATTGCCGAGGTTTCGGTAAATCTTTTCCTGTTGCTGGGGCTCGGCGGCACCGTCGGGATTCTGTCCGGCATGTTCGGCGTCGGCGGCGGGTTTATCCTGACGCCGCTGCTGTTTTTTGTCGGTATTCCGCCTGCCGTGGCTGTCGCGACCGGCTCGAACCAGATTGTGGCCTCGTCGTTTTCCGGCGTGCTGGCCCATTTCAAACGCGGAACGGTTGACCTGAAGATGGGGTTGATCCTGCTGGCGGGCGGTCTGGTCGGGTCGCTGGTCGGGGTGCAGGTGTTCAGCTTCCTCAAGCAGATCGGACAGGTGGAGCTGTTTGTGACGCTGACCTATGTGGTTTTTCTGGGGCTGATTGGCGGCCTGATGTTTATCGAGAGCCTGAACGCGATCCTGAAAACCCGCAACAATACCGTGCGCACCAAAGTCCGGCACCACACATGGATTCAGGGGTTGCCGTTCAAAACGCGGTTCCGGACGTCGAAGCTCTATATCAGTGTGATACCGCCGGTTCTGGTCGGGTTTCTGGTCGGGGTGCTGTCGGCGATCATGGGGGTTGGCGGCGGTTTCATCATGGTGCCGGCGATGATCTATATTCTCGGCATGCCGACCAAGGTGGTTGTGGGCACGTCGCTGTTCCAGATTATCTTTGTTGCGGCCTTTACCACGCTGATGCACGCGACGGAAAACTATACGGTCGATGCATTGCTGGCGCTGACGCTGATCGTCAGTGGCGTGATCGGCGCGCAGATCGGCACCCAGATCGGCCTGCGCCTTAAGGCCGAGCAGTTACGGATTTTGCTGGCGCTGATGGTGCTGGCCATGTGCTTCAAGCTGGCACTCGGGTTGATGCTGACGCCGGGCGAGTTGTTCTCGGTTTCCTGATCCGGCGCCGGAAAGACGGATTTTACAGCAATAAATTTGCAAATTGTTCCGATTTGTCGCAGGTGTGGATAATGAATATCGGAATGTTCTAATGTAAGAACGTCGCATCCTTATTATTTCGGGTGAATCATGCAAGTTTATCTTCCTATTGCCGAGGTTTCGGTAAACATCTTCCTGTTGCTGGGTCTCGGTGGACTGGTCGGCGTGTTGTCGGGCATGTTCGGTGTCGGCGGCGGATTCCTTATGACGCCCATGTTGATGTTTATCGGCATCCCGCCGGCTGTGGCTGTTGCGACCGAGGCGAACCAGATCGTTGCCTCGTCGTTTTCCGGTGTGCTGGCGCATTTCAAGCGAAAGACCGTCGATATCAAGATGGGCATTGTCCTGTTGCTTGGCGGTTTGGTCGGGGCCAAGGTCGGGGTTTATGTGTTCAAGCTGCTCAAGGAAATGGGGCAGGTGGATTTGCTGATTACGCTGAGCTATGTGCTGTTTCTGGGCATGGTCGGTAGCCTGATGTTCATCGAGAGTCTGAACGCCATCCGTCGTTCGAAAAAGAACGAGCCGCCGAAACGCGTCAAGCGGCACACCTGGATTCACGGGCTGCCGTTCAAGATGCGGTTCCGGACCTCGAATCTGTATATCAGTGCGATTCCGCCGTTTGTGGTCGGTATTCTGGTCGGTGTTCTGGCCGCGATCATGGGTGTCGGTGGCGGTTTCATCATGGTGCCGGCGATGATCTATATTCTCGGCATGCCGACCAAGGTGGTTGTGGGCACGTCGCTGTTCCAGATTATTTTCGTGACGGCATTCACCACGCTCGAACATGCAACGCAGAACTTTACCGTTGATGCCATGCTGGCATTGATCCTGCTGACCGGCGGTGTTATCGGGGCGCAGGTCGGCGCGCGGATCGGAGTGAAGCTGAAGGCCGAGCAGCTGCGGATTTTGCTGGCAATCATGGTATTGGCAATGTGTATCAAACTGGCGCTGGGTCTGCTTATCGAGCCGTCCGAGCTGTTTTCCATCGGCGCAGGGGGCGAATAGTCGTGCGTATCCTTATACTTCTGGTCTCGCTGGTATTTTCCGCCAATGTGGCCCTGTCGCAATCTATCGTTTCGGATCTGAGCCAGAATCGGGTATCTATTACCTCGAACTTTGACGGCTCGCAGATTTTTGTCTTCGGGGCGGTAAAGTCGAATATTATGCCGGATGTGAATGCGGCCCCGCTTGATGTGATTATCGAGGTCGCCGGACCGGCCGGCCCGGTTCTTGTGCGCAAGAAGGAATACAAATACGGCATCTGGGTGAATGGCGAGGCTGTCGAGGTTGACCGCGCTCCGGCGTTCTATAGCCTGGCCGGAACGCGCCCCGTGCGGGAAATCCTGTCGGACGAGGAGCGGGCGAAGTATAACATCGGTCTCGATTATGCGGTTCAGGCCAGCCAGGCGGGTGAGGAGTATACCGAGGCTGTCGTGCGCATTCGTCAGGATGCGGGGATATTCGGCACCAGCGAGTCGGACGTCAAACTGAGTGAGGAAACGCTGTTCACTACCGAGGTCGATCTGCCGTCCAATCTGGTGGAAGGCGACTATGTTGCCAGCATCTATCTGGTGCGCGACGGCAAGGTTGTGGCTTCCTCGAAAGACGCGATTACGGTGCGCAAGGCTGGTCTGGAAGCCTGGATTTACAATCTGGCACATGACAAACCGCTGATTTACGGTCTGCTGTCGTTGCTGGTGGCGCTGGTTGCGGGCTGGACAGCCTCGACCGTGTTCCGCCTGCTGAAACGCTGATTATTCTGCCGATCCCGTCATTTCCAGTGGCGGGACCGGCGTTTCCAGATCCGCTATCCCCAAAGGTTCCGTCGGGCGCGCCAGCATGTAGCGCGTGACCCAGTGCAGCCGCGTTTCGGCGCGGGTGATGGCGACATAGGCGAGGCGTTTCCAGACGGGGATGCCTGCCTCGGACCGGCCGGAACGATAGGCGGCGTAGATGTCCGGCGCGAATACCTGCACCTCGGGCCACTGGCTGCCCTGCGCCTTGTGGATGGTCACCGCGGCGCCGTGCAGGAAGGTGGCGCCCATGCGTGCGGCCGAGGCGATGAAGGGTTCCTCGCGGTCGGGGGCCTCGATCTGGATGATGGTGGCGGCATTGACGCGGGGGTCTTCGGCACCGACCACATGCAGGCGCGAAAAGCCCGGTTTGCGGCCCGGCTCCAGATAGATCACCTGCGCGCCCTTGATCAGGCCGCGGGCCTCCAGATCGATGCGTTTCTTGCGGTGTTTTAGCGGCAGTTCGATGCCGTCGCAGATCAGCGGCTCGCCGGACAGCAGCGAATCCTCGGGGGCGTCATAGGCGCTGCGGAAGGCGTGGATCAGGCGAATGCGCGTGGCGTTGCGCCAGACCAGCACCGGCGACCGGGCCATCATGGCGGCGTCCACCCGCGGGCTGACGGTGACGCGGTCGTCGCGGGCGGCGGCCTGTTCGATCATCCGTTCGAAACGCTCGAAGGTCAGCTCGGGATCGCCGAGGGCGTGAGCGATGTCCAGGATCGGGTTGCCCTTTTCCTGCCGGTGGATGCGGTGCAGGGTGAGTTTCTGTTTGTCCGGCAGCTTGTCGAAGCTCATGTTGCCGGACTGCCCGACGGGGGCGAGCTGTGCCGGATCGCCGAACAGTACGAGAGTCGAGAAAATTTCCTTCAGGTCGTCGAGTTGCCGGTCGTCCAGCATCGAGCTTTCGTCGATAAAGCCGATGTCGAGCGGATCGTCGCGGCGTGACCAGCCGGTGATGAAGTCG
>Ga0256839_1001383_pt1 | contig 29435 bp, 30 predicted proteins | sample 354166metaG_FD_185968 | JGI IMG/M metagenome (GOLD analysis project Ga0256839, IMG submission 185968) | Hydrothermal vent microbial communities from Mid Atlantic Ridge, Atlantic Ocean - 354-166 | ecosystem: Environmental > Aquatic > Marine > Hydrothermal vents | place: Atlantic Ocean: Mid... | reverse complement strand
GGCATTCCCCACACCACGGATGTTTTTTCATCCTGAGCAATGCAGTAAGCGCCTCGTTCGTGGAGTCTTTTCATGCCATCTGCACCATCGGCACCCATACCGGTCAACATAACGGCCACCGCTTTTTTACCCACATGCTCGGCCACCGAATCGAACAACGCTTCAACGGAGGGGCGGTGGCGGTTTATTTTTTCGTCGCTACCTAAGCGACAAACTAAGCCGTCACGGCTCTTTTCGACTCTTAAATGACGGTTACCCGGTGCTACATAGACGTGCCCGGGCAGAATTTTTTGGCCATCTTCCGCTTCACACACGGCCACTGAACAGCAGCCATTCATACGGCGCGCAAAAGGGCCACTAAACGCTTCGGGGATGTGTTGTGCAATCACCACTGGGGGGGAGTCCGCAGGAAGGCGAATCAGCACCTCTTTTAAGGCTTCTGGGCCACCCGTTGATGAGCCGATGGCAATCATGCGGTTGGTGAATTTGAAGCTACGCTTGCACTCAACTGGTGCTCTTGATGCCGCCTCTTTTGTGGTGTTTTGATGGTGTCGCAGGTTGGCGGTTGCCGCCGACTTTACCTTTTCAATAATATCTTGGCTAAATGCGGTCAGATTTTCACGCAGATCGATTTTGGGCTTGGCAATGTAATCAATCGCCCCAAGCTCTAGGGCTTCAAGGGTGACATCGGCACCTTTTTCGGTGAGGGTGGAGATCATCAGCACCGGCATTGGCCGCAGGCGCATCAAATTACGCAAAAAAGTGATGCCATCCATTTTCGGCATCTCAATATCCAATGTAATCACATCAGGATTGAGCGTTTTTATCTTCTCTCTTGCGATGAGCGGATCACCGGCAGTGCCAATCACCTCCACCGCAGGATCCGAGTTGAGGATTTCAGTCAGTATTTGTCGAACAAGCGCTGAGTCATCAACAATTAATACTTTTATTTTATTGCAACTACCCGGCGTATTCATCTTTTGTCCCAACTCTCTGTTATTTTCGTACTCCATCGGTCACCTATTCCCTCTATGTTCCCTCTTTCCATGCGAAAATGCCTCGATTTGAGGCAAAATCTAAACACGCTGAATAGTTACATTTTATTATTAATTCCCGTCATTTAAAATAACTCAACATCACCACCCACTGGTTTTTTCTTGAGTGATTCTTGGTAATCCACCTCACGGCGAACAATGGTATCGTTGTGCATGCTCTGAAATTTCTTCATTTTAACCCGTCCGGTCAGTGGAAAGTAAATCACTTTTCTGGGATGGATATCACCCAAATCTTGCGCCTGGATGTTCAGTGACTCGGTCTTCAGATAATCAATTACAAACTCAATATTGCGCTCACCAACATTAGACATGTTTTTGACGATTTTCCCACCGCCAAACAGCTTTATCTCTAGGTTACGCCGCTCACCACCATTTTTTAGAATTTCATTAATCAGGTGCTCCATGGCAAAGTTCCCATAGCGGTTGGCCTCACTCAACCAACTCCCCTTACGGCTGCTACTTGAACCCGGAAGCATGAAGTGATTCATACCGCCAATACCAAAAACTTTATCCCGAATGCAGGCCGAAACACATGAACCCAAAACCGTGGCTACCAGCTCATCGTGGGTGGTGACGTAACACTCTCCGGGCAAAATTTTTGCGACATATTTACCGTGATATTTGTCCCAGTAGCGATTTACCCCATCAAAACCCGGCAGGGCATCGAGCATCGGGTGAGTGGGGTTTTTGAATCCGTTATCCATCACGGTTACACTTTCTTCTGGTAGATGGTGCCACCTAACGCATCAAAGCGGTCGCTGATTTGAAATAGGGTTTCAGAGTGGCCGATAAACAGGTGTCCCTTACTGGCCAGTACATCGGCATATTTTTCAAACAATTTAACCTTGGTCGGCTTATCAAAATAGATCACCACGTTGCGGCAAAACAGCAGATCAAACGATGCCTGCGTGGGCCACGGTTGCAGTAGATTTAGCTGATCAAAATGAATGATCTCTTGCAGCTCACGACGCACCTTAACCATGCCGATTTTTCCGCCTTTACCTTTTACAAACCAGCGTTTAACCAGCTCCGGTGACAGGCCTTCAATGCGATCTTCGGTATAAATTCCGCTGGCAGCCTTTGCAATAACGTTGGTATCAATATCGGTGGCCAGAATAGTGACATCCCAGCCTGGGTAGCTTTCAAAAAATCGTTTTACGGTAATCGCCAGTGAGTAGGGTTCCTCCCCCGTCGAGCAGCCGGCTGACCAGATACGGATTTTACGGCTCTGCTGATTATTGGCCACCAACTGAGGCAATAATTTATCGTGCAGATATTCGAAGTGGTGCTTTTCACGAAAAAAAGCGGTTAAATTTGTCGTCACCGAGTTGATGAAGTTGACCAGTTCATTTTCATCCTTCTCAATTAACTGGATATAGCGAGTAAAACTATCGATTTTCAGAGCGCGTAGACGACGCGCCAAGCGCCCATAGACCATATTGCGCTTGGCATCGGTCATCACAATGCCGGTCTGCTCGCTGACAATTTTTTTTAACTGCTCAAACTCTCTATCGCTCAGATCAAACTCGTGACCATCCTGATCAGACCTAGAACTCTTCCCATTCATTATCATCTTCCAAACTCATGTTAACGTTACGGGTAGGCGCAGTGGTCTGCTTGACGACCGGCTTATGCACTACAGGCGTTGGTGCGGCGATAGCGGGTGCCGTCTTAATGGGTGCTGAATCATCCTCTTCATCCTCCATATCCCTTAGTTTGAATACGCGAACCATCTGATCCAGTGAGTGACACTGCTCGTCCAGAGATTCACTGGCTGCAGCAGCCTCTTCCACCAGCGCCGCATTTTGCTGGGTCGCTTCATCCATGTGGGTAACTGCTTTATTAACCTGCTCGATACCTTGTGATTGCTCCTGACTCGCGGCGGCAATTTCGGCAATGATATTACTCACCTTCTTCACCATGGTGACAATCTCTTGCAGGGTATTGCCCGACTCATCAACCAGCCGAGTGCCATCCTCAACCTTGGAGACGCTGTCTTTAATCAAGGTTTTGATCTCTTTCGCAGCGGCAGCACTGCGTTGTGCCAGGTTGCGCACTTCGGATGCGACCACTGCAAAGCCACGCCCCTGCTCCCCTGCTCTGGCCGCTTCAACCGCTGCATTCAGAGCTAACAGGTTAGTCTGAAAGGCGATTTCGTCAATAACACCGATAATGTCAGAAATTTTTCGACTGCTGTCATTGATCTCAGCCATCGCTTCAATCGCGTGGTTAACCACTTCGCCGCCCTTCTCTGCCTGTTGGCGTGTGGTTGCGGCTAAGGTGTTAGCTTCCCGTGCATTATCTGCATTCTGCTTGACGGTGCTAGTTAGCTGCTCCATGGATGAGGCGGTCTCTTGCAGTGAGGCGGCCTGCTCTTCGGTGCGCTGACTAAGGTCGGTATTCCCTTGAGCAATTTCAGATGAGGCGGTCGAGATGTTTTTCGATGAGCGACGTATTTCAGAAACCGTCGATTGCAGTGTCGCGATTGAACCATTAATCGCCTCTTGAAGCACCGCGTATTCACCTTTGTACTCACCATCCATGAGTTGTGTCAGATCATTTTCTGACATGCTCTGCACAATACGCATGGTTTCGCGCAGCGGGGTTATTACCGCATCCAGCAGCTGGTTAACACCTTCACCCAAGCCCTGCATAAACCCTTGATAAGAGCGGGTATCAATACGCTCATCAACCGCGCCGTTAATCGCGTCATTAATCAGTTTTTCGATCTGACGCTGGGCATCCATCTCCTCTGTGATGTCGACCCACTCCAGCGCACAACCGATCTGTTTACCTTGTGGATCGATAATCGCGCTCAATGTCAGCTTGAACTCGACACTACCTACTTTTATATTGCTGGCGTGGGGCATTTTTGAGGGATCAGCAATCAAAGCACGTTGATGTGCCGGGTTTTTATGGAATTGATCGAAGTTTGACCCCACAATGTTACGCGCATCAAAACCTGGGAAAAACTGGCGCAGAGCCTCTTGATGCCGCATGAGAAGCTGAACCACTGCCGGGTTAGCATAGGTAATATCCCCCGACATATCGCACATCATCATTGCGGTAGTCGAGCCTTCAACGGCAGAGGTGAGGCGGGCAACTTCGAGTTCTCTGGCACGCAACTCGGTGACATCCTCCCACTCCAGTGTACAGCCGACATAGTCACCATCAAGGTTATGTATTGCATTGACTAAAATATGAAAAACCAGCTCACCCACATGAATATCGGTATCGAAAGGCAAGTTGCTTGGGTCATCCAGAATGCGCCGCTGATGGGCAGGATTTTTATGGAAGTCATCTATGCAAACACCCACTAGGTCGCTGAAATCGATCTGCGGATAGAGTGCGCTCAGTGGCTCTTTATATTTGGAGACCAGTCGCACGGTCGACTCATTGGCATAGGTGATCACCAGGTCTCGGTCGATCATCATCATCGCGGTTTGTGCGCGATCGATGGCGCGTTGTAGGCGCTGGGCCTGCTCCTCTTCCGCGCGCTGTTTAGTCACATCATGCCACTGCACAATGTAGCCAGTTTTTTCACCCTTTTCGTCATAGAGTGGACGGGTTTCATGTTCAAACATAAAGGGGCCGGGCGTGATGAAGCCATTGCGCTTTGAGCCAGGGCCAAGCCCCGCCAGCAGCGCCTTAATGGCGGCCGGGTCTTTGTGATAACGGTGAATACTGCCGCCAACCACTTCGCTCGCTTTGAAGCCAGGCAGATATTTTCCAAGTTCAGACTCGAGACCTAGCAGCGTTTCACGCGCTCTTTTATTAACAAATACGATGTTTTCATCCATATCTGCCAGCATGATATTCATCGGCGAATGCTCTAGGATGTCATTGATCAATCCCGCCTGCGCCATTAAGTTGTCATTTTTGGTAGCCATTTCTACCGCCCCCTCTTTATGTGCTTCAGTCATGGTTTTAGTAACCACATTCAATGTATCCGTCCAAACGGCTGCAACCTCACCACTCCACAACTCGCCTGCCATCTCCCCCATTACATCATGCAAAGTAGAAGCCACCTTTGGATAGTGTTCTGCTTCTACTCCATACCGCTGATACTGCGCGCCCATTGCTTGTAACGCCGCAACCCTAGCTTCAGGTTTATTTAGATTACTGATAAGCGGTGAAAGTGTAGCGATCAGCTCTTTTTTTTGTAAATCTATCTCAACACCTTGTAACAGCGCTTTAATCTCTGGGTGTCGAGAGAATAGCTCTTTATAAAAACGTGTCACCAGTTCATCTGTTCGCTGCGACAATGCGGCGAAACTGGCTGCGACCAGCTCGAATTTTTTTCCTTCGTTTGGCGCAGCCTTTTTGTTGGCTGTGCGTCGCCGAGTTGTGGTGGCTCTCTTTCGCGTCGTGGCACGGCGTTTGGGTGGCGCGGCAGCCGTTGATTTTAGCGACGCCTCCCTCGGCTCTGGTGCCGCTTTTTGTCTGCTCTTTTTTTCATCTGGCTCACGCTCTGTGGCGATGCTTTCTGGAGGCGCTTCAAAATCATCATCGTGCATCCAGGAGAGCGGATCAAAACCTATTTTGCTGGTTTTTTTTGTCGCCATTAGAGGGTTCTTCCCAGCAGTAAATCATCGGCCAAAAGCAGATAATCTTCTGCACCCCGGCTTGAAGCACTGTATTCAAAAATGGTTTTTCCAAAGCTTGGACTCTCTGCCAATGCCACACATTCGTGGATTGAGGTGGCTAACAGTTGCCCTGAAAAATACTCCTGCAATTTGAGTAAAACCTCTTTTGATAGCTTGCGGCGGCTGTGGTAGCGCGTCATCACAAAGTGCTTGGTAAATTTGCGCTTTAAAGCCGCTTCCAGACGAATAAAAATTGAGAGCATGCGCGACACACCGTGCAGCGCCAAATAATCACTCGAAACAGGAATAATCACCTCTTGCGCTGCAAACAGTGCATTCATGCTTAAAACACCGGATGAAGGCGGGCAATCCATCAAGATAAAATCGTAATCCATCGCTTCGACCTTGAGTGCATCATGCAGACGCCAGCCCAGGCGACTTTGATTGCTGTGTTTAAGTGATTCAACCTCTGCCAGCGACCTTCCGGCTGAAATCATATCAATCCCTTTTCGTACATTGACCCGCAGCTCTGAGATTAAAGCACTCTCCAGAAACACCTTGTCTACTCCCTGTTCCCCATCTCTGTAGCCAAAACCCAAGCCGAGCTGCGCTTGTGGATCCAGATCAATAATCAGCAGGCGTTTATCACGCTTGGCCAGCGCATGGGCCAGATTAAGGGTGGTGGTGGTTTTACCCACGCCCCCTTTCTGGTTCATTACAGCAATCGTTCGCACCGCTTATTTCTCGCTGGCGACACTATCCAGAACATTCAATTCACGGGAGTTAAGCAGTTTGTCTATATCCAGCATGATCACCATTTTTTCATCAATGGTGGCCAACCCTTTAACAAACTCGGCATTTATCTCATCACCAAATTCAGGGGCGGACTTTAATTCATCGGCACTGATGCTATAGACATCTGATACACCATCAACAACAATACCCATGGTGCGATTTTTACTGGTTGATGAAACTTTCAGCACCACCACCACGGTGGTGGGGCCATACTCCAGCTTTTCGAGGTTGAAACGCATACGCAAATCGATAATAGGCACGATGGTGCCACGCAAGTTAATCACCCCCTGAACATAATCAGGCGTATTGGGAATGCGCGTGGCACTGTCCCACCCCTTAATCTCTTGTACCCTCAGGATGTCAACGCCATACTCTTCGCCCGCCAGCATAAAAGTCAGGTACTGCTCGTGACCATCGCCATCGGCAATAATGCTGTCGCTATCAAGTAGTTGTGCGGTATCCATAAACTTTTCCTCAGGCGACTGCGCCATCGCTAAATTTCTTTTGTGCAGAGTTGGAGAGGTCGATCAAACCACCAATATCCATAATCAACGCCACCGTACCATCGCCTAATATGGTGGCACCGGATACCCCTTCAACCTGCTTGAAGTTCGACTCTAGGCTCTTGATAACAACCTGCTGCTGCCCCAATAGATCATCCACAAATAGACCCACTTTTTGGCCATCACCCTCCACAACAACCAGTAACCCTTTTTCCAGGTCGGTGCTGTCAGGCTTTGAACCAAAGAGGTTGTAGAGTCGAATAATGGAGATGTAATCATCACGCAGGCGATACACTTCTGCTCTGCCAGCCAGACGATTAACCGCTTGTTTGGTTATCTGTAACGATTCAACAATTGAAATGAGCGGAATAATGTAGACCTCTTCGCCAACACGCACCAACTGCCCATCGAGAATGGCCAGCGTCAGTGGTAAGCGAATACTGAAGGTGCTGCCAACGCCTTCGCGGGAGGCGATTTCAATACCGCCACCTAACGCCTTGATATTTTTCTTGACCACATCCATACCCACACCACGACCAGAGACATCACTGACCACATCTGCGGTTGAGAATCCGGGGGCGAAGATAAGATCAAAAATTTGAGCATCTTCGGTGATATCAGAGGGTGAGTTAATAATGCCGCTCTGCACCGCTTTTTCGAGAACACGTTGTTTGTTGATACCCGCGCCATCATCGGATATTTCGATAATGATATTGCCACCTTTATGGTAAGCATTTAACTGAAGCGTACCGACCGGGTCTTTGCCTGCGGCAATTCGATCTTCAGGGCTTTCGATTCCGTGATCGAGGGCATTTCGCACCAGGTGAACCAAGGGATCACCTATTTTCTCCATCACTGTTTTATCAAGCTCAGTCTGTTCACCTGACATTTTAAGGCTCACTTTTTTACCCATTTTTTGAGTAAGGTCATGAACTAAGCGCGGAAAACGATTAAACGAAAAGCTGATGGGCAACATACGAATGCGCAGTACATTCTCCTGCATTTCGCGAGTATTACGCTCGAGCTGTGCGAGGCCGTTACGCAGCTTCTCCAGCTTGCTCATATCAAACTCTTCACCCAACTGGCTCAGCATGGACTGCGTGATAACCAGTTCACCAACCAAGTTGATTAATGCATCGACTTTATCGGTGCCTACCCTAATCGAGGTGGCCTCAGTTGATTTAGCTGAGCGTTTTGCGGCAGGTTTTTTAGCAACCGGCGGCTCTTTTTGGGGCGCTGTCTCTTTTACTTCTTCTACAACCTGTGCCGCAGTCTCCACAACAGCCGCCGGTTCAATATCGGGTCTGATTGCTGTTATTTCTAGGTCACACTCATCATCGACCCAAGAGAAAATCTCTTGTACCTGATCTTCCGTTGCATCTGTGGTGAGTTTAATCTCCCAACTTAAATAGGCATCTTCAGCAAGATGATCTTCAAAACCGGGCAAGGCTTCAATATCGGCCTTCACCTCTAATGAGCCTAAGCCTTCAAGCTCACGAAACATCAGTACGGGGTCGTTACCAGTACGCAACATATCGGGGTGGGGTGAAAATTTAATAAGCCATCCGGTTGCTGTCGGCAACTCATCTTCCGGGGGCGCTATGGTAGCGGCGCTCTCGGTTGTTTGTGAGTTACTCGCCTCGTTATCGAGCATTTTTTCCAGCTCTTTCTGTACGCTGGCAACCCGCTCTTCGTCGTAACTGCCTTCATCCTGCAGTGCATTAATCATATCTCGCAGACAATCAACAGAGGCCAGCAGCGCTTCAATAGCGGGCGTGGTGACATCACGCTCCCCGGCTCGCATCTGATCCAACAATGTCTCCAACACATGGGTGAAAGAGGCAATGTCGTTAAACCCAAAGGTTCCACTACCACCCTTTATCGAGTGGGCTGCCCTGAATATGGTGTTGATCACTTCGGGGTCTGCCTCACCCACATCAAGGTTGAGCAGCGAGGATTCCATAATATCGAGCCCTTCAAGGCTCTCCTCTATGAAGGTCTGTTTGAATTGTGATAGATCAATGCTCACGGCAATATCAACCTAATACACGTTTGATCGTTGAGAGTAGCTGCTCCGGGTTAAACGGTTTAACCAACCACCCGGTTGCTCCTGCCGCCTTGCCCTGAACCTTTTTATCGCCCCCCGCCTCCGTTGTTAAAATAAGGATCGGGGTAAATTTAAAGTTCGCGAGGCCTCTTAACTCTTTTGTCAGTGTTAAGCCATCCATGTTTGGCATATTGACATCGGTAATGACCAAGTTAAACGATTGCTTTTTGGCAATATCCAGTGCGTTTTTCCCATCAACCGCTTCGACCACCTCATGGCCTGCACTCTTCAGAGTAAAAGCGACCATTTGACGCATAGATGCTGAATCATCAACTGCGAGTATTTTTGCCATTTTTTAAATTCCTCATAAAACTCAGCTTTTCAGCCTTGATAGTCAATGTTATTCCGAAAACCCCAGCGCACCTTCCAGCCCCACTAAACTGGCTGAACGGAGTAGATTTTCTGATGGATTTTTCCAGTGAAAATCGAGGCCTGAGCTGTTAATTTTCTGATAAAAGGAGAGTAATAGCTGTAAACCTGAAATATCGATGCGTTCTATTTCACTGACATCAAACTCAATCGGTTTTTTTTCATTGATAATCATCTCCAGCTCAGTGTAAAATTCACTGACCCGCGAAATATCCAATGTTTCGCCACAATTAACAGTTAATATTTCAGCATCACCCACCTGCTCGCCCTCGTTCTGCTCAGTTATTTCAGAGTCTTCTGACCCGCTATAAATCACTCACTCTCTTATCGTTTTAAATAGAAATAGCTTTAGCCCTATTCAGATATATATATCCACCCCTTGTGGGGTATTCATATCGATAACCCCCTGAGCAATGGTGTCATCATGGGCAAGCTGCTCGCTTTGTAACTGAGCCGTATTGCTCGCTGACTCGCTCTGCTCACCGTTTTTCTGCTCAGATTGATCGGAAACAGTACTATCATTCAGTGCAATACCTCCCTCCGCCAACATCTCCCTCAGTCGTGGCAAGGCGCTCTCCAACGCCTCTTTTGCTTGTGAATTATGCACATTGAATGCCACGCTTGCCTGATCATCAGCTAATGATATTTTTATTTCGATAGAACCCAGGTTGGCCGGGTTTAATTTAATCGCCGCCTCCTTTATTTGAGCGCTCATCATCCAGACCACCTTTTCAGAGACAGCATTGCCCCAACGCGGGTGTTGTACCGGCAGATTAATTTGGCTGGTGACCGCCTGTTGTGAGGTAAGTGACGATGTGAGAGCGGTATACCCATCGCCCTCGCCGCTCACCTCACTGAGCAGTGAGCTGCTCGACTGCTCGGCTGAGCGACTGGTGAGAGGATCAATTGAGCGCCGCTCTGCTGCCAAATCTTGGCGCAATACGGAGAGCGTAGCCATCAGCCGATCATGCTGCTGCGCTTTATTTCCTAGGCCTGTCTCAAGCGAAGCCGAAAGAGCACTATCACTATTAGTCGCCATTTTATCGGCGCTAGTATTGCGGCTCTCTTGTAATTGTTGTGCTCGATATTGTGTCGCCGATACCGTTGCAGCCTGACCACTTGCCTGGAGATTAACCAGCGGCTCACCACGGGGGTTTTTAGCGGCTGTCTCAGCTAGCAACTCTTCGGTAACAAGTGCCGCTTGCTCCTTACTACCTGCCCCACTCACCAGCTGCCCATTGACTACGGTAATGTTTTTCAGGGTCACGTTTAACAGGGTTGGGTGGCCCTCTACTGTCGGGCTACTTTTTAGCCATGCGGCCATTTCAGGCAACTGCAGCATCAGCTCATCAAACTGTTCAGGGGATAACTCATCAACCCTTTTCATTAATGACTCTGTTGATTGCTCTACTGAGGAGGGTGGCAACTGATTGCCGCTTTGGAGTGGAAGTTGCCGACCCTCTACCGCGCTCGACAACTCATCTGAATTAGAAAAAAGTGCTTGCAGCTCGGCCACCAGCTGCTCAAAATCATCTTCCTCAGATGCCGTTACAGGCTCACTTGCCGTGGCGGGTTCAGGCTGCTTTTGTGCAACCACACCCTCTTCCAGGATTTGTGCAAACAATCCACTTTGGCCACCCTTCTGCTCAGGTGCCGATAAAACACCCACCGGTGAGGCGTTCATCGCTGGCGCAAGCTGTTCTGGCATAGTGACCTCTGTTTAGATGATAATATCTACCATCCTTCACTATTCATGCCACCCTTTTAAATTCGCAACCATTCAGCCATTAAAAAACCCGCACAGGCGGGCTCTTAGTGGTTAGATCAGCAGCCGTCAGTTATTCCAACATAATCTGCCCACAATGACGGGTGTGTGAGCGTTCATCACACTCTTTTTGATCACGCTTGCTCTCTTGCGCCTGCTCTTTAGTGACATGTTGCTCGATCACTTTATCAATCGCTTTTGTTTTGGTCCGCTTGCTAAACCACTCACGGCGCTTAGCCTCAAGCTCCAACGTCGTTGAACCAATCACCCTGTTTTGCTCTTCTATTCCAAGATCAAGTTGAGAGATAAAAGCGCGATAGCTCTGCATTTGAGCAACAGAAATTCCATTACCGGCACGTTGATCAAACTGTGTCTGATATTCGTTGCGATACTCCGTTAACTGTCGCAGCCGCCCTTTATGCACCTCCAGCTGCTGCTGGCAATAACCGAACGCCTGAATGGCCTTCTGCTCTTCAGACTCGGCGATCTTCACAACCGATGCTAAGCGTACTGATTTTTTCATGCTGGCCATCTACCCCAAATAGTTCTAAACAAAGCTACCGAAAACCAAGAGCAATTTTCACACCATTTATTAGCTAACAACACTTTAAATCTACCCTATTGCATCGTTCTTATGGCAAAAAACATTAGAAAAAAAGAGCACGTCCCATGTAAAATACCCCGATGGCAAAACTGATACTCTTCAATAAACCTTACGGCGTTTTAAGCCAATTTTCTGATAGCGAACACGGCGCTTCGCTCTCTGAATACATTAGTATAGACAAAGTTTATCCGGCTGGTCGACTCGACAAAGATAGTGAAGGGTTACTGTTACTAACCGACTGCGGCGCACTGCAACACCAAATATCTCACCCGAAGAGAAAAACAGAGAAGACCTACTGGGTTCAGGTTGAGGGAGTACCCACACCCACGGCACTCTCCGCGCTGCGCAAAGGTGTCATGCTCAAAGATGGTGTGACCTTGCCCGCTAAAGTTCAGGCGATTGATGACCCCACTCTTTGGCCACGAAAACCGCCGATCCGTGAACGCGCAAATATTCCAACCCAATGGTTAGAGATCAAGATTCGTGAAGGCCGCAATCGCCAAGTGCGGCGCATGACAGCCGCCATAGGCCACCCCACACTGCGCCTGGTGCGCTACGCGGTGGGTGAGTGGACGCTGGACAATATCGAACCGGCACAGCATCATATACTCAACATTCAAATGCCTCCCAGGGAGCACAAAAAACCAAAAAGCCGCCCATACAGCGGACAAAAAAGGCGGTAACCGCCTACTTCTCGTTTTACAATGGTTTCAACCCGCCTCTGGAATAGACATGAACGAACACAACAATAACCAAAAACGTGTAATTATCGGCCTCTCTGGTGGTGTCGACTCCTCTGTGAGCGCCTTGCTGCTACAGCAACAGGGCTACAGCGTTCAGGGGCTGTTTATGAAGAACTGGGATCAAGAGGATGAGGGTGACTACTGTGAGTCTGAACACGACTTCATTGATGTCAAAAAGATTTGCCAACAACTTGATATCCCCCTCTTTCCACGCAACTTTGTAAAAGAGTATTGGGATAAGGTGTTTAGCTATTTTCTCGAAGAGTACCGTGCCGGACGAACCCCCAACCCCGATGTGATGTGCAACAAAGAGATTAAATTCAAACTCTTCTTGCAACACGCACTTGAGCTGGGAGCCGACTATATTGCAACCGGTCATTACGCCGGCATTGAAGAGCGTGATGGCTATTTTCGCCTCATGAAAGCCTTTGACAAAAATAAAGATCAGACCTATTTCCTATATACACTAGGGCAAGAGGCGCTCTCACGCACCCTCTTTCCACTCAACAACATCGACAAGCCAGAAGTTCGCCGTATTGCCGAAAAAAACCGCTTCATCAACGCCAGTAAAAAAGACAGCACCGGCATCTGCTTTATTGGTGAGCGCAACTTCCGTGAATTTCTTAGCCGTTATTTACCCGCCCAGCCCGGCGAAATGTCCACCCCCGAAGGTGTTTCGATGGGAGAGCATCAAGGGTTGATGTACTACACCTTGGGCCAACGGCAGGGCTTAGGCATTGGTGGATCTCATGACAGCAGTGGTGATCCGTGGTTTGTGGTAGGTAAAGATATGGAAAGCAATACCCTCATCGTCGCACAGGGCCACGATCATCCGTGGCTCTTCAGCAATCAACTTGAAGCCAACCAGCTACACTGGGTCACGGGCATCACGCCGAGCCTACCCCTGCGTTGCCAGGCAAAAACCCGCTATCGCCAGCCTGACCAAGCCTGTACCCTTACTGCACTGGAAGGGGGGCGTATTAGCGTGGCGTTTGATGAGCCGCAACGTGCCGTCACCCCAGGGCAATCCGTCGTTTTTTACCAAGATGAAGAGTGCCTTGGCGGTGGTATCATCGAAAACTCCGATGCCCCTGCAAAAGTCGCACAGCCAGCCACCACAGTGATATAATCGGGCACTATTTCATCGTCAAGGAAGCTCTGATCAAGTCATGTAATGTTTTATACTTGGCTGAAATCGTCCAGACTTAATCAGAGCCTCCTCAACAGTAACTATTTAGCGTGTTTAGATTTTTCTTCAAATCGAGGCATTTTCGCACGGAGAGAGGGAGCCTACAGGGAATAGGTGACCGATTGAGTACGAAAATAACCAAGAGTTGAAGAAAAAATGAATACGTGAGTAGTTACCCTCAACAAACATTAGGTTAATCAGATGTCACATACGGTAGACACCCCACTTACTATTGCCGGTAAAGAGTACCGCTCCCGCCTATTGGTGGGCAGCGGAAAATATCAAGACCTCGAAGAGACTCGCCAAGCAACGGAGGCCAGCGGTGCTGAAATTATTACCGTCGCCATTCGCCGCACCAATATTGGCCAGAACCCCGGCGAGCCTAACCTGCTGGATGTTGTTCCCCCCAGCCAATACACCATCTTACCCAATACAGCAGGCTGTTATACCGCTGAAGATGCTATTCGAACTTGTCGCCTGGGACGCGAGCTACTTGAGGGTCACAACCTGGTAAAACTTGAGGTGCTGGGTGATGAAAAGACACTCTACCCCAATATCACCGAGACACTGGTAGCCGCTGAAGTGTTAATAAAAGATGGCTTTGAGGTGATGGTTTACACCAATGATGATCCGATTATCGCCAAACGTCTTGAGGAGATGGGCTGTGTTGCGGTGATGCCACTGGCCGGTCTTATCGGCTCCGGGCTGGGAATCTGCAACCCCTATAACATCAAGCTAATCATCGAAAATGCAACCGTACCCATCTTGGTCGATGCCGGTGTCGGCACCCCCTCCGATGCCACCTTTGCCATGGAGCTGGGTTGTGATGGTGTATTGATGAACAGCGCCATTGCCTGTGCAAAAAGACCCGTACTGATGGCCTCCGCCATGAAAAAAGCGATAGAAGCGGGTCGTGAAGGCTTCCTGGCGGGTCGTATGCCCCGCAAGCAGTATGCCAGCGCCTCTTCACCCATTGATGGGAACTTCTTCTAAAATCCCGAAAATATTCAGGTGCCGAGCACTCGCTCGGCACCCGTTTTTTTATGAGATATCTCCATGAGCACCACAAAACACCTTCGCAAGGTTCGCAGCTTTGTGCGCCGCCAGGGCAGGCTGACCAAAGGCCAGCTGCGTGCATTGGATGAGATTTGGCCTGTGTACGGCATAGAGTATAACGAGCAGCTGCTCGACCTTGATCTACTGTTCAAGCGCCAGGCACGGCGCGTACTTGAAGTGGGCTTTGGCAATGGCACCTCACTGGCTGAAATGGCAAAGAGCCAACCCGAGAGCGATTTTATTGGCATTGAAGTACACCGACCCGGCATCGGCAACCTGCTATTGCAAATTGAGACTCAAGAGCTCACCAATATTCGACTCTGCTATCACGATGCCATTGAGGTGTTACAGCAGCAGATTCCAGATCATAGCCTAGATCAGTTCCAACTCTTTTTTCCCGACCCTTGGCAAAAAAAACGCCACCACAAGAGACGCATTGTACAGCCACCACTACTGGATCTTCTTGCCAAAAAACTGAAAAAAGGGGGCACCATTCACATGGCAACCGACTGGGAAAACTACGCCATACAGATGATGGCGCAGCTAAACAGACATCCTGCTTTTGAGAACAGCCAGCAAGAGAATCAATTTGCACCCCGCCCCGATTACCGCCCCCTCACCCACTTTGAACGACGTGGACACCGTTTAGGACATGGGGTATGGGATCTCATTTTCCATCAAAAATAGTCAAACGGTTGGTCAGTGCAGCAGGGTATGAGTGAAATAGATCAATAACACCCCGGAGATAATGAGCGCCACTTGCTGGAAAGTGGCACTTAACTGGGTTCGTTTGTGCAAGCTGGGAATCAGATCAGCCACCGCAATATAGATAAAGCTGGATGCCGCAACCGCTAACACATAGGGAATAAGCGGCTCTATTTCCTGTAATATAAAGTAAGCCAACACGCCACCGACTACCGTGCCCAGCGTGGTCAGCATATTAAACAGCAGCGCTTTTGAGCGGCTATAACCGCTATTAAGCAGTATCACAAAATCCCCAACCTCTTGTGGAATCTCATGCGCTGCAACCGCTAACGCAGTCACAATACCCAGTTCAATATCCGTTAAAAATGCCGCCGCAATCAACACGCCATCGACAAAATTATGGATAGAATCACCCACAATCACCAGTGTTGCCGCAGGGGCTGTGTGCTCTTTACTGTGTTCATCATCGCCGTGCACTTCACATTCGTGGGAGTGGCAGTGCCGCCATAACACCATTTTCTCCAGAATAAAGAAGCTCAACAGACCCACCAACACCGCCAGAGTAATGTCATGAACATCCGTCACATGGGCGGACTCCAGCGCATGGGGCAGCAAACCTAAAAATGCCGCACCCAACAGCGAGCCAATTGCAAAACTGACTAAATGGGGCAAAATACGGATGCGTATTTTGTCATTTATCAGCAAAAAAGTGGCCGCAGCCGCCACACTCAACAAGCCACCTAACAGACAAAAAACAACGATATATAGTAGGGTCATAGCAGCCTAGAAGAGAATTTTTTGAGAGCCGAATGATACGCGAAAGGTCGGAGAGTGTCAGGGATATATGTAGGCCACAAATTCACTGAGAGCTTTGCAACCAGATCAAACTGGCCATACGCCCCGTCTTACCCTCTCGACGATAGGAAAAAAATAGATCATTTTGCTGAAATGTACAGTACTGACCACCATAAATGGCACTGACCCCTTGAGACAGCAGCCGTTGCCGGGCAAGCTGATAGAGGTCAGCCAACCAGTGGCTTTCATCCTGGCGTACAAAGGCCTTTTCCGCTACCGGGTTATGAGCGATAAAACGATCACGCACCTCAGCCCCCACCTGAAAAGCATCCGGGCCAATCGCCGGGCCGAGCCATGCCAATAGCTGCTCACTCGGCCGCTGCATTTGCTGAATAGTGCGTTCAATAATCCCGGAACAGAGTCCGCGCCAACCGGCATGAACGGCGGCAACAGCCTGCCCTGAGCGATCACAGAGCAATACGGGAAGGCAATCTGCGGTCATTACCGCACACACTAAACCCGCTTTATGGCTAACCACTCCATCACCATTAAGCGGGGTCAACTGCGGCTCAACCAGCGTGTGAAGTTCAATACCATGCACTTGGTTCATCCAGGCCGGGGAGGATGGCAAATTGAGTTGTTGCTGTAAATAATCACGATTTTCAGCCACTTGCTGCGGATCATCTGCCACATGGGTGGCTAAGTTGAAGGTAGCAAAAGGTGGCTGACTGTTACCCCCCTGCCGGGTAGTGCTAACGGCTCGTACACCTTCAGGTGCAGGCCAGTCAGGAGTAATAAAAGAGGAGTTCAACCCCATTACTCTCCCTTTGCATCCAGTCGCAAAGCGGTCATCAGTTGCTCAATATCATCCGGCAACTTCGCATACCACTCAATGTATTCGCCTGTTTCGGGGTGCACCAACCCCAGCCGACTCGCGTGCAGTGCTTGGCGCTTGAAAGCACGCAACACTTGGCGCAGCTCATCACTACAACCTCGTGGAAAACGTAACCTACCACCGTAAGCCGGATCCCCCACCAGCGGATATTGACGATGGGACATATGCACCCGAATCTGGTGCGTGCGCCCAGTCTCAAGCTTCACCTTGATATGAACATGCCCGCGAAAGCGCTCAGCCACACGATAGTGGGTCACTGCCTCTTTGCCACTGCTAATAACCGCCATGCGGGTGCGATCCACCGGATGGCGACCAATGGGTGCCTCAATACGCCCACCCGCAGTCATTTTGCCCACCGAAATGGCATCATATTCACGCTCGAAGGCACGCTCCTGTAACTGTTCGACTAATGCTGTCTGCGCTGGCAATGTTTTGGCCACCACCAACAGACCCGTTGTCTCTTTATCTAGGCGATGCACAATACCGGCACGGGGTATATTCTCCAGCGCGGGCACATGATGAAGCAGCGCATTCAGCATGGTTCCATCAGGGTTACCGCTACCTGGGTGAACCACCAGCCCCGCCGGTTTATTGATTACCAGCAACTGCTCATCTTCATAAACAATATCGAGCGGAATCGCCTGCGCCACATATTCACGTTGGGGTTCCAACACCACATCCAGCACCACCTTCTCCCCTCCCCATATTTTATCCTTAGGGCGATGTTTTTGGCCATCCACCAAGATACTCCCCGCCTCCAGCCACTGCTTAAGGCGCGAACGTGAATAGTCAGGGAAAACCTCCGCAAGCGCCTGATCAAGGCGACGACCTGCCAACGCATCAGGAAGAGTGGCGTTTAACTGTATATGTTCTGACATCAAATAAATCCTGTGAAGGGGGCAATACGGTGAGTAGAGAGACAAAATAGTGGCCGGAGGATGCAATAATACACCCTTACACCGCGCCTTGCATTTTCATGTCATAAATCTGGCCGCCACAGTCAACCAAAAAAAGGGGGTTAAACAGGAGTGGCTGAAGTTACACCAAAACAGCGGCTCTTATTGCCCTTTGGTAAAGGGTAACTTTCGGTATGTAATCGTAAAATTATCCCACGTTCTATGCCCCGTTTTATTAGCTCGACTCGTGATTGCCAGCTTTGAAATACTGGTGGCTTGGCTTGAGATATTTTTAAAATAGAAAACAGCCGGGGTTGTGACATCGGCAATAAGAGCAACTCTAAAGCCACTGTTCAGATGCTCAGATAACTTGTTACCCAGTTTAATTTTATAATTTGGGTACTCGTTGCCAAGATTATCATAAAGAAGTGTTTTCACAGGCTGAATAGTTCGATCAAACTGCTGGCTAGTAATATTAAAGTGGCACTCCAACTCATTACCAAATAGCTGGCATGATTTAAACTCAAAAGCGTTCCCGGCCCCCATTTTTGTTGCATTATTAACTACAGGCGATTGTGGTTGTGGCTGCGGTCGAGGTGGCGGCGTGAACGTGACAGGAGCCGACACTGGCACCTCCTTTATGATCACCCTCGGCTCCGGTGGAGGTTGTGCCGGCTCTTGATTTCCGCACTCCAACTCCCCAGTGTCCGGATTTGTACACTCAAACTCGTTCCACATATCTTCCATACTCCCTGCAGAGACATTAGCAGTGACCATTAAATAGCTAATAGCCACAACAAACAGGGTGCTTTTTTTATTAATCACTTAACCTCTCCTTGGATAATTCAATTACATTGCGCCGGCTAAAATTAGCCCTTATTTATCTAGCCCGAATAATTTATGAATTATCTGGGCTAAAATAGAGTAGACAAAACGTAGGGCGTTAACTGTAACAGACAATCAAAGGGGAGCGTGGCTTATGAGGGGGAAAGTTGGGGGCGTGATACCCCCAAGCTGTGATGAAGATTAAGCGGTGGCTTCAGATTTAGCGTTAGCGGCTTCCATCATTTTTTTCAGTTCACCGGTCTGAAAAAGCTCCAGGGTAATATCACAACCACCGATTAATTCGCCATCGATATAGATCTGCGGAAAAGTTGGCCAATCGGCAAATTGGGGCAGTGCTTCGTAGATCTCCATATCTTCGATGATATTCACATAAGAAAACTCCTGCTCACAAGCGGCTAACGCTTGAGATGCACGGCTGGAAAAGCCACAAGATGGGAGCTGAGGTGACCCTTTCATATAGATAACTACGGGAGTTTCCGCTACTTGCTTCGCAATACGTTCTAAACCAGTCATTCAATTACACCCTCTAAGTTCTGACACTGGATAAGGAGTCTCTGATTAAGTCTGGATGAGTTTAGGCTGAGAGAAAATGGCTCTCATTTGTTCCAAAATGCGCAGCAATAGTCGTTCTATTAGTGCGATTTCAGCCAGCATAAAACATTTATGACTTGATCAGAGCTTCCATAAGCGTCTATTCCTGCATTTCAAAGTTAAAAACAACACATACCTTACCATATTTGTCGGCTATTACGCAAAATAGCACCGCAAGCAAGCCAACTGAAGAGGTAGAAAACCCTCGCCTACCCTCAAAGCATAAACCGTTCACCCAGTTTTTCTCGGGACTCATCAATAATCGAGGCCAGCTGCGACTCACTTAAATTCAACGTCTCCAATAATTTCGGCACTGGCTGCTGTGTGTGCTGATAAACCACAACCAAATCATTCCCATGCAGTTGCTGGTCAATATTGTGAGCCAGTGCCAATATGGAGGCCTGACACTGGGCACTGCTCTCATCATTGGCGGCCGCTTTACCGCTCACACCGGCTTTTTCATCAATCCCATACAGCTGTTTGATCGCGTCCATAGAGGTCGAAGGCATATGAAGGGTGGTGGCTATCCAGTCAATCAACGCCTCACGATCTAGCTCGAAAGCCTGCGCCTCTAGCTGATCATACCCTTGCTCTTCGCTACACAGCTTGAGCTGTTCATCACACGCTTCCGGAAAGTTGGCCGCTAGGGTCATCGAGCTGATGTCGTGAATAATACCAGTAAACTCCATCTCTTCCGCCAGCTGGCGGTTGATTTGCGCACCAATCAGCTTACTGATCAGGGCGATTGAGAAAGAGTGCTCCCAGAGCTTTTCAACCGCAACACTCCGCACACTCGTAAAAGAGCGCATCGCCGCCAGCGTCACCACCAGCTTGACGTTTTTTGCCCCCAGAAGGTTGATTGCATTACGCACACTGGTCACCTCCTGATAGCGGCGATAGAGGGGAGAGTTGGCATACTTCAACATCATGCCGCTTAGTGTCGGATCTTCCGCCACCACCACCGCTACATCATTCATTGAATAGTCATCTTTTGCCAGCACATCCAGAATACGCATTCCCGCAGCGGAAACCTTAGGCAGATTCAGGCTCTCTAACTTAAATTTCATGGCAGCTCCTTTTTATCAGCTCTCATCTCAATTATTGTTCGACAAATTCCAACGCGTTGCCATCGGGGTCACGAAAAAAGAGTGCTTTTCGCCCAGAGTGACTGCAACTATATTCTATATTTTTCGACTGCAACACCTGCCGCAAAGCCGCCACGTCATCAATCACAAAAGCCACATGTCGGTCATGCCCACCGTGGGCTGGACGACCCGTGACCGGATCCGGATTTGCTAGCTCCAGCAAGTGAATTGCCTGCTCACCCACTAACAACCAAGCGCCCGGAAAGCCCAAGTCAGGGCGTGTAGAGTCAAGCGGCATACCGAGAAAATCGCAATAAAATTCCACAGCACACGCTATATCACTCACCAAAAAGCTAACATGCGATACTCTATTTATTTTGAAGCTTCTGCTCATTCAGATGACTCCTAGTCGAGAGATAGGCCGCCAGCACGATCAGCCCACCGCCCACCCACTCGGCCATTTGAATAACCTCATCACTCAATAGTTGCGACGAAACCGCGCCCACAACAATTTCAAACAATAAAATCACCGCTGAACGGGAGACCGGCATATGGGTAACACCATACAACACCGCCAGTGTCATCAACACAACCCCAAACAGCCCCAGCATTGCCGCGTAACCGACGGTAGCAAACGATGCTTCCGGAAGAGTCACCTCGGTAAATAACAACCAGAAAAAAGCTAACAGCGTGACCGCAAACCAGGTGATTGCCGTCTTAGCCGACACCGAGACATCCTGCATCTTGCGCGCCATCACATTCGCCAGCGCAAAACCCATTCCCGCAGAGATGGCCAGCCACTCTGAGAGATCCCGTGGCCAAGGCATACCGATTGAAGGCTCCCACAACATCACCGCCGCCCCGAGCAAGGCCAGTATCAGTGTGATGGTCGCCATGCGATCCAGGCGTTCACCCAATATCGCCATACCCAGCAGTATCGACCAGATCGGTGATAGAAAAAACAGTAAAATTACCCGCACCACCTGCCCATCAAGCACTGCGAGAATAAAGGCTACATTACACCACGCATTGCTGCACATCAGTACGATCAACAGCCACGGATGGCGGCGCAGTTCGTGCCAGTGCCCACGAATCAGCCACAGGCCAACTAGCGACGCAACGCCGTACATTACCAGGGTTGCCCACAGTCCACCCAGCCCAGACTCTTCTAGCAGACGAAGTGGATACCAGATCACACCCCACATCGCCGCAGAAAATAATAGGCTAATAACAGGGAAAAAGTGTAACTGGGATTTGGACAGCATAAACGGATGCTCTATAATTGCGGGCTTGGGGAGTAGTATCGGTACAAAAAAATACTAACTTCTAGAATTAATTCAGATAGCTACGATACGATAAAATGAACCCTGACCTTGATAAGCTCCAGCCCTATCCGTTTGAAAAACTAACCAAACTCAAGGCAGATGCAAAATTCAGTGCCCGCTGTGAGCATATTGCACTCTCCATTGGTGAGCCAAAACACCCCACACCCGACTTCATCATCGACACCCTGAGCGCACACCTTAGCACACTCACCAACTACCCAACGACCAAGGGCACTACCGAGCTACGCCAAACCATTGCGCAGTGGTTAACCCAGCGTTTTTCACTGCCCGCAGAAAGCTTGAACGCCGAGCAACATATCTTGCCGGTCAATGGTACCCGTGAGGCACTCTTCGCCTTTGCCCAGGCGGTGGTTGATCGCAGCCAGGATGCCGTGGTGGTCTGCCCCAACCCGTTTTACCAAATTTATGAGGGGGCTGCTCTTCTTGCGGGAGCCACACCACACTATGTGCCGATTACCGCTGAGAATGGATTTTTAGCCGACTACCTCTCCGTTCCAACGTCTATCTGGGAGAAGTGCCAACTGCTTTACCTCTGCACGCCCAACAACCCCACCGGTGCCACCTACGAAGTTGAAACCCTTCAAGCGCTGATCAAATTGGCGGATAGATATAACTTTATTCTCGCCTCCGACGAGTGCTACTCAGAGATCTACTTCGATGAGGACAGTCGACCCGCCGGTCTATTGCAGGCAGCGGCCGCCATGGGACACAACGACTATAAAAATTGCGTGGTCTTCCACAGCCTCTCCAAGCGCTCCAATGCACCGGGACTGCGCTCAGGCTTTGTCGCGGGTGATGCGAATGTGATCGCGCAGTTTTTACGCTATCGCACCTACCACGGCTGCGCGATGTCACTGCCGGTACAAGCCGCCTCAATCGCCGCTTGGAGTGATGAAACCCATGTAAAAAACAACCGGGATCTCTACCGTGAAAAGTTCGCCCGCGTACTGGCGATACTCTCACCCGTAATGACACTGCAACAGCCCTCAGCCAGCTTCTACCTCTGGGCCAAAACCCCGATTAACGATGAGCTGTTTGCCCAGAGACTGTATGGCGAGTGTAATATTACCGTACTGCCAGGCAGCTACCTCTCCCGTGATGTGGACGGTATAACGCCCGGAGCTGGCTACGTTCGCATGGCACTGGTTGCCGGCGTAGAGGAGTGTATTGAGGCCGCCGAGCGCATTCGTGATTTTATTAAAAGATTATAAACAGTTGTGGTGTTAAAATTAGTTTTATCCACAAATAATTCAGAGCGGAGTTAGCCATGAGTAACGTACAACAAATCATCGAAGAAGCCTTCGAAATCCGAGCAGAGATTACCCCTCGAAATGTCGACACCCACGTTAAAGAGGCGGTTAACGAAGCGATGGCCAAACTCGATAGTGGTGAGTTGCGGGTTGCCGAACAGCGCGGTGTGGGTGACTGGGTGGTCAATGAGTGGCTAAAAAAAGCGGTGCTGCTCTCTTTTCGCATCGAAGATAATGAGTTCATGAAGGGCGGCTATACCAACTACTACGACAAAGTGCCCTCCAAATTTGCCGATTACAACACCCGTGATTTTCGTGACTCAGGCATCCGTGTTGTACCGCCGGCCGCTGTTCGTCGCGGCTCCTATGTCGCCTCCGGCACGGTTCTAATGCCCTCTTACATCAACATCGGTGCCTATGTGGATAGCGGCACCATGGTAGACACTTGGGCTACGGTGGGTTCATGTGCCCAGATTGGTAAAAACGTCCACCTCTCTGGCGGTGTGGGTATTGGCGGTGTGCTTGAGCCACTGCAAGCGTCACCGACCATCATCGAAGACAACTGTTTCATCGGTGCACGCTCAGAAGTGGTTGAGGGCGTTATAGTTGAAGAGGGTTCTGTTATCTCCATGGGTGTCTACATTGGCCAGAGCACCAAAATATACAACCGCATGACCGGTGAAATCAGCTTCGGTCGTATTCCAGCAGGTTCGGTGGTTGTTTCGGGTAACCTACCCTCCAAAGATGGTAGCTACAGCCTCTACTGTGCGGTTATCGTGAAGCAGGTTGATGCCAAAACCCGGGGCAAAGTCGGTATCAATGAACTGTTGCGCGATATCTAACCCCGCAACCAAAAAGCCTCGCTGGCTATGTTTAGCGAGGCTTGATCTGCTTTATGGTCTTCTCCATAACATCAATCTTTAGTGGCTTTACCAAAAAACCTGCTGCGCCCGCCTCACGCCCCTCACTTAGCAGCGCTTTGGTCGGTGTCTGACTCATCAAAATCACCTTAAAGAGTGGTGCCTTCTCGGTTAAAACCTTGATTAAGGGCAGCGCATCCACCCCTTTGCTATCTGCATCCAGAAAAAACAGCCCTTGCTTGAACTTTCTTACCCATTCAAGTGCTTGGCGTAAATCAGCTGTTTTTCCCAAGAACTTGTAACGATTCCCCCTTGCGTATGCCTCGACCAGCTCGCAGCTCTCTTCGCACTCACTCAAAATCATCAGCTGACGAGCCGCTGTATCCACCACCTTACCCGTGGCAAAATCAAACTCCTGCGCCCCCATTTGCCCACTCCCGATTAGTCGAATATTCAACCGTATCGGCACAAAACACCCGAGACTTCATCAAAATAATCGTCCAACCATCTCACCACACACAAGTCTGCTTTATATCAGCAAAATAGTCTATTTGGGCATACAATGAGTTTATCCTAAGAACCAAACAAAAGAGATCAGCGTGCATTTATCCCGTCGTTTAATATATGTTGGCATCCTCTGTTTAATCGCCGTCGCGTTCTGGTGGATAAACCGCCCTGCTCCTGTGGAAGTTAACCTCCACACCGTCACATCCGGTAGTGTGGAATCCACTATTGCCAACACCCGTACTGGCACTATTATGGCTTGTCGACGCAGCCATATCGCCCCCATCATTAGTGGCCGCGTTGAGCAACTACACGTCAAAAAGGGCGATCAAGTTGAAGCGGGTCAAGCGCTGCTCTCACTGTGGAGTGATGATCTGGCCGCACAGCTAAGACTCACCCACAGCCAAGCCAACGCGGCCAAAGCGAAAGCGGATGAAGTGTGTGTTATCGCTGAGCTGGCACAGCGTGATGCGGAGCGCATTAAAACACTGCAACGCAAAGGGCTCTCATCTGAGGAGAGTTATGATCAGGCACAAAATAATGCCATCGCCCGTGAAGCCTCCTGCCGTGCCGCCAACGCCTCGGTGGAAGTGGCCAAGGCGCAGCGCCAAGTGGCTGAGGCCGCACTGCAACGCAGCTCACTCAACGCCCCCTTTGATGGCATCATTGCCGAAGTGCACGCCGAATTAGGTGAGGTGCTCGCGCCACTCTCCACAGAAAATGCCATGGGCGGCAGTATCGATATTATCGAGAAGGGTTGCCTCTACATCTCAGCACCCATTGATGAGATTGATGCCCCCGCAATACAGCCTGGCATGCAAGCCAAAATCACGCTAGATGCCTTCCCGGATCAAACCTTTAGCGGCACCGTGCGGCGTATTGCCCCGTATATTCTTGACCTGGAGAAGCAGGCTCGTACGGTTGAAGTCGAAGTTGAATTTAGCGATCCAAAAATTGAGCAACAGATGCTTCCGGGCTACTCAACTGATGTAGAGGTTGTTCTCAAGCGCCGTACTGACACGCTTTGGATTCCCAATACCGCACTGCTTCGTGGTAACAATGTATGGCTTTATGTTGAAGGTAAGTTGGAAAAACGACAGCTGGAAATCGGCCTCAGCAACTGGCAAACCAGCGAGGTAATCAGTGGGCTGAGCGAAGGCGAGCAGGTTATCCTGCCCAGTGGCAATATCGAACTGGAAGATGGAATGTCAGTACAACCCACAGCCAAGGCAGACTGAGCGTGTCACCCATCATCCAACTCAATGGAATTGCTCGCCACTTCCAAGTGGGTGAGCAGCGCGTCAAGGCGCTCGACCATATCGATCTCACCATTGAACAAGGGGGGTATATGGCGGTAATGGGACCTTCCGGATCAGGAAAGTCCACCCTGCTCAACATGATCGGTTTGCTGGATCGGCCAACCGCAGGAGAGTATCTACTCAATGGCCACGAGACCACCGCACTCAGTGATGATGAGCAAGCTACGGTACGCCGGGAGCAGATCGGTTTTGTGTTTCAGTTTTTCCATCTGGTACCTCGCCTGAGCGCACGAGAAAACATTGAATTGCCGATGCTGCTGGCCGGTATCGACCCAACCGAGCGCCACCAACGCGCCAACAAGTTACTCACTGATTACCGTATTACTGATCGGGCAGACCATCGCCCCGATCAACTATCAGGTGGCCAGCGCCAGCGCGTCGCTATTGCCCGTGCCACCGTCATGCAGCCCAAAATTATTCTTGCCGATGAACCCACCGGCAACCTAGATCGCTCCAATGGCCATGAGGTGATGGAGATCATCGAACAGCTCAACCGTGAGGGTATCACCCTGATCATGGTCACCCACGACCCTGAATTAGGCGCACGCGCCCACGAGCAGATCCGTATCGTCGATGGCCAGATCACCGAACATCTGCGCCGGTGATGCCATGACCCTTATCGATACCCTCCACTACACCCTCACCACCTTTCGCGCCCATCGGCTGCGCCTCAGTCTGATGCTGCTGGCCACCGCCATTGGCGTCGCCTCTGTGGTTATCCTCACCTCGCTGGGTGAAGGTGCTCGCAACTATGTGATCAATGAATTCAGCTCCATGGGCAGCAATTTGATCATTGTATTCCCGGGCAAAGCTGAAACCACGGGAGCATTACCGCCTGTAGTCGGCGAAGCACCCAACGACCTTACTATTGATGATGCCATGGCGCTGAAACGCATTCTTGGCATCACCCATATCGCGCCCATCAATATCGGTAGCGCCCCCATCGACTGGCGGCGACGCGAACGGGAGACCACCATTATTGGTGGCAACCACGCGTTAGCTACCATCCAAAATATTGAGTTGGCAGAGGGCGAGTTTCTTCCCGATATTGACCCGCGCAAAACCAGCCCGGTGGCAGTGATTGGTGCCAAAATACGTGAAGATCTGTTCGGTAATCAACCAGCATTGGGGGAGTGGATTCGCATTGAGGATTACCGCTTTCGCGTGATTGGCGTGACCCGCTCGGCGGGAACTGCAATGGGTATCAACCGGGATGAGATCGTCATTATTCCGGTAGCATCAGCGCAGCAACTGTTTAACACCCCCTCACTGTTTCGCATTCTAATTCACACCCGCAACCGTGAAAACATTGAACAGGTACGCGACGACACGGTGGCAATGATCACCAAGCGTCACGATGGCGAAGAGGATGTCACGGTGATTACGCAGGATGCCGTATTGAGTGCCTTCGACCGCATTCTGGGCGCACTCACCATGACCGTCGCCGGGATCGCCAGCGTCAGCCTGCTAGTGGCTGGGGTGTTGATCATGAATGTGATGCTGATCTCGGTTAGCCAGCGTCGTGGCGAAATTGGCCTACTCAAAGCAGTCGGAGCCTCATCGCGGCAGATCCTGTGGCTGTTTATCAGCGAGGCGGCACTACTCTCGTTGCTGGGCGGCTTAATTGGCATTGCGCTTGGCATCGGGGTTTCGGAGCTGCTGGCGCAGCTCTACCCCACCCTACCCATCGCCCCGCCAGGCTGGGTGATCGGTGCCGCCCTAAGCATCTGCTTAGGCAGTGGCATTCTGTTTGGCGTGCTACCCGCCAAACATGCAGCACGACTGGATCCGGTCACCGCATTGGCGAGGCGTTAGCATGAAGCTATCCGACCTACTCCACCTCTCACTCAGCTCTGTATTCAGTTATCGAGCCCGCTCAATACTGACCACGCTGGGTATCGCCATCGGTATCGCCTCGGTGGTGCTGCTAACAGCCATCGGTGAAGGAATCCACCGCTTCGTACTCTCTGAATTCACCCAATTTGGCACCCATATCATCGGCATTACCCCCGGAAAAAGTGAAACCCACGGCGGATCAACCAGCACATTTGCCAATACCCGCCCCCTGACCATCGAAGATGCCGAAGCACTACTACGCATCCCCCATGTCATCGCCTCGGTACCGGTGGTACAAGGCGCTGCAAAAGTGGAGGCCGCTATCTTGGCGCGTGATACCACCATCTTGGGTGTCGGTGCCGCCACCCGGGAGGTGTGGAGCCTTGAGATCAGCCTTGGGCAGTTCCTTCCCCCCGATGATTCACGCAGTGCACGATCATTTGTAGTGCTCGGCCACAAGGTCGCCAATGAGATATTCCCCAACCAAAACCCCGTAGGTGAGCGGGTCAAAATAGCCAATGAACGCTATCGTGTGATCGGCGTAATGGCCTCCAAAGGGCAGATATTGGGTTTCGATATGGATGATGCTGTCTACATTCCCGCCGCCAAAGCGCTGGCGATGTTTAACCGTGAAAGCTTAATGGAGATCGACCTTCTCTACCACCCAGCCGCTGATATTGACGACCTCACTGCAGAAATCAGCAAAACCCTGAAACAGCGTCATCGACGGGAAGACTTCACCATCATCACCCAACAAGAGATGGTAGATGTGCTTGGCTCAATACTCAGCACCCTCACCTTTGCGGTGGCGGTGATCGGCTCAATCTCACTACTGGTAGGTGCTATCGGCGTACTCACCATCATGACCATTGCGGTCAACGAACGCACCTCAGAGGTTGGCCTGTTACGCGCACTCGGTGCACGACGACGGCAAATTCTTACTCTATTTCTCGGTGAGGCGATCCTATTAGCACTTGTGGGCGGCATCCTCGGACTCGGCATCGGCCTTGGCTCCGCACTCCTACTCAGTTGGCTGGTGCCCGCACTGCCGGTCAATATCGCCTGGAGTTATGTCATCGCCTCAATACTACTCTCAGCCTTCATCGGCCTAATTGCAGGCGTACTGCCCGCACGACACGCCGCCAAACTCGACCCGGTGGAAGCATTAAGAGCAGAATAGTTGTTAGCATTGACATCTTCTAGGGAATCTCTGATTAAGCCTGGATGAATTTAGGCTATAATCCTTCCCAATAAAACAGACGGTAAACCCATGAAACTACTGATTCGCAACCTCTCGCGCACCACCACAGAAGAGACCCTTCGAAAGCTATTCGAAGTACACGGCACCGTTCAATCCTGCACCTTGGTAATCGACAAAGAGAGCGGTCGCTCAAAAGGCTTCGGCTTTGTTGAAATGCCAAAACCAGGGGAAGGGAAAGCTGCCATGAAAGCGCTTAACTATAAAGACATTGACGGGCAAAAGATCCGTGTTAAAAAAGCACAGCCAAAACCAGCAGATGGAAACGAATCAGATGGGTGATTCACCCAAACAAGACCCTCTGCACGGCATCACACTAAAGACAATCGTCACCCGGCTGGTTGAAAAATACGGCTGGGAAGAGCTGGCGCGCCGCATTAACATCAAATGCTTCAGCAAAGACCCCAGCATCAACTCCAGCCTAAAGTTTTTACGCAAAACAGCCTGGGCAAGAGAGAAAGTAGAGCGCCTCTACCT
>Ga0256839_1001382_pt1 | contig 29441 bp, 25 predicted proteins | sample 354166metaG_FD_185968 | JGI IMG/M metagenome (GOLD analysis project Ga0256839, IMG submission 185968) | Hydrothermal vent microbial communities from Mid Atlantic Ridge, Atlantic Ocean - 354-166 | ecosystem: Environmental > Aquatic > Marine > Hydrothermal vents | place: Atlantic Ocean: Mid... | reverse complement strand
ATAAAATTGGCGGGGCCGGAAATAGCCCCGTCAGTTGCCTTGAAATTTGACGGCTTCGCCATTCTTCACGATACCGGCGCAGCTATTGCCGCCCAATTGATAGGCAAGTTCCGCAGGATGGCTTATATCCCAGATCGCAAAATCGGCTTTCTTGCCAATTTCCAATATGCCCCGATCAGCCAGCCCCAGCGCCTTGGCGCCGTTTCGGGTGACGCCAATGAGGGATTCTTCCGGGGTCAGGTGGAATAATGTTGAGGCCATATTGATCATAAGGCTTAAAGATAAAACCGGCGATGAGCCCGGATTGCTGTCACTGGCAATGGCCATGGGAATTTTGTATTTTCGGAGCAAATCAATGGGGGGAATGCGGTCATCTCTTAACGTATAAAAGGCCCCCGGCAATAGCACGGCGACCATGCCTGCCGCCGCCATGGCTTTTGCGCCCTCTTCATCAAGACATTCCAGATGATCTGCAGAAAGAGCCTTGTATTTTGCGCCAAGCTTTGCCCCGCCGCTGTTGCTCAATTGTTCGGCATGAAGTTTTATGGGCAGGTTTAATTCCTGCGCTCTGGTAAAAAGCCTTTCCACCTGATCCGGGGAAAAGGCAATATTCTCGCAAAAAGCATCGACCGAATCGGCAAGATTCTCAGCGACAACCGCCGCCAGCATATCCCCCGTCACATAATCCATATAGCCATCCGCATCATCATTGAATTCAGGCGGCAGCGCGTGCGCGCCAAGGAAGCTGGTGACGACGTCAATAGATGAGCTTTGTCCGATTTTTCTTGCCGCGCGCAGCATTTTAAGCTCAGTTTCAAGGTCAAGGCCATAGCCTGATTTAATCTCCACCGTGGTGACGCCGCCTTTTTGCAGATGCCGCAGGCGTTTCTTTGCGGATGATATAAGCGATTCTTCATCGGCGGCCCGCGTGGCTTTGACCGTGGAAAGAATACCGCCGCCCTTTCGCGCGATGTCTTCGTAGCTGGCCCCCTGCAGGCGTTTTTCAAATTCAGCGATTCTGTTACCGCCGTAGATCAGATGGGTATGGCAATCAATGAGCCCCGGCGTCATATATTTTCCGCCGCAGGATATGATGTCAGCATCATCGGCGGTTTCGGGAAGATCGCGCGCCTTGCCAATCCAGTCAATATTGCCATTTTGGGCGATGATTGCGCCGTCCCTGATCATGCCGTATGGGCTGTCATTCTCTGACATGGTCAGGAGGGTGACATCTGTCCAGACTTTAACCGTCATATTGTTTATCAGCCTTTTATCTTGTTGACTTACGGAGCGCAGTATAATTAACTGAACCTGTATAGACAAGCGATTGATAAGATTATAGATGCAAAAAATAAAATTCACAAAGGCACTCTTAAGCGGCCAATGGCATGATAATGTGACACTAACGATCGATGATCAGGGATTCATTGCTGCCATTGAACATCAGGGAAATGACAAGCCTGACGTCAATGCTGACCCCGATATAACCGTCATTGACGGCTTTGCTCTGCCCGGAATGCCCAATAGCCATTCCCATGCCTTTCAGCGGGCCATGGCGGGTCTTGCGGAATATTCAACATCAAATAATGACAGTTTCTGGACATGGCGGGATGTGATGTATCGCTTTGCCCAGTCCATAACGCCGGATGACCTTTATCATATTGCGCGCCAGCTTTATCTGGAAATGGTGACGGCGGGCTATACGTCTGTGGCGGAATTTCATTATCTGCATCATCAGAAGGGCGGACAGCCCTATGATAATCCCGCAGAAATGTCATTGGCCATCATGGAAGCCGCCCGGGACGTTGGTCTTCACCTGACCCTCCTGCCGGTGTTATATGGGTCATCGGGGTTTGGCGGCATGCCCTTAAGCGAAGAACAGGCCCGTTTTGGTCATGATATTGATCATTATTGCAGTCTTTGGGATCAGCTTGATAAGATCACGAAAAATAATCCCCGGCAAAATCTTGGCGCGGCCTTTCACAGCCTGCGCGCTGTATCGCCGGAGGATATGGTCAGGGCCGTTCATCATGTGAGGTGCCAAAACCCCGAGGCCCCGCTTCATATCCATATTGCCGAACAGATGAAGGAGGTGGAAGATTGCCTCGAATGGTCAGGTCAGCGCCCTGTGGAATGGTTGCTTGACCATCAGGAATTAAATGAGAACTGGTGCCTGATCCACGCGACTCATATGACAGAGCAAGAAACAAAGGCCGTGGCCATGAGCGGCGCGGTGGTTGCAATCTGTCCGACAACAGAGGCTAATCTGGGGGATGGGTTATTTCCCTTGCGGCCCTATCTGGATCAGGGCGGCAGGATCGCCATTGGTTCCGACAGCCATATCTCGGTCAGCCCGGTTGAGGAATTAAGGCTGCTCGAATATGGTCAGAGACTGAAATTTCAAAGCCGGAATATCACCGCAAGCCCCGCGCAGCGGCATAGTGGAAATAACTTGTACCACAAGGCCTTAAAGGGCGGCGCGCAGGCAGCGGGCCTTAATGCCGGGGCCATAGAAACAGGCCGGCGGGCCGATTTAATCACGCTAAATCCCCTATCGTCCCTTATGGTGGCGACGCCGGATAAATATCTGCTGGATCGTTTTATCTTCAGCGGCAATCAACCGGTGGTCAAAGATGTGATGGTTGGCGGGGAATGGCTCATTCGTGCTGAAGGTCATGCCAGTAACCATGCCAGTAACCACAAGAAAAAACAGGATATAAACCAGAAGTTCCAAATCACCATGGAAAAACTTCTCAACTGATTTAAAAGGAAATAATCGTCTATGCAGAATTCACCAGATCAGGTTGCCCCGCTGTATAAAAAAATTAAAGACCATATTCTTGCGCGCATTGCGTCCGGCGAATGGCAACCTTCTGCGCGGGTGCCCTCCGAGAATGAATTGGTGAAAACATTCGATGTCTCCCGCATGACAACCAACCGCGCGTTACGGGAATTGACAGCAGAGGGGTATCTCGAACGTGTCGCGGGGGTTGGCACCTTTGTTGCTGAATTAAAAGCCCAAAGTCACCCGCTTGAAATCCATAATATTGCCGAAGAAATCCGCGCGCGCGGCCATGAATATTCTGCGGTTGTCCTTAAAATAGAAGAAGTGGATGCCCAAAAGGATATTGCGCAATCGCTGAATATTGCCCTTGGCCAAGCGGTATTCCATTCGGTTATCGTCCATAAGGAACAGAATATTCCCATACAAATGGAAGATCGTTATGTGAATAAGGCCGTTGCCCCGAACTATGGGGGCCAGGATTTTACCGTGATCACCCCTTATGATTATCTGATGGAAATTGCCCCCCTGCAAAAGGCCGAGCATGTGGTGACGGCCATCATGCCCTGTGATGAAATCCGCCGTGAATTACAGATGGCCGCAAATGACCCTTGCCTGTTGATCAAACGCCGCACATGGACCAACGGTCAGGTGGCCGCCAGCGCACAGCTTTATCACCCCGGATCGCGCTATGAATTATCAGGACGTTTCAGGCCATAAGTCACCGGGTATATATTTTTTATTTACATTTTTTTAAAAAAAGAAGATACTGAATTTAGTTGTATAGACAGGTATAGATAGCATGGCAAATAATAGATTAAATTCCCGCATTGTAAAAGCCCCCACGGGCACAAAGCTCACCGCGAAAAGCTGGTCAACAGAAGCGCCCTTGCGGATGCTGATGAATAATCTGGATCCCGATGTGGCGGAACATCCAGAAAGCCTTGTGGTTTATGGCGGCATTGGCCGGGCGGCCCGCAACTGGGACTGTTTCGATAAAATTGTTGAAAGCCTGACAAATCTGGAAGAAGATGAAACACTTCTGGTGCAAAGCGGCAAGCCGGTTGGTGTTTTCCCAACCCATAAAGGCGCGCCAAGGGTCTTGATCGCCAATTCCAACCTTGTGCCCCATTGGGCCACATGGGATCATTTTAATGAATTGGATAAAAAAGGCCTGATGATGTATGGCCAAATGACGGCGGGCAGCTGGATTTACATTGGCAGTCAGGGAATCGTTCAAGGGACTTACGAAACTTTTGTTGAAATGGGCCGGCAACATTTTGGCGGTGACTTATCAGGAAAATGGATATTGACCGCCGGGCTTGGCGGCATGGGCGGCGCGCAGCCCATGGCCGCAACCATGGCGGGGGCGTCTATGCTGGCCATTGAATGTCAATCGGACCGCATTGATTATCGCCTGCGCACCGGATATCTGGATAAGCGGGCCGAAACATTAGAACAGGCGATGGAGGTGATTGACGCGGCAACGCGGCAGGGCAAAGCCATTTCCGTGGGGCTTTTGGGTAATGCGGCTGAAATCATACCCGACATGATAAATAAAGGGATCAGGCCGGATGCGGTCACTGATCAGACATCGGCTCATGACCCTGTCAACGGTTATCTGCCTATTGGCTGGACGGTTGATGAATGGGAATCAAAGCGGGAAAAAGACCCGAAATCTGTGGAAGTTGCCGCCAAAAAATCCATGGCGATCCATGTTAAAGCCATGCTGGTCTATCATGACATGGGTATTCCGACCTTTGATTATGGCAATAATATCCGCCAGGTTGCCTTTGATGAAGGGGTTCTGAATGCCTTTGATTTTCCGGGATTTGTTCCGGCCTATGTCCGGCCCTTGTTTTGCCGGGGTATCGGCCCGTTTCGCTGGGTGGCTCTAAGCGGGGATCCCGAAGATATCTATAAAACAGATCAAAAGGTCAAAGAAATTATTCCCGATAACCCCCATCTGCATAACTGGCTGGACATGGCGCGGGAACGCATACAGTTTCAGGGTTTGCCCGCGCGGATCTGCTGGGTTGGTCTGGGGCAGCGTCACAAGCTGGGGCTTGCCTTTAACGAAATGGTCAGAAACGGTGAATTGAAAGCCCCAATTGTTATTGGGCGGGATCATCTGGACAGCGGATCAGTGGCCAGTCCTAACCGGGAGACCGAAAGCATGAAGGATGGCTCAGACGCCGTATCCGACTGGCCGTTACTGAACGCCCTGCTTAATACCGCAAGCGGCGCCACATGGGTTAGCCTGCATCACGGCGGCGGTGTTGGTATGGGGTTCAGTCAGCATAGCGGTGTGGTTATTCTGGCGGATGGCAGCGATGAGGCGGCGGAAAAACTTGGCCGTGTGCTTTGGAATGACCCGGCAACGGGCGTCATGCGTCATGCGGATGCCGGCTATGATATGGCCCTTGATTGCGCCAATGAGATGGGCCTGAAATTACCCATGGTTGAGCAGAAAAAGGACGAAAAACCATGAGCCATATATCTGATACTATATTCACCATAAACCCGGGCGGGATGTCTTTATCTGACTTGCGCAAAATATACCGCCAGCCTGTGCGGGTTAAGCTGGATGAGGCCGCCTTTCCGGCCCTTGAGCGATCGCGAAAACTTGTGGAAGATATTATTTCACAGGGCCGCACCGCTTATGGCATTAACACCGGATTTGGCCTGTTGGCCAGCACCAGTATCAGTGATGACAAGCTGGAAGAGCTGCAAACAAATCTGGTTTTATCTCACAGTACCGGCGTGGGTAAATATTTATCGGATGATGTGGTTCGATTAATTTATATCATGAAAATCTCGAGCCTCAGTCAGGGGCATTCCGGCGTCCGTCCCTCGACCGTTCGGGCCTTCATCGATTTCGTTAATGCAGGGTTGATTGCCTGTATTCCGGAAAAGGGTTCCGTCGGCGCGTCCGGTGATTTGGCGCCGCTGGCCCATATGACACTGCCTATAATGGGCGAGGGGTTTGTCCGTGTGAATGGCCGCAAAACGCCTGCCTTGGCGGCTTTGAAGGCGGCCGGCCTTGAGCCGATCACCCTTGGCGCGAAGGAAGGATTGGCGTTTTTGAATGGCACGCAGGTTTCAACGGCGCTTGCCTTGACCGGGCTGTTTCAGATCGAAGATATATTTGCGGCGGCGGTTGTTGCGGGGGCGATGAGTATTGATGCTCTGCTGGGCAGCCGCGCCCCCTTTGATGCCCGCATTCATCAGGCAAGGCGTCAGCCGGGGCAAATGACCGTGGCGCCAAAGTATTTGTCGCTTCTGAAAGGCAGCGGCCTTATGAAATCCCATAAGGATTGTGACAAGATACAAGACCCTTATTCCCTAAGGTGCCAGCCACAAGTTATGGGGGCTTGCCTTGATATTATCAATAATGCCGCCCGAACGCTTCATATCGAAGCCAATGCCGTCACGGATAATCCGTTGATATTTCCCGAAAATGGATCCGGAAAAGGAGACGTCATCTCTGGCGGGAATTTTCATGCGGAACCTGTGGCTTTTGCTGCCGATACGCTGGCGCTGGCCATTTGTGAGATTGCCTCGATTTCCGAGCGCCGGCAAGCCATTCTTGTTGATCCGAAAATGAGTGACCTTCCGGCGTTTCTTGTGAAAGACAGCGGGGTTAATTCAGGTTTTATGATTGCCCAGGTGACTTCAGCGGCTTTGGTTTCTGAGAATAAAACGCTGGCACATCCGTCCAGTGTCGACAGCATTCCCACCAGCGCCAATCAGGAAGATCATGTGAGCATGGCAACCTTTGGCGCGCGGCGTCTTGGCGATATGGCCTTTAACAGCGCAGCCGTTATTGCCATAGAACTTTTGGCGGCGGCGCAGGGCATTGACCTGCGGGCGCCGGAAAAGACATCGCCTGTTCTTCAGAAAATGCATGATAAAATCCGCAAGGAAGTGGCCTTTTTTGATAAGGATCGTTATTTTTCTCCGGATATAGATGCCATAACGACATTGGTCAAGAATGGCGCATTCTCTGATCCTGTAATGGATATCCTGCCATCAGGGAGGGATTAAGAATGCCGGAACCGGTATTTCATTTTAGCCGGGGGAACGGGCCGCTTTTGGTCAGTATGCCCCATGTTGGGACAAATTTACCGCCAGCAGTTCAGGAAAAATTGACGGAACAGGGCCGCAAAGTCACAGATACGGACTGGCATCTGGATAAGCTGTATGATTTTCTGGCGGATATGGGCGTGAGTATATTGATGGCCCATAACAGCCGCAGCGTGATTGATCTGAACAGGGACGCCGGCGGAAAATTGCTATACCCGGGCCAGAATGAAACAGAGTTATGCCCCACCACATCATTCGATAACCAGCCGCTTTATCAAAAAGGTCTCGCGCCGGATCAGGCGGAAATTTTACGGCGCAAGGACATTTATTGGCAGCCCTATCATGATAAAATCAGCCGTGAACTTGACCGAATCAAAGCGCAGTTTGGCTATGCGTTATTATGGGATGCCCATTCCATCCAAAGCCATGTGCCGCGCTTTTTTGAGGGGCCGTTACCAGATCTGAATCTGGGGACGGGAAATGGCACTGCTTGCGCAGCAGAAATGGCGCAAAAATTATTTGCCATCGCAAAAGAATCTGATTTTTCTGCGGTGTTAAACGGGCGATTTAAAGGGGGGTATATTACCCGCCATTATGGCAATCCTGCGCGGAATATTCATGCTTTCCAGCTGGAAATATCCCAGATCACCTATATGGATGAAGAACCGACCTTTGCCTTTCAGGAAGAGCGCGCCAAAAAGCTGCGACCCACATTAAAAAAGATGATTGAGGCGTTTAGGCCATGAACCATGAACAAAGGCTATTTATATATATAGTCCCGCGTTAAGGGAACCGTATCAACCTTTTTGGCCAGTTGAAATTGAAATACCACATGACCCATATTACGAAAGGCGCATTCGGCGCTGGCCAGATAGAAATTCCACATACGAAAAAATCGTTCATCATATAAATCAACAATGGCCTTTTTATTCGTACATGTCTGCCTGCGCCATTCGCGCAGGGTTTTTGCATAATGCAGCCGCCAGACCTCCATGTCGGTAATATAAAGCCCGGCTTTCTCAATGATCGGCGAAATTTCGGACAGGCTTGGGGCATAACCGCCGGGGAAAATATATTTGAGGGTCCAGGGATCCGTAGAGCCCGGCCCATCGGCCCGCCCGATGGTATGGATCAAGGCGACACCATCATCTTTCAGGCTGTCATAAACTTTATCAAAATAGGTTTGATATTGCCGCCGCCCCACATGTTCAAACATGCCAACGGATACCACGCGGTCAAATTTCCGGGTGACGTTGCGGTAATCCTGAAAATTGATATGAACCTTGCCGCTGACCCCATGATTTTTCACGCGCTTGTTGGCCAGTTCATGTTGTTCCTGGCTTAAGGTCACCCCTGTCACAGACGCGCCGGATAATTTATTTAAGTGCAAGGCCAGCCCGCCCCAGCCACAGCCAATATCCAAAACCTCATGATGTTCTTCCAGCAGTAGTTTGGCGGCAATGATATTCTTTTTATTTTCCTGGGCTTGTTCCAGACTATCTTCTTCAGACTTGAAAAAAGCGCAGCTATATTGCCGGTCCGGATCAAGGAAAAGATCATATAATTCGCCGGACAGGTCATAATGATGGGCGACATTTTTCTGTGACCGGCCTATGGGATTGATTTGCGCCAGCCAGCTTTTGAAACGGCTATAGGGATCACCGCCGGTTAAATGCATGGCATTGCCCCGCCGCCATTCCATATTTTTGGTAATCAAAAACAGAAAATCAAAAATATCCTGATCGCCCTCAATGGTAAGCGATCCGTCCATAAAAGCTTCGCCTGCCTTCAGGTCGGGCTTAAGGAATAGCTTCATGGGAAGCAGTTTGTCATGGAAGCGAATGGTTACTTCGGGCTGGGCCGTTCCGATAAAACTATGCTTTTTGCCCGAGGCATCAATGATATGTAACGTACCCTCGCGGATAAGTTTTTTAAGAAAAAAGGCCAGTAAAAACATATATTCTCCCCATTATGGTTTGCGTGATCATGCCATTTTGTCGTATGCTGCGCAAGATTATATTTAGAGTCTGTATTTAGGTTCTGCTACATGAACGGGACATGAAGAGAGAAGAATAAAATGAAAATGATTCTTGCCGTCGCCGCTGGTGGTGCTTTGGGGTCGGCCGCGCGGTATCTGGTGGGCAAGATGATGCTGCGGCTGACGGGACCGGGATTCCCCTGGGGCACGCTTACGGTGAATATGGCGGGCTCTTTTATCATTGGTTTGGCCGTCGGGCTATTGGCAAGCCGATATAGCCTGAGCCACCATTGGCAGGGCTTTTTGATCATTGGCGTGCTTGGCGGCTTTACGACTTTTTCGGCCTTCTCCATGGAATTGGGATTGATGCTGGAACGCCATGAAATGGCCAATGCCGCCCTTTATGCTATTGGGTCATTGTCATTTGGGGTCGCGGCTCTGTTCATGGGCCTTTACGCGGGGCGTTATTTGGCTTAAGAGGGGGCTAGATCTAATATTGCTCTAAATCACATATCCTGATAGGAAAATATATGTCTGGCGTAAGTCATCATAAAGTGCAGCCGTTTGAAAATGGCTGGCGCATTGATAAATGGTTCAAGGTTAATTTCCCGGATTTGGGATTTGGACGTTTGTCAAAATTAGTGCGCACGGGGCAGGTTAGGGCCGATGGCAAAAGAGTAAAGGCGGGCTTTCGGGTGGAAGAAGGTATGGAAATCCGCGTGCCGCCCCTTGGGGCAAACCCCAATGAAGGCAAAGGCTATAGCCCACGGAACAGCAAAAAAGGCCCAAGCCTGGAAGATAAACGCTATATTCGGGATATGGTCATTTATGAGGATAACAGCGTTATTGTCCTGAATAAACTTCCCGGCCTTGCGGTGCAGGGCGGCAGCAATATCACCCGCCATGTGGATGGGCTGCTGGATTGCCTGCAGGGCGACAACCCCGAGCGGCCAAAACTTGTTCATCGGCTGGATAAGGATACCAGCGGCGTGCTTGTCATTGCCAAAAGCAGCCCTGCGGCAAAAAGCCTGACTGAATCCTTTCGCAATCGCAAAACCAACAAGATATACTGGGCCCTGGTTGTGGGGCGGCCAGAACGCACAGAAGGCACGGTCAACGCCCCTCTGGATAAGGAGCCGGGAACGCGCGGCGAGCGGATGATGGTCGCCGACAAGGGCAAAAAAGCCGTGACCGATTTTCATGTTATGGACAGCGCCCTGAAATCGACAAGCTGGGTGGCTTTTAAGCCGGTGACCGGTCGTACTCATCAAATCAGGGTTCACGCCACCGTGCTGGATTGCCCCATCGTCGGCGACGGTAAATACGGCGGAAAAGAAGCCTTTCTTGATGGCGCCGTCAGCAAGAAATTACATCTTCACGCCCGCAGTATCGAGATTGATCACCCGGACGGCGGCACCCTGTCCATAACCGCAAATTTGCCGCGCCATATGAAAGAAAGCTGGGATATGTTCGGTTTTGACAAGAATGATAAAACAGATCCCTTTGAAATCGAAAATTAAGCCTGAAACATCTGGAGCAATGATGAAGTTGATTATATTTGATTGTGACGGCACTCTGGTTGATGGTCAGCATTTGATTCTTGACGCCATGGCATCGGCTTGTCTGGCTTGCGGGGTTTCCTACCCCGGGGATGAGGCCGTGCGGCAGATCGTCGGATTGTCCCTTATGGAAGCCATCGAAATTTGTCACCCGCGTGAAAATCAAGAAACCCACCTTGCCTTGAAGGAGGGCTTTATCAGCCGCTTTCAGGAGTTGCGCCAGCGGGATGAGGATCAAGAACCCCTCTATGACGGGGTGAGGGATATGATAGAAGATTTGCATAAAAGCGGCTTTATCCTTGGCGTGGCCACGGGAAAATCCCGGCGCGGCCTGACAAACACCTTAAAGAACCATGGCCTTTGCGATTTTTTCATGACCCTGAATACCGCCGATGACGGGCCGGGAAAACCGCATCCCTCCATGTTGATTAATGCCATGAATGAGGTGGGCGCAGCGCCTGAAAATACGGTCATGATTGGCGATACCACATTTGATATTCATATGGCGCTTGCGGCCAAAGTCACCGCCATCGGCGTGTCATGGGGCTATCATGATCGCGATAAGCTCATCGGGGCGGGGGCGCATCATATATTGGATCATATTTCGCACATAAGGCAGGGATTGAATGAAACGATTTTATAAGGCAGCCGCCGTTGTTGACATGACGGGGGCTGCTCATGAGCAGGGCTTTTTTATTGCGCTGGATGGCAAGGAAATCAAAACGCCGGAAAAAAGACCTAATCTCAGCCCGACCAAGGCCTTGGCAGAGGCCATTTGCGCAGAATGGAATGAACAGGGCGATAAAATAGACCCCGCCAGCATGTTGATGGCAAAGCTTCAGAATACGGCCCTTGACCGCGTTCATACGCGGCGCAATGATCTGATTGCCGAATTGGTCAAATATGCCGGTACAGACCTGCTGTGTTACCGAGCGGAATTTCCCGAAGATCTGGCGCAGCAGCAAGCGGACCTATGGCAGCCATTGCTGGACTGGGTGGGTCAAAATCATGACATAAAACTTGTTGTAACCACAGGGATACTGCATGTGCCGCAGGATTCAGATGAGCTTGAAAAGCTTGACGTTTTCCTTGGCAGGCTGGACAGCTTTCATCTTGCGGCCTTTCACAATATCACGACCCTCTGTGGCTCCGTCTCTATCGCGCTCAATGTCCTTGGCGGTAATATTTCCGCAGAACAGGCCTGGGCTGCGGCAGAGCTGGATGAGAATTATCAGACCCGGCAATGGGGCAAAGACGATGAAGCCTTATTCCGGCAGGGAAATATGAAGAAAGAACTAAATGCCGCCATTGATTTCTTGACGTTACTTCAGCGTTAGGCCGCAGGCTTTAAATTTAATCTTTGATATAAATACCCAAGTCCAATCAATGCGCCGCCAAGCCCCATAAAGGATAAGGCGCGGGAAATACCTTCCAGCTGGTTCATATCCACAAGGAAGACTTTCAAGACAACAATGCCTAAAACGGCCAGACCAGCCTGTCGGATTTTTGCCTGCTGAAATCTTAATCCTGAAACCAGAAGCAGAACCGCATAGATCAACCAGACCAGAGAATAGGCATACCATTCCCAATCAGATGAACCAGCAGCAGGGCCATAGGACTCAGGGTCATATGGATGGAAAAAATTATACACCTCAGCCGATGACCAAAACCAGATCACCAGAAAGGCTATGCTGCCATAGATTTTCATGCTGCGCGGTTTCTGGGCGAAATGGGCAATATAGGCTTTAAGGCCATAGAGTATTCCGGGGATGAAATATTGCAAAAATTGGAGATTGAAGATGGGTTTGCTGCCCATTTTTGATCCAAAAAATACATTATTCATCATTGCCCCGCCGATAATGAGGCCAAAGATTGAAACCGCTGTCATAACGCGCCGCAATCCGCCCAGAAGCCGGTCATTATTCTTTACTTCGTACCAAAATAGAATGGTGGTAGCCGCCCCCCAATTTACCACTTGCAAGGCTGCCTCAAGGCCTGTTGGGTCGGATGTCAATGTGCCGTCCTCACCAAAGAGAATACGTATTTCAAGGGTAATAAAAGCAATGGTCAGCAGGATGGCCCCCGCCTTTAAAACTGACATTAATCTGTCTTCTTGTGCCGTTTCTGCCGCTTTATTATCCTTAAAAATATAGGCGGCATAGGCGAAGAGCGCCGCTGTCAGGGCATAACCATAAAATAACCAATTGATCAGCGGCAACGGCTGCCCCCCGCCATAGTCAAATATAGATCCGTTCAAGAAAAGCCGAATCAGAATAATACTGGCTATAATCAAGGCCAATGTGCGCAGTCCCTTAACTTGTGTCATGCGCCAAATATGGGCGAGAGCAACGATCTGGAGCGCAAAGGCAAAACTGAGCCACGCATCACGCAAAACCATGGCCGCCCCTAGTGAAATCACAGCGGTGGCCCCTGAGGCGTAGGCCGCTATGGGCGTTATGTTATTCTCTTTATTTTCTGAAATGAGCTTATTCACGGCCGCTGCCAGCAGCATGGATAAAATAAGGGCGGCAAAAGCAAAATTCAGGCTGGTTCCCCAATCCTCTACCCGCCAATAGATAATGATCAACATTGCCGTTGGCACAATATTCCCCATGGAAGCCCACATATTTCTTCGCATCAGATGGCGAAAGTGAAAGAAAATGGTACCGCCGATTAATCCGGTAAAAATGATGGCGGAGGTGAGAAATTTATCAAGGCCGGGCGGCGCAGTAGGTGCCCAGGCGGTATTAAGCTGATCAAAGGCCGGCAAGCTATTTTTGAATTCCACCAGATTTGGCACATGCCAAGTGGCGAAGAGGAATAAGACACCAACGATGACAATCACGCCGCCTGTATCATTGGCGGGAGAGCGGTGGACGGCAAAGGCTTGCGCCAATAAACCGATGGTAACCAGCATAATTCCCATGGTGCCATAATGATCAAGCCTGACAACACCGACAAGAAGGATAACAATGGCGATCATGACAAGGTCGGATATTAACGTGATGCCATTTCGGCTGATCATGCCTGTATAGCTTTTATTTGTTAGCCTTTCTGGGCTGGCCCCGCTCAATAAAATGCTATTCAATGCGCCGAGCAACAGTAAATAAATGCCAACCGGCGCACTGTCACCCACAGACCAATTTGTGGGAATCCAGATGATCACCCACATCAAGGCCAGAAGCAAACTGGTCGCCGCTACGTCAATCCACGCCTTTTGGCGGGATACCCAAAGATTGGCCGTAATAATCATCAGCAAATAAGGAAAAAGGCCCCAGGCATTTGATGATCCTGTATTGACCAGAAGCGGGACGACTATGCCGCCAATCAGCCCAAGATAGGCGAAAAACTTTCCTTGATAAAAAGCCATTCCTGAAGCCGTAAAGGACAAAAGAGCAAGGGCTGTAAAAGCCGCGATCGCGGGTAAAAGGTCATATAGGGCATAGGAAGCATATATGGCGGCAAAAGCCGAGAATAATCCGGCAGCAGATATGGCGCTAGGCAGGTAATCGGGCGTCGTTTGCAACCATTCCAGCTTGGCGCGTCGCTGACGTAAAGCCTCGCCGCCGATGGTCAATATGATGCCCATGATAAAGGCAAGGCTGACACGAACCAGGGGGCTAAGCAAGCCAGAATCAATGGAGTATTTAACCAGAAACCCGCCGCCCAGAGCAATGGCCAAGCCCCCAACCCAAATCATCCATCGGGACGATAGATTTTCTTCAAAGTTTTTTATGATGGGGTCTTGTTTTGGTTGCGCGGGCTTGTTTGTTGGCGGGGCTGACTTTTTGGCAAAGGGCGGATTTTTTTCTTTTTTGGCTTCCATAACGACGGGCCGTTCTTTGACGGTTTCAGCTATTATGGGTTCAGGAGATTTTTGCGGGGCACGTGGTTCATCCGGCCGCCGCATATATTTGACCATTTCGTCTTTTAAGTCATGTAATTTAAATTGAAGCTCATTGACGGTTTCTTTAAGTTTATTTTGCTTTCTGTACAGCCAAAATAATAAGCCACAGAATATTAGAATCAAGATAATAGGAAACCAGATAATAAGAACCCAGAAAAAAGTCATTTAATCTTCCCCTTAGAAAACATCTTATTTGATAGATTTATATTTTAATATATAGGAGAAATACGGTTTTGGCTACTGATCAGAATGAGCGGCAACAGGCCATATTGCTCTGGTTCCAAGGGCGTATGACGTTCCAAAGATAAGGCAGATAACTGAACTCCAGATAAGGAACTCATTAAATATTTGCGGCATTAAAAAATAGATCGGGATGAAGACAAGGCCGCGAATAAGATAAAGCGCTGAAATAATAACGAGTGCCGTTTTCAGAAAGGGCAGATGCCGGATTAACCCTGCTCCTGAAAAGGCGTATAACGCCCATATAAATAAAATCAGGGCAATACCGGACGTAATAAACGCTGGATACCATGAACCATTTTCCGCCATAACCGCCATTTCTTCGCCCGCGCCAAAGAATCGATACCAGTCCGGGCCGCCAAAAATGATGGCGATATGGAGCAGAGCGGCGATTAAGCTTAATATGCCACCAAAAAGCAAACTCTTGTTGAGTGTCGTCATATTGTGACCGCCGCGCCAATAAAACAGATTGTTGCTATAAAAATCCCGACAAAAGGTATTTTAAACCAGTATTTCTTTGCCAGAAAAAGATAAGATAATCCCATGATCACAGGAAGCCAGGTGAACCACAGGCTGTTTTCGATGATCGTAAAATTCCATAATGCGAGCGGGATATAAAAAGCCGCGACAAGCATCGCCCCCAAACTGTGGCTGGCATTAAAACCAACCCATGCTTTCCAGACAGTTGTTTCCCGTGTCAATGCCAGTGACGTGCCTTGCATGGCCTCTTTCACCGACAGGTCATAGGGGTCAAGTCTGGATGTGAAAAAGGTATAAAATAAATGCATACTGCCAAAAAGACCAAATATACCAGTGCCTGTTATCATCAAGATTTGCGCCATATTTTCCTCTGTTTCTGTTATTTTTTTTTGGTTTTTTATCAGGATATTCTGCGATATATCGTGAAGACCAAGATTCATCATAGCGCATATTTTTTTGTGCCGTGCAGCAATTTTATTGGAATATTTTCTTGACGCCATGATTTTCCTCTGTATGTTCGGCGGCGGGCTATCCCTCCCCAACGGGGGACGTCTATTCTGCAAGGAGTAGGAGATAAAATGAAACCTTTACAGAAACCAGCGAACCCGCTGTTTTCGTCTGGACCCTGCGCGAAACGCCCGGGTTGGACGATTGATAATTTGAAAAACGCGCCATTAGGCCGTTCTCATCGTGCCAAAATTGGCAAATCCCGACTTAAAAAAGCTATTGACCAGACTGCGGCCATTCTTGGGCTGCCCGAAGGTTATCGTGTGGGCATCGTGCCCGGTTCTGATACCGGCGCTGTTGAAATGGCCTTATGGTCCTTGCTCGGCGCACGCGGCGTTGACATGCTTGCCTGGGAAAGTTTTGGTGCCGGCTGGATCACGGATGTGGCCAAGCAACTGAAATTAAATGATATTCGCACATTGACTGCTGATTACGGCGACCTGCCTGATTTGACCAAAGTCGATCCGGCCCGTGATGTTGTCTTCACATGGAACGGCACCACGTCGGGCGTTAAGCTGCCCAATGCGGACTGGATCAGTGATGATCGCGCGGGCCTGACCATTTGTGATGCGACATCAGCGGCATTTGCCATGGATTTACCTTGGGAGAAGCTGGATGTCACCACTTTTTCCTGGCAAAAAGTTCTGGGCGGCGAGGCGGCTCACGGCGTTATTATCCTCAGCCCCCGCGCGGTGGAGCGGCTTGAAAGTTATGTGCCGCCGTGGCCCTTGCCAAAAATTTTCCGGCTGACCAAAAACGGAAAATTGATTGAGGGCATCTTCAGCGGCGCCACCATCAATACGCCGTCCATGCTCTGTGTCGAAGATTATCTGGACGCGCTTGACTGGGCGCAGACCATTGGCGGGCTGCGCGGCATGATCGCAAGGTCGGAGGAAAATCTTGACGTGCTGCGCAATTGGGTTGCGCGCACCGATTGGGTGGAATTTCTGGCCAATGATGCGCAGACAATATCCAATACATCGGTTTGCTTCAAGATCACCGCGCCGTGGTTCACAGCTTTGGAAGAGGCGCAGCAGACTGCGGTTGCCAAGGAAATGGCCACGCTATTGGATGCGGAAGAGGCCGCTTTTGATATTGGCGCCTACCGCGATGCCCCTGCGGGCCTTCGCATTTGGGCGGGGTCAACCATTGAGGCGTCGGACCTGTTGGCATTGCTGCCGTGGCTCGATTGGGCCTATGGTCAAGTCGAAGCTTCTTATACAAAGTAATTCTCGTTTTTTTTTAAAGGTATTCTGAAATGGTAAAAATACTGATTTCTGACAAGTTAAGTCCGCTTGCAAAGCAAATATTTGAACAGCGCGGCATCGAAGTCGACCAGATTGTTGGTCTTACCCCTGAACAGTTGATCGAAGCAATTCCCCGGTATGACGGGCTGGCCATTCGGTCTGCAACCAAGGCAACCAAAGAGGTTCTTGCGGCGGCCACCAACCTTAAGGTTATTGGCCGGGCCGGAATCGGGGTGGATAATGTGGATATTCCTGCGGCAACCAGTCATGGTGTTGTGGTGATGAATACGCCGTTCGGCAACAGCATAACAACGGCGGAACATGCCATTGCCATGATGTTTGCCTTGGCGCGCCAGATCCCGCTGGCCAACGCGAGTACCCATGCGGGGAAATGGGAAAAATCCCGTTTTATGGGGGTTGAGCTCACCTCCAAAACCCTTGGCGTTATCGGGTGCGGTAATATTGGGGCCATTGCCGCAGAACGGGCTTTGGGCCTGAAAATGAAGGTCATTGCCTTTGATCCTTATTTATCTGTGGAGCGGGCCGAAGAATTGGGCGTTGAGAAGGTAGAGCTGGACGAATTGCTGGAACGTGTTGATTTCATTACACTTCATACGCCGCTCACCGATACAACGCGGGGTATCTTGAATGCGGAAGCTTTTGCAAAAATGAAAGATGGCGTGCGAATCGTTAACTGCGCGCGCGGGGGGCTTATTGACGAGGAAGCCTTGCTTGTCGCCCTTAATAGCGGCAAGGTTGCCGGGGCGGCCCTTGATGTATTTGCCGAGGAGCCCGCAAAAGAGAATATTCTTTTTGGTCATGAGAATGTTGTGGTAACGCCTCATCTTGGCGCGTCCACATCCGAAGCCCAAGTGAATGTTGCGGTTCAGGTGGCAGAGCAGATGGCCGATTATCTGCTGGATGGTGCGGTGACCAATGCCCTGAATATGCCATCGGTGACTGCGGAAGAATCCGTGCGTTTAAGCCCTTATATGTCATTGGCCAAGCAATTGGGCAGCTTTGCGGGGCAATTGACAGAGCATGCCTTGAAAACCATTCAAATTGAATATCAGGGGGATGTGACGGAGCTTAACACGCGGCCTCTGACCGCGATTGTGGTTCAGGGGTTGCTTCAGCCCTTGATGGATTGCGTAAATATGGTCAATGCTCTGGCCGTTGCCAAGGAGCGGGATATCGATATAATTGAAACCCGCCATGATGCAGAAGGCGACTATAACACTTATATCAAGGTTACGGTCACCACAGATCATCAAACGCGCTGTGTTGCGGGGACGTTGTTTGCGGATAAACGTCCGCGCATCGTCAGCATTAAGGATATTGCCCTTGAGACTGAGTTGACCCCGAATATGCTCTATGTTTCCAATGAAGATATCCCGGGATTTATCGGCGCGCTGGGCACGACGCTGGGCCGCGCGGGATTGAATATAGCCACATTCAGCCTGGGCCGCGCAGAAGAGGGCGGCGAGGCCATTGCGCTGGTTGCCATTGACGCGCAGGCTGATGCGAAAACCCTGTCTGCCGTGGAGAGCCTGCCGCATGTTAAGCAGGTAAAGGCATTGACCTTTTAATATGTTCCCGGAATAAAAATATTAAGAGGCCATGAGTTTTAATGGCCTCTTTTTTTTTGTCTATCGGTATTTGTCTCAATTGACTGGATAGAAGAGCTGGGATATAAGCACGGCGGCGACATAAACAATACGCAAATGGACGCGATATGCCTAGACCGGAAGATGAACCAAACGAGACAGCTCTCCTGCCGGAAGGGCTGCATGATACCTTGGCCAATGACGCGGAATATCAAGCTGATATTGTTGAGAAATTACGTCAGTGTTTTGCCAGTTATGGCTATGAGCGCGTGGTGCCGCCGTTGCTTGAATTCGAGGAAAGCCTGCTTTGCGGGCCCGGTAAAGCCCAATCCAGAAATATGTTTCGGGTGATGGATCCGGTCAGCATGCGCATGATGGCCGTGCGCAACGATATGACGGGGCAGGTGGCACGGATTGCCCGCACGCGCCTGCAAAATTCCCCGCGGCCCTTGCGGCTGAGCTATTCCGGAACTGTTCTGAGGGTGGGCGGCAGCCAGTTGCGCCCTGAGCGTGAATTTCAACAGGCAGGAATCGAATTAATCGGCAGCGATAGCGGCGAAGCATATGTGGAGATCATATTGCTCGCGCGGGATGTCCTTGGCACCGTCGGCATTAAAAATGCAAGCATTGATCTGACCATGCCTTTGCTTGTGCCCGCCATCTGCCGGGGACTTGCCCTTGATGATCAGACATCAAAGGCCGTGCGCCATGCGCTGAATGCCAAAGATATCGCTGAATTAGACCAGCTGGATGGTGATATTGGAACGATCAGCCGCCAATTGCTCTTGGCCAGCGGCGCGGCTGACAAGGCCATGGCCATAATTGACAAACTGTCATTACCGGCCGAGGCTCAGGAAATATGCGATGAATTAAAAGAAGTTCTGGCCCGTCTGAAGGCTGCGGCACCGGAACTGAATGTGACGGTTGATCCCGGTGAATATAGCGGATTTGAATTTCAGACCGGCATTGGATTTTCGCTTTTTGTCAAAGGTGTGCGCGGTGAACTTGGCCGGGGGGGGCGTTATCTGGTAGAGGGCAAAGAACCAGAATCAAAAAGTGAGCCGGCAACGGGCTTTTCACTCTATCTGGACAGCTTAATGCGGGCTGTACCAGCGATGACAGAAATTAAATATATCTATTGCCCTTATAATATGACTATGTCGGACGTGAATAAAATTCGCCTTCAAGGATATCGCACCATATGCGGCCTTGAGCCGGCAAAGAATGATACGGCGGAAGCCAAAAGATTGAATTGTCAGTATATCTGGCAGAAAGATAAAGTGATTAAGATTTAACACGATAGTTTTTGAAAGGGCGATAGTGTGGCAAATGTGGTCGTAGTCGGCTCCCAGTGGGGCGACGAAGGTAAAGGGAAAATTGTAGATTGGCTGTCTGAACGCGCCGATGTGGTGGTGCGGTTCCAAGGCGGGCATAACGCGGGCCATACCCTCGTTATTGACGGGAAAGTCTATAAATTAAGCCTGCTGCCGTCCGGTATCGTGCGCGGCGGAAAATATTCTGTGATTGGTAACGGCGTTGTGGTTGACCCTTGGGCCTTGCTCAAGGAAATTGATCTTTTAAAATCACAGGGTGTTGAGGTTAATTCAGATAATCTGATGGTCGCGGAAAATTGCGCGTTGATATTGCCCTTGCACGGTGCCCTTGACGGCATCCGCGAAGATGCGGCGAATGTATGCACCAAGGGCGGCCCAAAAATTGGCACGACCCGCCGGGGTATTGGCCCGGCTTATGAAGATAAAATTGCCCGAAGGGCGCTCAGGGCCTGTGATCTTCGATCTGACAGGGCAATTGAAAACCGGGTTGATGTATTGCTTGGCCATCATAATGCCCTGCGGCGCGGTCTTGGGGTTGCGGAAATTGACCGGGAGGAGATGATAGCTGAAATCAAGGAAATCGCCCCGAAAATTATCCCGTTCCTGGGGGATAGCTGGCGCGTTCTGGATGAAATGCGCCATGACCGTAAACGTATCCTGTTTGAGGGCGCGCAGGGCATCATGCTGGACGTGGATCATGGCACCTATCCCTTTGTGACCTCATCAAATACCATTGCCTCACAAGCTGCCGGCGGCAGCGGAACCGGGGCCAGAACGCTTGATTATGTGCTGGGTATTACCAAGGCCTATACCACGCGTGTGGGTGAAGGGCCGTTTCCGACAGAGCTGACAGACGATGTTGGTCAGGGACTGGGCGAGCGCGGTCATGAGTTTGGCACTGTTACAGGGCGCCGCCGCAGATGTGGTTATTTTGACGCCGTGATGGTGCGTCAGGCGACCAAAATTGGCGGCATCACGGGGATCGCGCTGACCAAACTTGATGTTCTGGATGGTATGGATGAATTGAAGGTTTGCGTAGCTTATGATCTGGATGGCACGCGGATTGATTATTTCCCGGCATCAACTGAAGAACAGGCGAAGGTTACGCCCATATATGAAACTTTGGAAGGCTGGTCTGACAGCACGTATGGTGCGCGAAGCTGGGTTGACCTGCCCGCCACCGCCATTAAATATATCCGCCGGATAGAGGAATTGATCGAAACGCCGGTGGCTTTACTGTCCACCAGCCCGGAACGGGAAGACACCATTCTGGTGCATGACCCGTTCGAGGATTGATGTTTTTTTAAAATGCCCTATGACGGGGGAAAATGGAAAACATTCAGTTTGTTGCCCTCAAGATCCCGGAAATAGCCGGCATAAAATTTTTCGTCATATTCAGGACGCGGGCCGACAGGTCCTTCGCAGGTTGCTCCCAGTTCAAGGGCAAGGGCATGAATTTTATCGACCATTTCATGACTTGGGGCAAATAATGCCATCATGGTGCCATTGCCCACCGTGGCGGGATTGCCGTCATGGGGTTTGCTGATGCTGAAACTTGTGGCCCCGTTTTCGCCGCCCCACGCGATGAAACTGTCGTGTTCCATGGTCCTTTTTACGCCGAGTTCTGCCAGAAGAGCGTCATAGAATTTTGCCGACTTTTCAATATCATTGGTGCCGACCATTACATATCCGAGCATATTTTTTCCTTTTGATTATTTTTTTGTTCTCCTTATGTTCTATGATGTAAAATAATGATCGTCAAGAAAAATTAATCTTTTTCCATATTACTGGTTCACAGGGCAAATAAAATTGTCTATAAGGGCTGGTAATTGAAATATTATGCCAAGAACAGGCGCAAGATTAGATATGAAACAAACAAATATGACATCAGTTACGATGATGGCCGCAGGCAAATCAATTGCCCTGCTGCGTTTGTTGCCGCTTGCCGCCCTCCTTCTGCTCTCTCTCCTTTTAGGTCGACTTAGCCGCCCCTGACGTTTTGGAATTTTAAAGCCATTTTGGCGGACGTTCAGGGGAGATAGAGACAGATCATTCCCCAAGCGGGTAATTCATTCATAACAGTTAAAAATTAAGGCTAAGAAATGACCATAGATAAAAACAGGGTTATCATATTTGATACCACATTACGTGACGGGGAACAGTCGCCGGGTTGCTCCATGACGTTGAGCGAGAAATTGCGGGTGGCGCAGGCGCTCGAAAATTTGGGTGTGGACGTTATTGAGGCGGGATTTGCCATTGCCTCCAACGGCGATTTTGAGGCCATCAGCCAAGTGGCGGCGATGTTGAAAGAAACCATCGTCTGTTCACTGGCCCGGGCATCCCATAAAGATATAGACCGCGCGGCAGAGGCCCTTAAAAAAGCGGCTCGCCCGCGCATCCATACCTTCATTTCCACCAGCCCGCTGCATATGGAGCATAAGCTGAATATGACGCCGGATGAAGTGGTTGACCGGATTATTGACAGTGTCAGCTATGCCAGAAACCTGTGTGATGATGTGGAATGGTCTTGCGAAGATGGCACGAGAACCGAAGAAGATTTTCTGTATCGCACCATCGAGGCCGCGATCAAGGCCGGGGCCACGACCATCAATGTTCCGGATACAGTTGGCTATACCACGCCGGATGAATATCGCATCATGATGCGGAAAATTATCGAAAATGTCCCCAATTCTGATAAGGCAGTTTTTTCGACTCATTGTCATAATGATCTGGGTCTGGCCGTATCAAATTCCATTGCGGCGGTTCAGGGCGGGGCGCGTCAGGTGGAATGTACCATAAATGGTATTGGCGAGCGGGCCGGCAATGCCGCGCTCGAAGAAATTGTCATGGCCTTTCGTACCCGCCCGAATGCCATGCCTTTTCATACCGGTATCATTACCGAGAATATCATGAAAACATCCAAGCTGGTCTCTTCGGTAACGGGCCTCGATGTGCAGAATAACAAGGCCATTGTCGGGGCCAATGCCTTTGCCCATGAAAGCGGGATTCATCAGGACGGCATGCTTAAGAATGCGGGCACTTATGAAATTATGACCCCTGAATCAGTTGGCTTGAAAAAATCTGAACTGGTGATGGGCAAACATTCCGGCCGCCATGCCTTTCGGGATAAATTAAAAGATCTGGGCTATGAACTGGGGGACAATGAATTCCTCAGCGCCTTCACCCGTTTCAAGGATCTGGCTGATGTGAAAAAGACTCTTTATGATGATGATATCATTGCGATCGTTGACGAAAACATGCGCGATAATGATCATATAAAATTGATGAACTGGTCTTTTATCTGTGATAGCTGGCAACCGAGCAGCGCGACGTTCGGCATGGAAGTGGATGGAGATAAAATCACCGTTACAAGCGAAGGTAACGGGCCGGTTGATGCCTCTTTCAAAGCCTTACGCGGCCTGACGGACGGGGTGCCGACACTGGAGCTCTATCAGGTTCATGCGGTAACGCGCGGCACCGATGCGCAGGCGGAAGTCACCGTTCGGCTGGAAGAGGATGGCAAGACGGTTAATGGCCACGGCGCGCATGTGGATACTCTGGTGGCTTCCGCCAAGGCCTATATCAATGCCCTGAATAAACTGAAGGTAAAGCGGGAGAAAACCGCGCCGGTGGCCCTGTCTGACTGATTTTTCCTGCGCGTAATCTAAGCGGCGCCGTTCTTTTCGGAGCTGCTTTCCTGATGCTCCCAGTGAATGGCTTTATGGTCAAAGCCTTTTTCTATTGTGGGCTTAATCACAGAAAAATACGGCGACAGGTCAAAATCTCTGGGGGTGAACAGGCTATGGTGGCGGATGTGAAATATTTCTCTTTCAACATATTTTTGCTGGCAGGTCTCAATAGATTCCCTGGTAATATCCGGTAGTATGGGGTAATTGATTGACTGAAAAGCCTGGGCAATAAGCGTTGAGCATATGGCGCGTGTCGGGTCGCCGCTGCCAAGCGCCAGCATACGCCGGCGTACAAAGATTGGCACGGGAGGATAGGGGAATAGATAACGGCCAAGATCGATAATATTCTTCATGTCATATTGATGGCCGATACGGCTGACGGCATAATCAATGAGCTGTGTTATTTCCCCTTTGTCCAGACCTGTCGGACGGCAAATACGGGTATTGTAATATTTATATTTGCTTAATGACACGGCTTTGACGCCGCCGTCAGCTTCGGCTTCGATCAGGTCAAGAGGCACGCCATCTCTATGATGACTGGCCCGGCCCCCAATATATAACGTGGCATGCGACCAGGTGGATTGGGTCAGGAACTTGATGATGCTGCTGACCCGCTGGTTTCCTTCGACCAAAAGAACATCGCCCGGTTCAAGGTAGCTTTCAAGAATTTCCGGGCTGGTCACGGAAAAACTTTCATATTTCCATACAGGTTTATGTAAATACCGGATGATATAGTTTGATATCTTTTCACGAAGCCATGTGAACATATTGAGCCTTTATTTTTTACTTACGGGATATAAATAGTAGAGAAATAGTAAACGCCCCAGTTTCTCCACAAAGTTTCGCTACAAAGTTTCTCCACAAAAAAATTGCTTTCACAATGCTATGTTAATACAAACAATATATAAGTAGCAAGAATCAGGGTTAATGACCCATTATAAATCATGTTAAGAAGTTAGATATAGGCGATCACATATGTTAGAAAAGCTTTTGGGGATGTTCTCATCCGATATGGCCATTGATTTGGGAACGGCGAATACCCTTGTTTATGTAAAGGGACGCGGTATCGTCCTGAATGAGCCTTCGGTCGTGGCCATCAAGAATAAAAGCGGGGTCAAATCAGTTATCGCTGTGGGCGAGGCGGCAAAAATGATGCTGGGCCGTACGCCAGGTGATATCGAGGCTATTCGGCCTTTGCGGGACGGCGTGATCGCTGATTTCGAAGTGGCAGAGGCCATGATCAAAGACTTTATTCGTAAGGTTCATAATCGCAGCATGTTTGCCAGCCCGCATATTGTTATCTGCGTGCCGTCTGGATCAACGCCGGTGGAACGTAAAGCCATTCGTGACAGTGCATTGGAAGCAGGCGCGCGGCGTGTGTCTCTTATTGAAGAGCCGATGGCTGCGGCCATTGGCGCGGGACTGCCCGTGACAGAACCAACAGGTTCCATGATTGTTGATATTGGCGGCGGCACCAGCGAGGTTGCCGTGATTTCCCTTGGGGGTATTGTTTATGCCGCATCTGTTCGGGTCGGCGGCGATAAAATGGATGAGGCGATCATTTCTTATATTCGCCGCAACCATAATCTTTTGATTGGGGAGGCAAGTGCTGAACGTATCAAGAAAGAAATCGGTACGGCCGCGCCGCCGGAAGATGGTGTCGGACAGACGATGGAAATAAAAGGCCGTGATTTGATGAACGGGGTGCCGAAAGTTGTTATCGTGGATCAGCTTCAAATTTCAGAAGCTTTGACGGAACCTGTAAGCGCCATCGTGGAAGGCGTGAAAGACGGCCTTGAGCAAACGCCGCCTGAACTGGCGTCGGACATCGTGGAAAAAGGTATTGTCCTGACCGGCGGCGGGGCGCTTCTGCGTGATCTGGACAAGGTTATCCGCAAGGCAACGGGGCTTTCCGTGATTATCGCGGATGAGCCATTGACCTGCGTTGCGCTCGGCACGGGCAGGGCATTGGAAGATGAGATTTTGCGGCATGTTCTGCTTGACTCATATTAAGGTTACAGGAATCTATTCACCCTAAACGAGGATTATTATGAAGGAGCTGAAGCATAGATTTTCCTCTGGCTTTTTCATCGTTCTGGCCCTTGCTTTACTGATATCTGGCAGCAGCAATACGTCATTGGTGAATGCGGTTCGGGGACAGATTACGGATTTTTTTGTACCCATATTGAGTGTGGCCTCTCGCCCGTTACAGGCCGTGGATGACCTGATTGGCTGGACTCAGCAGGTTGCCATTGTATTTTCAGAGAATCAGCGTCTTCTGGCGGAAAATGCCCAGCTTAAACAAGCCCGGATTACGTCGTCTCAACTGGCCATTGATAATCAGCGTTTAAAAAGGCTGTTGAATGTTGGCGAAGGCCAAGTGAATATCATTGCCGCAGCAAGGGTTGTGTCGGACAGTGACAGCCCGTTCTTTAAAAGTGTTCTGATTAATCGCGGCACAGATGACGGCGTATTAAAAGGCCGGGCTGTTATCAATGAAGATGGTATTGTGGGCCGAATTATTAATGCAGGCTCCTCATCTTCGCGGGTTTTGCTTGCCACGGACATCAATAGTCATATTCCCATAAAACTGGCCTCCAGCGGGATTAATATGATCCTTGAGGGGGATAATTCACCCTATCCAAAGCTGGGCTTCCTGCCCATTGGGGAAGAAATTTCGGTCGGAGACCTGATTTTAACGTCGGGTTATGGTATGGTATTCCCGCCTGATTTGCCAGTGGGCCAGGTGTTGGAGATTACCGAAGAGGGCATAAAAATAAAATTATCCGCCAAATTATATAATTTGAACTATGTCAGTATCATGGGATATGAAATTATCCGAAGTCCGGTTTCGCGCCCGGTATCTCGCATGGGCGATCGTTCATCGAAGGGCAGAGAATGATGAAAGGGCCGGAAAGTAAATCGGAGAGAGGCTTCAGATGGGCTTTGCCCTCCCTCAGTATTTTGGGGCTGATCATTTTGATGCAGCTGCCCTATAGAATATCTTTTCTGGATAATTTACTGCCTTTTTTACCCATGGCCGCCGTATATTATTGGGGCATATTCAAACCTAATCTGGTACCGGTCAGTGCCGTGTTCTTTCTGGGATTGCTGCAGGATGTCTTAAGCGGCGGGCCATTGGGTATGATGGCTTTATTACTGATTCTGGTACGTTTGTTTGTGGTTCAGCAAGGCCGCCGGTTTTTGGAACGGGAATTTTTATTTAGCTGGATGGTGTTTTTTGTTGTTTCTCTGATATTTGGACTGGCCACATGGGCAATAGCATCAATTTACCTCCGGGAGCCCCAATATATATGGGATGCTTTAGGGCAGAGTATGCTGACCATAGCTGTTTTTCCGGTGATCGTATGGGGACTGGGTTTGTTTCGCCTTATGCTGGTCGCAGAGAAGAGATAGCCCCATGATAACAGATTCCGATGACCAGAAATACAAGCTTTTCACACGCCGGGCAGGCCTTATGGCCGGCGGCATGCTGGTTTTAACGTCGGCACTTCTTGGGCGTCTGTATTATTTGCAGGTTGTTGGCCAGAGCCAATATAAGCTTTTAGCCGATAGAAACCGCATCAGCCTGCGTCTTTTGGCACCGCAAAGGGGCAAGATACTGGATCGCAGGGGTTATGATCTGGCCATTAACCGGACAGATTACCGGGTGAATATCATCCCGGAAGAAGCTGATAATGTTGAGGAAACCCTTGAGGCATTGAACGCAATCCTGCCCATTTCTGCACGGCAGAAGGCCCGAATCCTTAAGGCTGTCAAGCGTCAAAGGGCTTTTCTGCCAGTGACCGTTGCTGAAAATCTGGATTGGGAAACTTTTGCCCGCGTCAATATCAATATTCCTGATTTGCCGGGAATTCAGCCGGATATGGGGATCACACGCTATTATCCGGAAAAGGATTTGCTGGCTCATATCGTTGGCTATGTCAGTTCGGTCAACAAAAATGAAATTGGTGAGGACCCTCTGCTTGAGTTGCCCGGCTTTAAGATTGGCAAGAACGGTATGGAGCGCGTTCTGGATAAAAGGCTGCGCGGCAAGGCGGGCAACAGCAGGGTCGAAGTGAATGTCATGGGCCGTATGATCCGCGAGCTTTCAAGAAATGACAGCGTTCCCGGCGAAACGTTAAAATTGACGATTGACCGGAATATTCAAAAATTTACCGCCGATCGCGTACGTGATGAAAGTGCCGCTGTCGTCGTGATGGATATCCATTCGGGAGAGATATTGTCCCTAACCTCCACCCCGGCCTTTGATCCCAATGATTTTAATCTGGGGATTAGCCATAAGAAATATGACGCCTTGCTGAATGATATTCGCAAACCCTTGACGAACAAGGCCGTTCAGGGGGAATATCCACCGGGGTCCACATTTAAAATGATTGTGGCCCTTGCGGCATTGGAGGCCGGCGTCATTGATGAGCATGAGGAAATTTTCTGTAACAGCAAATATGAGATCGGCAATACGATTAAGCATTGCTGGAAGCGGGAAGGCCATGGTCATGTGGCGATGGTGGAGGCGATTGCCGCATCATGCGATGTTTATTTCTATGAAATTGCTGGCCGGGTAGGCATTGACAAAATTCACGATATGGCGGCGCAGTTTGGTCTTGGCCGGAAATTCGGCATTGACATTCCGGGTGAAAAATCTGGTCTTAATCCCTCGAAAGGCTGGAAATTATCCCGGCGCGGCGTCCGCTGGAAGGGCGGGGATACGGCCAATGTTGGCATCGGGCAAGGGGATGTGTTGATGACCCCGCTGCAGATGTGTGTCATGATCGCCCGTATGGTGAATGGCGGCAAGGCCGTGATGCCCAAAATATTATTTCCCAAAAAGAATGAGCCAGAAACAGAGCCAGAAACAGAGCCAGAAACAGAGCCAGAAACAGAGCCAGAAACCATAGCTTTTGACCGGCGAAATATGGCGATAATTTTAAAAAGCATGAAAGCCGTGATTAATAGCCCCATGGGGGTCGCCTATGCCCAAAGGATGAGGGATAAAACCATGTCTTTTGGCGGAAAAACAGGGTCAGCGCAAGTGCGGCGCATTACGCAGGCAGAACGGGATGTCAGAGTTCGCAAGAATGAAGAAAAACCGTGGATAGAGCGGGATCATGCCCTTTTTGTCGGTTATGGCCCTCTGGAGAATCCCCGTTATGCGGTGAGTGTCATTGTGGAGCATGGCGGCGGTGGCTCGACAAAGGCGGCCCCTATTTGTAAAGATGTATTGGCATATATCTTTGAGCAGGAGAAGAAACAGCAGCAAGGAACCGATGTATGATGGCGGGGCGTTTGCAGGGGCGGCGACAATCAAAAGCTTTGTTTCAGAAACTTTCTGAACTTAATATCTTTATTGTTGTTGTGGTGATCATGATCGCCATGGTTGGTTTTACCCTTCTTTATTCTGTGGCGGGCGGATCGGTCGATCCCTGGGCCAAAAGACAAATTATTCGTTTCGTGATCGGCATGTTCGGTATGGTTGTGATTGCGGTGATTGATATTCGGGTCTGGATGTTTTTAGCCTACCCATTTTATTTTCTGTCGCTTGTTTTATTGGTTATTGTGAGCGTCATGGGGCAAACCGGCATGGGCGCAACGCGGTGGATAAATCTGGGCTTTATGAATCTTCAACCATCGGAGCTTATGAAGATTGCTCTTATTTTGGCATTGGCGCGTTATTATCATTGCATGACCAAGGAAGAGGCGGGACAATACCGGCGATTGATTGTGCCTATATTTTTAATAGCTGCCCCTGTTGCTTTGGTGCTTATGCAGCCTGATCTGGGGACCTCTTTGTTGATCATCGCGGGCGGCGTTGCCATATTATTTTGCGGCGGGGCCAGATTATGGCTCTTTATGGTGGGGTTAATGGCGATAATTCCCGCCGCCATTGGCGCGTGGAGTTTCATGAAGCCTTATCAACAAAATAGAGTTTTAACTTTTTTAAATCCGGAAAGAGACCCCCTCGGCGCGGGCTATCATAGTATTCAGGCGAAAATAGCTGTGGGGT